>Ga0098056_1000677_pt1 | contig 14062 bp, 34 predicted proteins | sample 17BtaG_FD_92583 | JGI IMG/M metagenome (GOLD analysis project Ga0098056, IMG submission 92583) | Marine viral communities from the Subarctic Pacific Ocean - 17B_ETSP_OMZ_AT15314_CsCl metaG | ecosystem: Environmental > Aquatic > Marine > Oceanic | place: Subarctic Pacific Ocean | collected...
ATTGCAAGTGGTGTTTTATCTGCTACTGATACTAATACAACTTACTCTGTTGGAGATGGTGGATTAACTCAAAAGAATTTTACTACAACTTTAAAATCAAAACTTGATGCTATTGAATCTGGTGCTGACGTAACAGATTCTACAAATGTTGTTGCAGCCCTAACGGCAGGTTCTAATATTACTATTGCAGCAAATGGTACAATTTCATCAACAGATACTAATACTACATATTCTGTAGGTAATGGTGGATTATCAGAAATCAATTTTACAAGTGCAGATAATACAAAACTTGACGGAATTGAGGCTTCGGCAGATGTTACTGATACAGCGAATGTTAGAAGTGCAGGGGCATTGATGGATGATGAAATAACAGATTTAGCAGGTATAAAATCATTAACAGTTTCTGATTTAGCAACTAAATCTGCTCCGGCACTAACAGGAAATGCAACTGCAGTAACACAAGATGCAGGAAATAACTCTACTAGAATTGCTACAACTGCTTTCGTTACAAGTGCAGTTTCTAATTTAGTTGGTGGTGCACCTGCAGCCCTTGATACTTTAAACGAATTAGCTGCAGCTATTGGAGATGATTCTTCATATGCTAGTGGAATTACTACTGCTTTAGCAGGTAAATCTCCAACGGCAGGTAATACATCATTAACAACTGTAGGTACTATCGGAACAGGAGTTTGGCAGGGAGATGCAATTTCTACGACATACATTGCGAATACAAGTGGAACTAACACAGGGGATGAGCCGGATGCAAATACCACTACAAAAGGTATTGCTGAAAGAGCAACAGTAACCGAAGCTAAAAACGGAAGTGATAGTACAAGATTTGTAACTCCAGAGGGATTAGGAGCAAGATGTTATTCAGAAGAAATTGGTGGTAGTACATCTATAACAGTAACACATTCATTAGGAAGTAGAAAAGTAATTGTACAATTATTTGATACATCATCATTTGAAACAGTTTATGCTGATATAGTTAGAACTACAACATCTGCTATTACAGTTAATTTTGCATCTGCTCCAAGTGCAGGGGATGTTACTTGTTTAGTACAATTAGTAAACTAATTTAATTTAATTTTTATATTTTTACAATATGAGTAGTTATCAAAAAATTGCTAGCCGAACTATAGAGGTACCAACAACAACAGTTGGACACTATACAGGCGATATTTGTTATTTAGGTGCTAATTCAACAACAGTTGCAGGAAAAATTTATGTCTTGCAAGAGGATGGGGGTGGTGCTTGGGTACAGGCTGATGCGAATTTAACCGGCTCGTATGAGGGGTTATTAGCAATTGCTATTAGTACATCATCATCAAAAGGTATGTTTTTACGAGGAGCAATAAATATTGCAGATACTGTAGATAATGCCGGAGACCCCTTGTATTTATCGACAACGGCAGGAGCAATAACTGATACTAAACCTACGTCAAGTAATAGTGTTGTAAGAATAATAGGATATGGTTTGGACGGAAATGGAGGTGGAGGTGGAAACACAATCTATTTCTGTCCAGACAATACTTATGTTACAAATTCATAAATGGCTACATCAAAAATAAATGATATTGATATTGCAAATGTCAGTAAGGTTAAAGACGTTGATAAAACTAATATTGCTAATATTAATAGTGTTGAAGTTGAACAGGAAGCTACATTTTCAGATGATTATGCGTTAAGTAAATCCATAACTACAGGAACGGCAAATGCAGTTTATTTTGTAGACAATACTGATGCCTTTAATTTTGTAGGAGATGATGCTTGGACTATATCATTTTGGGTAAAAGCAGGATGGAGTTCTTCATTGAATACACATATCAATTTTTTTATAGGACATAAAAATAATACATCTTATCAGTTAGAAGATGGTATAAAAATTTTATATAACGAATCTAATAATAGATTATCAGTACGTTATGGAAACAAAACCTCAACTACTTTAGTTTGGTATAAAGATGCACAATGGTTATTTCATTCAAATTCCGGAGCATATGCTGCCGGATATCAAGCTGCAGGTTTAGGCAGTACATATTGGAGTGCTTCAAATAGGGGTTATGTTGGAGATGATGATTTTACTATGATAACAATTACTAAAGCATCTTCAAACGTAGCTAGTAGTTTAAAACTATATTGGAATGCTAATAGTGTTGGTGCTGCTCCGATTCAAACAGATGCAGGTGGTAGTGATAGACTGACAATTCCTATGAGTGCGACAGATGATAGATTGTGGAGTATTGGTAGTAGAGGAAAGTTTGGAAGTGTAGACCAGAATAAAGCAGGTAATAGTAGTGCTACTCAATATAACGATTTGACAATATGGAATAAAGAATTAAGTTCTTCCGAAGTTACTTCTTTATATAATTCCGGAACAAGAATGGATGCTACGACACATTCGGCATCTGCAAATTTAAAAGGTTACTATAAGTTTGAAAATAATGGCGATGACACAAGTGGTAATTCTGCCCCATCATTTACAGTTGCAGGGGATAGTAATATAGTATCTATATGATGAAAGACCTTACATTATCAATAGGGAATATAATTTGGATAGTAGGTATTATTTTTACTATGGGTATTGCTTATAGTCAGATAGCACAATTAGAAGAAGATATAAAAGTTTTAGAACAACGATTAGAAAAAAAAATAAAAGTAATTAATCAAAATGGAAACAAAATTGTAGATTTGGAAAAGCAACTAATTTCAGTACAAAAATGTAAACACAAATGATTAAATATTACTATCTATTAAATACGTCCCAATACAATAATCTAATTAAAGAACATATTCACTATAAATTGGAATCATTAGACGGAACAGAAATTCTCGTAATAACTTCGCAATTATTACAGGATTATTTGTTTATGTTTGAGAGTTGGAAAAAATTTATACTCCATACTGAATACAATGCTAATTTATGGAGTGGCGATGGATTAGGAGTAGAGAGTTGGGAATTAGATACTTGGAATTATATACAAGAAACAGATGATTAAATACAACGACACTATAATAATATTAGATAACGTAAGCATAACCTACGATTTATGGGAGATGGTTTACATAACAGACAAAACAATTTAAAATAATAAGCAATTATTATGAAAACCGAAATACAGAATAGTGTGAAAGAATCAGTTTTTTTATGGACAACAAATCTAGGAGCAATAGGAATAGGAATTGCAGATTTTAATGCAATATTGACAACAATCTCATTAAGTTTAGCTATATTTATAACAATATATAATCAAGCTAAAAAAATGAAAAATGATAGGAAAAGCTAAAACATTCATAAAAAAAGCAGTAAATAAAGTAGGTTTATGCCTACCTAAATCAACTAATTTATTACTAATTAGGGACGAAATGACTGCAGATTCTACACTAGGCAAACTATATTTAGACGGAGAATATCAATGTGAAACATTAGAATTGCCTTGGTTGGATAACAAAAAAAGTATATCTTGCATTCCTAATGGGGATTACTCTGTTAGAATTAGGACTGCTGACGAATCAAGAAGTTATAAATATAATCATTTAATAGTGCAAAACGTCCCTAATAGAAGCTACATATTATTTCATATAGGAAATAGAACTTCCGATAGCCGTGGATGTATATTGACAGGAAAAAATAGAAAGGATAATTTTGTTGGATTGAGTAGAAAAGCACATAATTCATTAATGGCGAATCTAACAGAAAAAGGAGAAAGAGCAGGTAACATTAATTTAATAATCAAAAACAGATAAAATGATACAAAAATTACTAATAGGACAGATATTTAAATCAAAGAAGTTTTGGTATGCCGTAAGTAGTATAGTAGTACCGATTCTTTGCAACACATTAGGTATGGATGAAGCAACGGCTACAAACGTATTCTATTCACTTTTAACACTTGTTTTAGGTCAAGGGCTTGCCGATAGCGGTAAGAAATAAAACCTAGAGTTTTCTATAATTGTTTGTGTACTTGTTGGGAAATGGGGGGTGTAATAACTTCCCATTTTTTTTGTCCAAAATCGACGTTTTTTTGCAAATATTTTGCAATAAAATAAAACAAATTTTCTCATATCTTTGTAACTAATTGATAATCAATAAACTATCTATGTAAATATATATGCAAATATTTTGCAATCATTGAAAAAAAATGTATATTTACATATATAAAAACAACACAAAAAAAACGAAAATGGAAAATTTAAATAAGCACATCGGAGATGCAATATCAACAAAACAATTAAGTAATTTATCAGAACAAAGATTTTTTGATTTAGCAGATAGAGCATTTATTACAGTATTTCATTCAGATACTTGGGAGCAATTATGGTTTCCAATTTTATTAAACAAAAGACATATGAAGTTTGACGCAGAGATAACTATGGAATTTTGCAGAGAAATGTTTGGACATACTTCTTTCGGTATCGCAAGCGGAAAACACGCAAGAATGGGATGTTCAGTAAGAGATAACTTATAATCATTCATATAAAAAAATAGAAATTATGAAAAATTTTAAAGTACTACAATCAGGCATAGATTTTACAAGTGCATTTTCAGTAAGAGATTTAATGGTAGGGGATGAGGTTATTATGAAATCAATGGCAGTATCCGGATGGGCAAGAACAGGTAAAGTTACAAGAGTAATGAATACGCAGATTGAGGTAGAATGTACAAATGTAATACCTACAAAAGACAGATGTAATTTTGGTACTGTTAATCCATTTGTAGACAGTAGATTTAAAGGTGGGTTTTTTGAAAATTGGGCTTGGTTTAGAAAAACTGCAATAGGCAGAAAATCAAAGTTTTTTAGAGCAGACGGAATTGAGGTAGGGAGTAGAAACGAGTGGAATCCAAGAGGATTAGCAGTAATAATTTAATGCAAATAATTTGCACAATTAAAAAAAATATTGTATATTTACAATAGATTTAAAAACAAACAATAATATTAATTTAAAATAGAAAACAGATGAAAATTTTTTTAAACACAGAGGATATGTTAAATCCTAAGATTGAAATCACAACAAGCAAAGAAGAAATCCTTAAACAATTAAGCGATGAGTGGGATAGCCCATTTGAGCATATTGGAACGCAAGAAGTTGGCGAAGACAAAGGAGCAGAGATTTTTGCAATGTGGTTAGATGATAACGATAATCGTAAAGAGCCAACAACGGCTAAAGGTATGATGAAGCGATTAGACATTCTAAAAGAATGGAGTCATTTATTAAATCACGAGAATTGCGATTTAGTAGTAGATGATAGAGCATTAATTATCAACGTAAAATAATGAAGTTTAAATTTTGCAAGAGATGTGGGACATTTACAGGATTCACTAATGGTAGATGTATCAATTGCAAGCAAAAAAAATAAGAAATGGAAATACAAAAAGACAAAAAACCTGTGTTAGAATTGATGAAGTTCTTATACAAGATACAGACAATGGGTAACGGAAATTCAATGGTTAGACGTTATTTAGACGAAACCGGAGAATTAAAGTTATGGAAACAAAAGAATTGGCAAAAGTTCATTGACGGATATGTAGAAATCCTAATAGGAGAAACAGATAAATTGCCTAATATTAGAATTAAAGAATACGAATTTAAAACTAAAAAGAAATAATATGAAGCCGATGAAAGTAAAAAACAATACAGTATTAAGAAATTGTCCTTTGACATATAATGAATGGATGCAACATATTAGCAAATCTATAGCGCGAGAATGTGTAAATCCAAAAATGAAAATGACTAAAAAAGAATTAGGACTATGATAGATATTAGAGGAAATATAATAGCCTGTTGCATATGCGATACTGAAATATCAGAATGGGAAAGCAATAATGCAATGCCTTTAAAAGATGAAGGATGTTGCGATGATTGTAATTTTAGGTATGTAGTACCTGCAAGATTAGGCAGATTAAAGGAAGTAAAAAAACAATTAAAAAACAATGAAAATAATTTGCAAGATTAAAAAAAATATTGTATATTTACATTAGAAATAAACAACAACAATTATTAATTAAAATTATAGAAATGAAATCAACACACGCAAAAACAGCACAGGCAATTCGTAAAGAATTAAAACTAAAGTATCCAAATACAAAATTTTCAGTTAGAAGTGAAAGTTTTGCAGGTGGGAATGCAGTAAGAGTAGAATGGACAGAGGGCGAATCAGAGGAAAAAGTTAAGGCAATTGTAGACAAATATCAATATGGTAGTTTTGACGGAATGACAGATTCTTACAATTACACAAATTCGAGAGATGATATTCCACAGGTTAGATGGGTATCAACAACTAGAAATATTACACCGGAAACAGTAGCAAAATCAATAGACAAAATCAATTCAGATTATGGGCTTAATATAGGTTATGAAATTAAGCAACATAGTTGGGGAGATAATAGTAATTGGATTGACATCGAAAGCATTTGGTTAGAAAATCAGAACTCATATTCCGAGCAGTTTGTTTACAGGGAAATGAGAGAAATGGGAATATAAATCACTAAAAAAAAAACACTATGAACACTAACAAAATTTATCACGCAGAAATCTTACACAAGAGTAAAGAATTTCAAAAAGCCATTTTAGATAATGAATGGTTTATCAAAAATCATAATCGAGCAATATTAGATTCTTTAGACGGCAAAAGTATGCCGACATATTGGATATTAGAACAAACTGAATGGAGTAAAAATTCGTGCAGATTTTATTTAAATATATGCGATGGAAAGCAACATCAGACATCTATGATAGAGAAAACAGAAACAAGTACGTTTGCTAAAGAAAAAACATTAATGGCAATAGAAACTTGTTATTTCAAAGATATAGATGGGAATACAATGATGGATATTGAAGTTACTAATGTCAAAACAATTACTAATACAGATTTGGATTTTGACAATTCATTTACTTTATCAATACAAAAACCACAATCACTAATGACTAAAAACAAATAATATGAAACCAAGAATATTAGCAACTATAGAATTATACGAGTACGCAGATGTAGCCGTAGCAAAATACGATATGGATACAAGCAAATACTATGCAGATTCAAAACAAGTAAAAAAATCTTTTAAGATTTACGGAACGCAAGAACAAATAGATAAACATTTAAAGCCGTTGCCGGTAGATGAAATTTATGTAGATAGATTTGAGGAGAAAGATAATTATTGGGCAGGTATATGTTTTCAGTATTCTAAAGAACATCCTAATTATTTTGCAAATAGCAAACTTCCAACACTTGAAGAATACAATAATAAGTTAAAATTAAGGTTGGATAAAATAGATAAAATATATCAATCACGAGGTGCTAAAGTTATGATACAATAATGGATGTAGATGGTACAGAAAGATATATTGATATAATCGATAGATATAGAAATATGCCGATAGAGGAATTAATGGAATTGCAAAAGAATCTAAAAAATTCAATATCATATAGACACATTCAAATCAGTAGCGAGGTGTTGAAATTTAGATTGCAAAGAAGTTTAAATAGAATAAAAGACACCGATTATAAAACATAAAAGATATTTGCAGAATTAATAAATATTTTGTAAATTTGTAATAATATTAACAAACACTAAAAAAAAACACTATGAGCATTATAGCACCAAAACCACAAACTAAAGAATTTGAAATCGTACCATCCGGAACACATATAGCAACTTGTTATAGTATGATACATATCGGAACAATCGAGGAAGAATATATGGGAGAAAAAAAGACAAATAATAAAGTAAAATTAGCTTTTGAAATACCGGCAGAAATCAGAGAATACAATGGGATAGAATTGCCGATGTCAATACATAAAGAATATAATTTATCAATGTATGAGAAATCTAATTTAAGAAAGGATTTAGAATCTTGGAGAGGTAAAGGATTCACAAATGATGAAGCAGATAATTTTGATATTACTAATTTATTAGGTGTTTCTTGTATGATATCCGTAGTGCATAAAACAAGTAAAAAAGGTACGGATTATGCAGTCATCAGTACTATTAGTCCATTGATGAAAGGCACACAGGCACCGGAACAAATTAACAGTCCTTTTCAATTTAATTACAATGATGGATTCGATACAGATTGGATTGAGATGCAGTCGGAATGGATGGCAGAAAGAATTAAAAGTTCTAAAGAATATCAATCAAAAATGAATGAGCATACAGGAATTGCAGGAGTAGACAATGCTATTGCAGATATAGATAACCCATTTTAATAACTAAATAAATAAAAAAATGAATACAGAAAATACACTATTAGAAACATTCTTAAAATTAAAAGGATACAATAGAACAACTATTACGGATTTGATTCAATCAAGTCCACCAACAACAAGATTGCTAATGCAAAATCCGGAGGATTTAAAAGTATCGCAAGTCGTAAAGATTGCCGATTCAACAGGTACTAAATTCAATGATATTGCAGGGCTTATTTTTAATACGCATAATTTAGTTATGGTAGAAGATAATCTTGAAATCCAAAAGAATCGAGTTATAAATTTAGTAGGATAAAATCTCTTATAATAGCAAAATATTTGTTATTTTTATAGAAAACAAACACACAATGAATAGAGATTTTAAAGGGGTATGGATTCCCAAAGATGTATATCTTAATCCACATTTAACATTTATAGAGAAAATACTCTTAGTAGAGATACAAAGTTTAGATATGTCAGATGCAGGTTGCTTTGCGAGTAATGATTATTTTGCAGAGTTTTTAGGATGCACAAAAACAACAATATCATTAGGCATAAAAAAACTAAAAGAATTAGGGTATATTTATCAAGAAAGTTTTGATGGACGTAAAAGAGTTTTGAAAAGCAGTCTACAAGAAACTGATAATCAGCATATTAAAGATGTTAAACCTGCCGTAAGAAAATCTAAAAGCAGAGTTAAGAAAAATGAAAACATAATAATACAAGATACAAATACAGATAACAAAACACATATAATTGGCGAAAAATCGCCTTATACAAATTTTGTTTCTGTTTATGATAAATTCTGTAAGGACAGAATCGGAGTTGGATGTAAGATGAATGGAGCAGAGGGGAAAGCACTAAAGTCAATTATTGAATATTTGAAATTACATATAAAGGGAGAAAGTCAAAGTGATTTAGTGGATTCGTGGAGATACGTTTTGAGTAAGTGGGATAAATTAGATGACTTTCACAAAAAGCAAATGAAATTAACACAGATAAATAGTAACCTAATAAACATATTAAATCAACTAAAAAACAATGGAAGAACAAAATCAGATAGCCTCGAACAAAAAATACGAGATAGGATTCATAACCAACAACAAGCTAGAGTTTAAAAGAAAAGTAAGGAATTTAAATTTAGTAACTATTGTAGATGAATTGGAGCATACTCCAAGTATTAACATATTGAGTAGGGATAATGAAGATGTTTGTAGAGATGAAATTGTATTGCTATTATTAGAAACTAATAAATTTTTTAATGTCAAGAATGGATTGGATGAAGAAACACTTTATGATGTTGCAGATTTAATCTTATCAGAATATAAACATCATACAATGTATGATTTAGGATTATGCTTTAAGATGGCTAAATTAGGAAGATTCGGAAAAGTATATGAGAGGTTAGATGGTGGGGTAGTTATGGATTGGATGAATCAATACAATAAGCAAAGAGATAAATCTATTATTAGAAATGCAGAAGATAAACACGCACAGACAAAAACAGATACTTACAGAGAAAAAACAAGTTGGCTTAATTTTAATCAAATAAAATGAAAAAGAAAATAAAATTCGAAGATTTAACATTAGAAATGAAAAAGGATATTTTTGTAAAACTAATAGGCAATACAGAATCTCCAAAGGATACACAAAAAAGATATAATATTACAGAAAAAACTATGAATAAAATCTGTCAAGAATTTATCTTTGATAAAATCCACGAAACCGAAGACGGCATTATGGAGATTACAGGTAAATCTATAATGGATGTTACTGAAATAGCAAAACACGAAAACAACTAATTGTTGAAAAGTAGAAAAAAACAAGGCAATCCGGAACATAATCTACAGAAATCTCTAGTAGCATATATGCAAATAGCATATCCAAGAATCCTTTATTGTGCAAGTGCCGGAGGTATGAGAACATCAATGACACAAGCCGTAAAAATGAAGCAATCCGGATATGTCAAGGGCTTTCCGGATATGTTTATATATGAGCCAAAAAAAAAGTTCTGTGGATTGGCGATAGAATTAAAGGTTAAAGGCAACTACCCTAGTCCACATCAGAAAAAATGGATTTCAGATTTAAATAGTAGAGGATATAAAGCCGTTGTATGTACCGGAATAGATGAATGCTTAAAAGCACTAAATGATTATATGAAATTATGACTGATTTTTTTTTGCTTTTAATATGCTATATGATATACAGAATACTAATCAAGGAAGATAACTAGAGGGGTATTTCGGCATATTGCCTATAATGTTTTTAGCCCCTCTATTTTATCTTTAAAAAAAACTTATATTTATTGAAAATAATTTGGTAGTATTAAAAAAACATTGTATATTTACATATAATTAAAAACAAACAAAATGAACACAGAATTTAAAATCGGACAAAAAATCAAATACGAACAAGAAATTATGTTTAAAGGAATCGAAGTTGTTGAAGCAACAATTGTGATGATTAGAGGATTTTATGCAATAATGGATAATGGAGACGAATTAAATTTAGTTCAGTTAGAATTAGGAAAAGCATATTAATAAAAAAAACAAATACTAAAATGGAAAAATTCGAAAAGTTTACAAACAAAGAAATGAGAGATTTATTACACGCAATAGAGCAAATGATTTTCTTTCCGATTCATAATAAATGGAATTTAAGTGATGATGAATTAAAAGATATGAAGCAAGAAGTACAATTAGAAATCTCAAACAGATGAGGAGAGATATAATTATAGCAACAATATTAGAAAAATTGGAAGGCAAATATTATAAATCTAACGATGCGTATACAGTTATTCAAGAAGAATTAGGCAATAACTTTCAAATATACAAAGACGTAGATTTGGTAGATGAAATTCATCAACTATGGGAAGAAACAAGTGAAGTACCAATAATACAACCTTTAGTAACTATTAATGAATATAGAATTTTATATAATTGATATGAATATAGATAAACAAATAGCAAAAGCAGTAGAACAATATGGCGAATTATTAGAATCTAAAAAAGATTTAAAAATCGCAAATCATATGAACGCATCACTATTAGAACAGGTAGAATGGCAGAATAATTTTATCAATTATATAAAGAAAAACTATTATAATCGCTATGATGAGGCCTGTAAGTATGCAAATGAAATAGATAACGAATGAGCTTCAAAAACATAAAATCTAAAATCGCTAGAATGATGGACAGAAATCCTCATTGCAAAGATGATGATAGGAGATTATGTTGCAATATTTGGGCTGAAGAATTATCACATCATACCAACGGAAAAGATTACAAATTGAGTAGTAGCCACACATTTCTGTTAGCATATGCAGAGGGTAGATTAACATCTGCTCCAACCATCAAAAGAGCAAGAGCAAAGTTACAAGAAGAATATCCAGAATACAGGGGAGATAAGTATAATCTCCGTCAAAAACAACAACAGAATAAAGTTAGAGAGGAATTAGGATATCATTGGTTACCTTATAAAGATTAAATATTATTACAAAATATTTGCATAGTTTAAAAAATAATTGTATATTTACATTAGAATTAAACAACACAAAAACAATGAAAAACGGAGCATACATAAACAAATACGGATGCAAAACTTCTAAAAAATTAGAGCAGATAAAAAAAGTAGCTTGGGAATGGGTAAACGATGGTGGAAGTTGGAGCAGAAAAGCAGAAAGTCAAAAGCTATTCAATTACAGAATGAGATTTGAAAAAGAAGTTGAAAGAATTGGAGGTGTTAATTACACATTCGGTGACTGTTTAGCATAATAATTAGTAATAAAAAAATATAGAAACTATGATGACACAATCAGAATACGCAAAAGCAAAATCATACGCAGAGGCAACTAAAACAGAAATATTAAATTTTTTCATATTAGATGCTGATGACGATAAAGGCAACAATGCAGAACTAAAAGAAATTGCACTAATAGAATTGGGTAAAAGACAATGCCCTAAGTATTGCAAAGGAATGAATTTTTAAATATTTATTGTAAATAATTTGCATAGTTTAAAAAATAATTGTATATTTACATATAATTAAACATAGGGGATTAAACAGAATACTATAGGAGATAACATAACCGAAATTGAAATCAAATATAAAGCATCAGATTTAATCCCCAAGTTTAAAAAAAAAAACTATGACAGGACTTACATTTTATTTAGATAACAACATCAACAAAGCAATAACAATTTCAGTATCTACTTTTGTATTGGATTATTTACAGTCAAAAGAATCTAGGAGATTTTCAATGCCGATGAAAAGAAGAATCAATTTTTTTATATCAAGAAAATATGGTACTTGCGATAATTTTACGCAAGAAATATGGGATGAGATATATAGTAAATATGATGTCTATAAAGAACAATTTGTATTCAACATTAAAAATTACTAATTATGAATATATTTTATTTAGACACAGACCCTCACAATGCACCTAAATTTTTATACAACAAACACGTAGTAAAAATGATTTTAGAAACTGCACAGATTTTATGTACGGCACATCAAGTTCTTGCAGAAGAACACGGATACTGCAACAAGTACATTCCGTATAGAAAAGCATATTACAACCATCCAAGTTGTAAATGGGCTAGACAAAGTCAAGCAAATTATATGTGGCTATGGAGTTATTTTGTTGGTATCAATATGGAGTATAATCGTAGATATGATAATGTCCACGCAAGTTGGATAAAATTGAAAAAAGCAAATATGCAAATAGCACCGAAACATATTACAAAAATGCCTTTTACACAACCCCCTCAATGTATGCCGGAAGAATTCCATTCTAAATGTAGTGTTAAGGCATATTGGGATTATTACATAAATGATAAAAAACACATAGCACATAAGAACGAAGTATTGCATATTGAACAACCTAAAAGGTATGCGACATTTGGCTACTAAGATTATTTTTATATATTTGTCTTGTGGATTATTCTAAAATAGTATATCATATTCCTAAGAAGAAATTGACAAAACACATTAGACATTCTTTAGGAACGACAATCGTAGATATTCACGAAAGAGGAAATATAAATATCCAAACTAATTATTCTAACAAGACAATATATGATGTTGTTATGTTAAAAGAAAATAATTTTTGGTTAAATTGGTTACAAGATAACACAGTCATAGCATAATGGGACATCATAAAAACTTCTACGATATTAACAGGAATAGAGATATAAATATTATGCCGTTAGATTTTAATACTCATTTGGATATGGTGGCTAATAAAGTCATTGATTTATTAAAAGAAAAAAATAGTGCCTACGGCAATACGGCATTGAATCCCCCTAAAATATTTAGCAAGTTAGATTCTACAGAGGCTATATGTGCGAGATTGGATGACAAACTAAGCAGAATACAAAACAAAGGAATAAACGATTTAACGGAAGATACTGTTAATGATATCATTGGATATTTGTTTTTGCTTAAAATGTCTTTAAATCGATGAAAAACAAGCAACAGACAACAGGTGCAAGACTACGACTATCAGCAGAGGAAGTAGAAATCATAAATGAACATAGGGGAGATAAGTTAGATAACATCAACGGCAATACTGCTTTAGATATACATTTAAAAGACAGAGGTATAAATAAAAAAGATGTTGTATCTGTTAAACATTGGCAGTCAATGTCAGGCGAATTACGATTTAGCATAGTTACAAAAGAGGATTATGGATTATCAGAAAAAAAGATATTTCAAAAGGTAAATGATTATATAGAAAAATACTCTCCGGCATATGCTAAAATTGAAAGAACTAAAGCATCACATTTACTTGTAGTAAATCCGGCAGATATTCATATTGGTAAGTATGCAAATGAAGTAGAAACTAAAGAAAAATACGATAATGATTTAGCAGTA
>Ga0098056_1000684_pt1 | contig 13984 bp, 22 predicted proteins | sample 17BtaG_FD_92583 | JGI IMG/M metagenome (GOLD analysis project Ga0098056, IMG submission 92583) | Marine viral communities from the Subarctic Pacific Ocean - 17B_ETSP_OMZ_AT15314_CsCl metaG | ecosystem: Environmental > Aquatic > Marine > Oceanic | place: Subarctic Pacific Ocean | collected...
GATGTCTTACCCTGAGAAACAAGTCTTTTTGATTTCTGTCTGTACGGATTATTTGAGTCAGCCATAATGAGCCATAATAGCGTACCCTGAAGCATTTCGTCAAGAGAGAGGAGAACCTTTCTTTTGGATATACGTAGTATATCTTTTCTTTAAGAGAAGAGAGTAAGAGAGCATTAGTTCTTTAGAACGTTCTTTCTAGCGCATTAGGCGTGTACACATATATCACCCTTATATCCCCTAATACCCAACTGGTAATAAAGTACTCAGCGCTCTGAGAACCACCATATGCATTACAAGGTGGGGGCATCGAACAACGGCGAACATTCCCCTCCCATTCAAGACGAGCATAGCCACCTACAAGAACTTATTAGCACTCTGAGCTCTAACTCCAATCGTAACATCTACTACGAAGTGTGTCTGTCAACACTTGCTTAAGTTTTTATAGAGAAGAGCTAATTCGATAAAGTCGAATTCGTTCTTCCTTCGTTTCTGCCAACACCTGCACTAATTGGAATAGCATGTAATCACTAGCATTACATTCAGCCGACTCTTGCCATTTCATGGGAGACCAACAACACTGTTGGATCGTGCCAACATTCTGTTGGATTGAAGAACAACGCAACAAGTTGCTAACTTGTGTTCTATCCCGCAGGGTAGATTCGGTTGACCTTTTCTCCGAAAAGCAAGGCCAAGCAGAAAAATAGGTGTATTTTCTGCTTAGCGTCAAGGAGCAGTAACAAGTAAGTGCTCTGCACAAATTTGATAAGTACAAATTGTGCATTCTATCGGAGTCGACGCATATTTTAAAATACGCTCCAGGAACATTCTTTATCAAGTTTTTGTAACCACATCATCCTTTTAAAGCTCCAGGATCGCTGGAACTTTAAACCACATCATCTCCAAAAATTGCTAAAGAATATTCCTTACGAAACATGAAGACATTCATGTTTTTTTAAAATATTGCTGTATATTATCTCTCTCTCGGTAGAACCATCGGAAAAATGAAGGCATTTTTCTCGTAACATATTCGTCAATCCCCACGTATATTTAAGGCTATTGCATAGCAAAATTTCTCCATATTCATGGTCATTAGAAATTTTAACCTTAAATATTAAGAACGTGCCAAGGGGTAAAGGGATGACGTTAATATGTTAGGGGGAAGAACGATGAGAGAGATTTTCTCTTATTGAAAAGTAAGTAAGTAAGGAAGTAAAAATGGATGATTATGAATACAAATACCCATTTCTTCAAAATATGATATTTAGGTTTGTTGCTCTTCAATCTGCAATTAATCACTACAAATGTCAAGTCACACAACACAGAATTGATTATTTAGACCTGTTGATTGCACAAGACAGTCAGTATGTCGAAGAAGAACCAATTGCTGTTGAAGAAGACTAATTCATCAGTGCTGAGTATCACTTTAAACTGCTCATTTCAATAAAAACTAAGTAAGGAGTAAAAGTGTCTAAAAGAAAATACGACATCCGAGCAAAAAAACTAGGAATTATCAAATACCAAGGAGATAAGAATTAATTATCTATTAGTGCTGAATATCACTTTAAACTGTTCAACTCAATTAAAAACTAGTCATTAGGAGAAGAAAATGACTGACTCAAAAAACAGTGGAGACACTATAAATCTAAACGATCCAAACTCAATACTAATTTCTGCTCAAGGAGTTAGCCCTGATACTAAATTATCAGAAATAGCAGGTGGGACTATCACATTAGAACCAAAGAACCCTGTAGCTAACGCATCACAGAACCTTTCGACTGCTGAAAGAATTGAAAGAACTATGATGATTGATGGAAAATACGTTGTGAGACCAATACAACTCTTAGACGGATTTGTTTTTACCAATTCTAAAGGTAAAGATATCAATGCTAATGGAGTTATGGCGTACAAGAAAGATGAGAAATGGTATCTAGCAAGGGGAACATACTCTGGAAAAGGTACTGAAGTGAACACTGTCTTTGGGAAGTACGAATGGTGTAAAGAACAATGGGATAAAATGACTAGCTACGTCAAAACCCCGATAACTTGGAGAGAATCCGAAACAGAAATTGAAACAAAGGAGAGCTAATGTCTAACAATTCACCTAAACTTACTTACAAACCAAGACTGGAACCAATTCCGATACAAGATTCAGAAGGTTATATTTCTGAGTTGTGGATTGAATCAGTTGCACATACATTTGGTGTTAATGTTCAACAAGTCCGAAATCTGCTAAAGAATTCGAATAAGTTGAGATAACAACATTAAATAACTATAACCCTCTAGGATTTACTTCCTAGGGGGTTTTTTTTTACCTCAAATTTTTTTGTTCTGGAGCGATCCAGAACCAGATCGCCAACAGCGTGTTGGATCCATAAGAACAATATCTAGGCCATTTTGCAAGAGCAAAATGTCTAGCTAAGCCAGGGACATATGTCTCCGAGCAAGCTCTCCCACCTGAAGTCCCTGACTGAAGAGTTCTTGAACGATCAAGAACCAAATCGCCAACATCTGTTGGATCGAGCAACAAAGCGTGTTGCATCCGTATAGCAATGTTCGCCGTCTGCCCGATACCCCCACTTGTAATGCCCTAGGTACACGCTTAGGGTAGCGACAAATTGGGGGAAGAACGTTACAAAAGATATGCCAACGAGAACAGTAAGAGCAATACAGAACATTTGCATATACTGTGTATCTTATTCGCATAGTGCAATAGTTCTCTTAGAGTAAATAGCATATAGTGAACAACATAAACTCATCCTGAAAATGATGTACATGTGCTCTACGTAAACCCAGGGAAGGCCAAGGAAAGCTCAAAGGAAGTTAAATTCAGGAAAGTTAATGGTGATACGTATGTGATATTCTTCTTTCTTATTTTTTTTCTCAGTATGTGAGAGAAAAAAAATAAGATAAGAAGAAAGAAGGTGGCTTATGACAGCCTTGATAAACCAAGTTCTCTATACTACCCAGATTCATCATGGGATTAACTATAGTTACATTCTAAAAAGTGACTATGATAAGTTGCAAACTGAACGCATAAAATTGCAACTTGATCGTATTCAAAATGAGAAGGATAACTATATGACTATAGAGAATATTAGATGCCAAACTGGAGACGATAGGGCTCCAATATTTGGCGATAGTGTGGAAGTAATGGGTTTCAGTAACCCCCAAGATCCTATTGAATTTGCTGATTCAATAAACAATCCTAAAGTAACTGGAGAAAACTATGTATAAAACATACAATAAAAACACAACATTCTTTGGCATTCCTATAGAAACTATTATAGAAGTCGAAGATAATGGGGAAAAGGTAGAAGTCATAGCAGTACCATACGAACAATTCATCAGTATGAAAGATGAAACTAACGCATTATTAACACAAAAGAATGCCATGCAACAATCTATGAGAGACATGGCAGATGAAGGACATGATTTAACCATGTTTAAAGATCACACTTGGTTTCCAGATGATCTCTGGGAGCCTTCAGATAATGGTTTCCAAGATGATTGGGATCCTTATTTAAATGAAAATTCTATTCCAGAAGATTGTGATGTTCACAGTGATTTTTGGGATAGAAATGCAGAAATGGAGAACGACAATGAATAAGAGAGATCACGATCTTAATAGAAAAGCGAGAGAATTAAGGTCATTATTACCTTCTAAAAATCCATATTACGATAGTTACAGATATAAACTAGATAAATGGTATGACAGAATGGTGTGGAGATACCAAGTTTTGATAGAATTTATCATGAAATATTTACGAAAATCAAGCATATGGATTTCTATGAAATCACGATTTGCTACTGATTCAGACAGGAGAGAGCATTGGGCTATGCAGTTAATGGGAATAACTGATGAAATGCTTACAAATGCCAAAACTGGTGATCTTGAAATGCTACATGAGATAATAGAATGGGAATTAGCAGAGCGTGACTCTGACAGGTGTGGTTACTATGAAATGGAAGAACAAGTGTGGATGGAGGTAGATTAAGATGGGACAATATTTTATGCCTGTAAACTACGATAGAAAGCAATTCTTAAATCCACATAAATTTGGTGAAGGCTTAAAAGCGACTGAATTTATAGGTGGTAGAGGAACTATGTCAGCACTAGGATTTTTACTAGCGTCTCCACTAAGTGAAAGTAGGGACTTTTCTATGCCTAATGATATTCAAATGCCTGATCACTGCGATCCAACCTTAGCGAATCTAAATCCAAATAGTAGAATCTTAGCAGGTTCTTGGGCTGGGGACAGAATAGAGATACTAGGAGATTATCATGACGAAAATCGCCCTAAAGACCATTTCTATTCTGCTATCAGTCAGGAACTAGAGGGATGGAAAGACATAAGTGAACTTATGTGGAACATTGTAGAGGCCAACTCGTGGGGAGAATGGAAACGACCTGAAAAGGACAAGAGATTTTGGAAGCAGAGTTGTTGTTAAAGAATAGAATAATCATGTAATTTCTTCTCGTTACATGACTAGATGTCCTGAGTATGACTCTAAACTGCTCATTACTTCCTTACTAAAACCCTTCAGCATTTATGTTGGGGGGTTTTTAATTTTATGGGAGAGCAACAGAATGTTGGTAGCCATACTTACGATTTGTACGCTAGTAACAACCTTAATTGGTTTTATGCCTTACTAGCCATAGACCTTCGTAACTAATCTACAACCCTTGCTCTCCCTATTTACAAACCAATATTAAGGACAACACATGAACAATCGTGATTTAATTAGATTTTTACTTGCACACCCAAGAGATGGAAAAGTGAAAATATTACTACCCATAGAAGACGAAAATGATGAAGACAAGGAAGAAATTTATGAAATTTATGGTTGTGTAGGTGTTGGAAAAGATATTTCCATATTAATTATGGAAGAAGGAAAAGGAGACTAAAATGCCTTATATACCAATGTCTAGAGGTATGAAGAGAGCCATAGTCCGAAAGAGATTACGTGCCATGAACATCAAAGTTGATATCACGGAGTCTTGGTTAGATCTACAAAACAAATGTGCTGAAAATGGTTTAGATGTAATTGACATGCTTACACCATATGTATCAGACAAATTCTTATTAGAAGAAAGAGAAAGTGAGATCGAAGAGGACAGTGGGGTAACTTTACGAAAAACTAATCAACCCAAAAAGGTGAGTACTAAGACAAAAAAATCTACAGAGGTCGGAATAGGTTTTGCACCACCAAAAAAAGAAGTTAAGCACGAAAACGATGAAACTACAAGCGAATATACGCTTTAAATGTTTTACGTTTTCTGATAAACTTTAACAGAATAGGAGAATGATGGCTACTATAGGAGAGATGTTTGCTCGATTAGCGATTGAGACAAAAAAAATGAAAGATCGTATAGAAAAAGAACCACTAAATGTTCCAGACTATATAAACAGCGATGATTTTATAAACGCATCAAGAATCATCGATGCCGCTGAAAAAAGAACCGCATAAAAACAATAGGAGGATATTATGCATATTAAATTTAATCCCGTTAGGGAAAGAAAACACGTTAATAGGTTCACCACAGAAGGTGAAAATATTATCAAATGGCTTGGAATGGCTAAGCCATATTTATCAATACTTATGGGTCTTGCTGGTTGTGGAAAAACACAAGCAGTTGAAGAGTACATTAGAAGAAACAACCTGACTGCTAAGCACGTAGCATGTCACCCAGGACTAGAAGCAAGTGACCTTACAGGTGGTGTTTTACCAAAGGTTGCTGATGATGGAACGCCACAGATACAATATCTAGATGGCCCATACACAATAGCAGCCAAAAATGGTTATACAATGGTGCTTGATGAGATTACAAGATTAAATCAACCAATCATAGGTAAGATAATGAGTTCACTTGATGAAACAAGATTGCTTACCAACCCAGAATCTGGTGAAGATACTATAAAAATACATCCAGACTTTCATGTGATTGCTACTGCAAACCCACCTGCAGCAGGTTACAATACAGTAAATCTTGACGAGGCTCTCAAGTCTAGAGCAATGATTTACAAATACATTGACAAGCCATTATGTGATGAAAAAGAAACACTTATGGACATACTTGGTGGTGATGCTAAGTACGTACTTGCTTTCATGAATTGGGCAGAAGACCTAAGAACAGATGCAAGCACAGCAATATCAACTAGAGATTTGTGTTACCTTGCAAAAATGGTTGGTAGAGGATTCACTGCGATGGAAGCGATTGAACTTAACTACAAGGACAAAGTGACTGACGATAAAAAAGGTATCGTATTAACTGGTGCATCAGCACACTTTGAAAGTTAGGAGAAATCATGTCTAGAGCAAATAGAATGAAAAAACGATATAAAACCCCCAGTGATTTGCGAAGAGATCACAGAAACTTCACAAGCCATTTGGCTGGGGACAGGGAAGTATCATTTGACAACTTTGATAAAGAAAATATTGGTCAATATGTTGCTGGTGTAGAGTCTAATAATGACTCAATAGTTATTAAAAGACCTAAAGGGCGACTTACATTTAATTCAAACCTACTTACTGCTGGTCAAATCAAGTTCTCAAACCATGAACTTTCTGGTAATGTTCGTAATCAAATAGCAAGAAGATTGTTTAATAAAGCATATGCTCCTAAATCATATGATGAAGAACACCCAGGTTATGAATCAGCACCTGAAGGTAAAACAAAGATTCATAAATCGGCTCATGGAAGTTGGTCAGGATTTAATCAAGCAAAAGAAGTATATGATGCTGTGTATAACATACTAGAAAACTTCAGAGCATCTAAGAAATCTGCTAAACATTTCAACAGACCAAAAATCTTAAAAGACCATTTAAAAGATATTGCAAAGGCTCAAGGATATGGTTATGAAACAAATTTGGAATATACTGAAGTGGATGATGGGAAAGAATGGTATAACTTGGACAGATTACAGTTTGATGTGGATTGGAATGAACTTAGACAGTGGGTATATAGCAATCTGAAACTAAAGGATATTAAAAATCCCGTTATTGAATCCATTGTTAAAAGACACAAAAGTATTCTTATGAATGCTTCTGATTCATTGAATAATATATCACCGATACATGCCGCATTGACTGTTGCATTAGATTTTGAAATGAGTGCACAAGACAGTTTTGGCAATGGTATAGGTGGCCCTATAGTTTGTGGAAAAAAGAGTATTGTGAAAACTACTGCAAAAGAAGACGAAGATTCAGAATATGGTCATGATATATATACCCAGAAATCTTTAAATCACGATGTTTCAGAAGAAGATCTGGAAGATCTTGCGACTGAAATTATGGAAAGTGGGGTTCAAGAATATCAAAAGGGCATAAACGAAAGACTTGGAAAGCAAGGATTATCACAAATAACCATTGATCCAAATGATGATAACAAATTTGAAGATGTTAGAAAGCAAATTGAGAACTTGAAAAACATTGAAAAAATGAACGTGTTATGTACAGGTGGTATTGCTGAAAATGAAGGAATTATATCTTTAACTAATTCCATAGATTTATCTTCAATACATCTTGATGAAAGTCTAGACAGAGCAAATCAAGGTATTGGTAGCCGTGGATATAAATTAACTAGAAGAGCATGGGAATTGCCAACTTTTGGGAATATTAATGTGTTTAAAAAGCATCCACCTACATCTGCTGATCTTATCACGCTAATTGATGGGTCTGGCTCTATGGGATATTTAAGAAGTGAAACTGAAGGACAAACTTACCGAAGACACACATATCCTTTACAACAAGCAGGAGACATGGTTATGGCAATCAGGAAAAGATTTCCTGATTCCAGATCGTTTGTTTTTGGTGATTACCCAAGAACTACTAAATACGAAGACAATAGACAAGATGCAGCATTGTATGAAATAAAGGACAATCAGTTTCCGAAATATCCAGCAAGTGGAACCCCACTATGTGGCTCACTTAAAGCATTGGAAAAGGAATTTGTTCTGGATCATGCAAGGATCGTTATAGCAACAGATGGTGATGCTAACTGGTGTAAAACTGGAGATCCTTATGAATGTGTCTACAACATACTTACAAGTTGGAGAAACAAAGGTGTTAGGATTGCTACGCTATTTACACCTAATTATGAAGGGCAGACTATGCCTAAATCACTACATGGTGATGTAACAATTTCTGCTGAAGCAGGAATGCCAATAGATAGTTTACAAATCAAACAAGTATTCAATTTCATAAAGGGGTAATTATGTACAATAAACAATTATCAACAGATACACGAAAAAAACTAAGAAGCTCACTTGTTATGTCTGTTCAACAAAGAGTGGGTGAAATGATGGTTAGAAAGCAAAGAGTTCCTAATCATCTAGTTATGGCTGGTAACGTAATGCGTTTACCAAAAGAAGCACAAGAAGACTACAAAAAGACAGGAGAAATTGCCCTTGAGATGTTTCCTGTCTTGGATCAAATTAAAAATACTATGGCAGATGCTTGGAAATATGTGCCTGTACCAGTAGTCTGTCCCTTGCCAGAAGATATAATCTCAAGAAGCCAACTTATGACATTCGCATTGAAAGACACAGAAGCAATGATGTATGTTTATGTAACAGAGGCTATCGGGGTTAAGAGAAGCGTACTGGAAACAGAAAATGGGAAGGAATCAATCTTTGCTTCAACCCATAAAGATGTAAGTGACGCACATCCTGACAATGTTACGAATTATGTTGTCTTGAGCATCATGGCAAACAAACTAGAACCAATTACATATGCTGCTGAAGTAGGTCGTAATATCATTAATCGTGAAGGCGATTATGGTAGAAAATTAAGAGAATTTAAGCCATACAAAATGGTATTGCCAGACTTACCAACAACAGAACATATACAACCAAAACTAAAAAACCAATAAGGAGGCTATTATGCCAGGTAAAGCAAAATATTGTGAACATTGTAAAGGCTATGGAGGCCTTTTTGTTCAAGTAATCAAACGATTCGGAGATGACCGAATCAAGGAAAGGTATCCTGAAAAACCAACAAAAGAATCCTGTGAGCCATGCAAAGGAACAGGCATGATATCTATTGAAACAGATAAAGTGCCAGTTTTTGATGTTGACCAAGAGGCTAACAAGTTTAGCGTAACCACAAAACTTTTGGGAGATGATGTCATTTTCGACATAGAAGAAAAACACAAGGCTCATGTAGAAACTGATGAAGAGTATGCACAAAGAGTCGCAGAGGATCCTGGTGCTGATATAGACGTTCCGTCTGAAGCACCTGAACCTACTGAAGAAGATGTGGAAAAGTTGCTTGAAGATGAAATTGAAGAAATAGATGATGCGATTGTGAGTAAAGAAACGAAAGATCGTGTAGAAAAAGAACTTACAGAAGAACCTGTAGATGAAGAGGATCCTGTAATTTTTGAGGAGACTCCTATAGAAGCAGATGAAGAGGAGATGTCCTTATGAACCAAGAAAGTATATCAGAAATTCTTTGGTGGAAGTCTCTTGCGAAAAAAGCAACAGCCAAAGCCAAAGAACTGGAATTACAAGTTCGTGGAGAATTTTCTGAAATAGGTCTAGATGCCACAGAGGTAGGCCCTTACAAGCTAACACTCAGTCATCAGTCAGTTGACTGGAATCCTGATATCATAGATACTATCAAGTCAATCAATGGTGTCAGTGATGGTGACAAAGACAAATTATTTATGCCAGTCAAACGTAAAGTTAATGGTATTCATGTAAACTCTATTGCCAAAAAATATGGTAGTACAGTTTCAGAAAGAGTACTAGAGGCTAGATGTGAAACTGGTGAAGCATTCAAAATCACAACTGATAGAATGGAAAACAATCTCATTGATAAATCTGTTGATGAGTTTTTAGAAACTCAAAACCAAGATGAAATTGATGAAGAAGAAGGAGAAAACTTATGAGCAATGAGTTACCGATGTCGTATAACGACATGAAAGGAATTGCAAAAGACTTTGTTAAATCAGGTCTTTTCGCACAATTCAGAAATCCTGAACAAGCGTTAGTTACAATAATGGCTGGACGTGAGTTTGGGTTAGGACCTTTTGAAGCAATCACAAGTATGTATGTAGTACAGGGGAAACCTTCGTTTTACTCACATAAGTTTGCTGACATGATAAAAAGGTCAGGAAAATATAACTACAAAGTCACAGAACATACTGAGAAGTCATGTACAATAGAGTTCTCAGAAAAAGGTGATGACGACAAATGGAGTGTAACAGGAACTTCAACATTTACTGTAGAAGATGCAGAAAAGGCTGACCTGCTTAAAAACCCGAACTTCAAAAAATACCCACGAAACATGCTTTATGCAAGAGCCATGACTAATGGTGCTAAATGGTATTGTCCTGATGCATTTCATGGAACAGGTGCATATGAGCCATCTGAGTTGGGTGCAGACGTAGAATGGGCAGAAGATGGCACGCAAACTGTTGTGAACGTACCTGAACCTGAAGTTATTGTTGAGGAAACGCCTGTAGAAAAGAAAGCGTACAAACCTGAGCCTGTCGTAGACGTCACTCAAAGTACGCCAGAATCTTCAGCAACAACTGATAAAGATGGCATACCAATGCTAATCATTGACACATCTGTAAACCAAAACAATCCAGACAAGATTACTACGAAAGCAGCAGATTTTGAGATTAAGTCGTTTACTGAATTAGAGTCTAAAACAAATGCTGGAGTTAAATACGGAAAGATTACATTTAATAACGTATTTAATTTACCAGAAGGGTATTCGGAGAGATGGCCTGATTACAATGTTGCTCCATATCACTTTGATGAAAAACCTGATATGTACAGGGGACTCCAATCTGGAGATAAAGTTTTAGCCAAATTGATTATTGAGCAAAAGAAATCGCCTGAAGGAATGATTGATAAGAATTACCAAAATGTAGAAATTATCATGAAATATCCTGAAGATGATGAAGAAAAAAGAAAAGAAGAACTAGAAAACGCCCAAGATTCTTGGTAGTTCTATAGTTCTATAGTTCTATTGCTCTATATAAGAACATTAATACTAATATATCTATATAGAGCATAGAACATAAGAGGGGGAACATATGGATATATATGATTCAATATTTGCCAAAGTGTGCGATATGGCAGATGAGTTCGATTGGAAAGATTTAGGTGAAGATGCTAGGGATATATGGATTCAAGAAGAAATGCACAGAAGATTACAAAAAATTAAAGTGGAGAACTTAAAGGCTGATACGCCAGATATAGATTCTATCGCTGAAAGAAACAACGAGAACTGGAGATCGTAATGAATACTAACAGAATAGTAGTAGATACTAGAAAAACAGCAATAGATGTTTTTGAGAAATTAATTGAACCCGTTTTAAAAGAAAAGGGTATTAGTGAAGAACTAATAGAACAGATGAGAAAGTCATGTATAACATGGGATGAAGATTTTATTATGCAACTAGCACAACAAAATGGTATATACCCAAGTTGGGAATCAATTAATCAATACGACTTTAGAAGGTCATCAAGAGTAAGAATAAAGGAGTTCCTGAGAGATAATCAAGGAATGGAATTTACTTACGAAGATGTTGCCCAAAAGTTACAACTTATACCTAATACTGCTTATCAACTTTTACACAGAATGATTGCGAAAGGTGGCACTGGAATAAGAGTTAAAAGAGGCTCACAAGGTATGAATGCCAATAGATATTGGTGGGAAAAAGGAGTGGCTGACAATGAGTGAAATAACAGAAGTTACACGAGAAGATAAAATAGAAAAAATACTTGAGTATTGGGAAGAAGGCTGGTACAACGAGAGCCTTGAAGATGCTTTTGATGAGATGAAAGACCTTTACAAAGGTGAACTAAAACCATTTTCACAATGGAGTGACAAAGAAATACAATACCAATACGAAGATGCATTGGAGTTTTTGAATGAGTGATTTTTTACCACTATTCGACAATGATGATCCACGTGTTCATCCGAATAGGGATGCATCAAAACCAGTATTACCTGATAGGTCGCCACAACAAGAAGAATACATCAAAGACGAAAGCATAAGGATACGGGATAGATATCCTAACCATTCTTTACCATTATCTATACCATGTTGTTGCGATGGTATGTTATGGGTAAAACCTGTTATTGATGGTAAAACATTTGGCGTAGGTCACCCAGACTTTGCTAAGGCAGTAGCATGTAGTTGCTACGCAGCCGAAAGGCAAGGAAAGAAACGACAATACTTATGGGATATATGTGGGTTAAGTCAATCGGAAAACATACCTACAATATCAGAATACAAAGATGATTTATCTCCTGATGCAAAATATGCTAAAGAAAGCGTAGTTAAGTGGATGAATGATGAAATACAACCTTGGCTGATACTTATTGGGCCACCTGGATTAGGTAAAACTCATCTAGCAAGAGCCGCAACAGCCAACCTTATCGGTTTGCAAAAACCAGTAATGTATGAAACTGTAAGGCAACTTTTAAGCAAAAGTCGTGATTGGATATCAAGTAAAAAGAGTGAAAAATGGATAAAGTATCTTGCAAGTCTTGAAGCAATCCAGTATCTTGTACTAGATGATTTAGGGCAAGAGTACTCCACAGACTGGAGTAAGTCGGTTTTGTTCGATATTATTGACACAAGATACGAGAGTAGGAAACCAACGCTAATTACCACTAATATAAGTACGGGTGACTGGTCTAATTATCTAGGACACCCTAGTGCTGATAGGCTTAATGACTTTCATCTATCTAAGCACATAATTATGACTGGAAAAAGTGTTAGACAACTACCTAATAGATAATTATGGATAGATCAACTTGGAAAAACTGGGAACGTAAGGTTGCTGAGTGGTTTGGTGGAGATAGCGTAAATGCAAAACGTATACCTGTAACTGGTAGACAATCAGGAGATGTTCCTGATGTTGAAACAATTAAGTTTGCGATAGAAGTTAAGGCTGGTAAAGTCGTAAGTTCACGAACACTTAAAGCAGTAGATCAGGCTATGAAAGCAGGTAGGACTACAGGAAAAATACCTGTAGTTGTGCAAATACACAAGTTAAACAAGGTTAAATCGATGCCTTTGGTTACATTAGACCTTGCTACCTTCTTAACGCTAACAGAATCAATACGAAAAGAAGAAAGACGTATAAAGAAAAGTCTTGAATCAACTAGAGATGTTCCGATATAAATCATTCTGAAAAGTAGTTTAGAATGCTGTCCTATGGCAGTTGAGAATGATTCCGAAAAGATATATAGTTAGAACTAAGTTCATAAAAACTCGCAATTTTTAAGGGACGTACAGAAATGTGCGTCCCTTTTTTTGTGTTGGTTTTAGTCGCAATAAGGTCGGGAGCCTAAAATCAAACAATCAGTGTGTCGTTATTTTGTTTATCCCAACCTTATACATATTACATACGAAAATCGAATTGATAAAACATTTTTCTATCTCTAGTACCTTCCCCACAATCATTACACAATACTATTTGGTCTTGTTCATAACTGCTAAGAACTTCAAATGTATCGGTATCACAATCAGGATTATTACAAAGGAATTCGTATAAGGGCATTAGTCTGGTTGCCTCGCTACTTCTGCCATAAGAACTTCTATATTACCTACTACATCCCAATTAGCACTTTTCACAGTAGTTGATACTGTAAACGCTTTCGTTACTAACGAACTATCTCCGCCTATACGATTAAACTCAATGACAAGTTCTCCAATATCCAGTTTCTTTAAATCGCATGTACCACCAGAACTGACTATGTTATCCAAAACTATTGTATTAACTCTAGTTTTAGTTGTTGTTAGGCTGTCTAATGGTGCAATCCACAATCGGTCATAAGTCCCACCTTCAGTCTCAAGCAAGTCTGCCATATAGTTTCCACCACTTACTCTTAAGTTAGGTTGCGTACTTGTAGCACTTTGATATATAGACAATCCGTCTGCTTGGTTGTCCTTAATGGTTATCTTGTTTGCATTTATATTCTCCAAATTTAAGGTCTTGCAACTGTTTCTGGA
>Ga0098056_1000689_pt1 | contig 13947 bp, 15 predicted proteins | sample 17BtaG_FD_92583 | JGI IMG/M metagenome (GOLD analysis project Ga0098056, IMG submission 92583) | Marine viral communities from the Subarctic Pacific Ocean - 17B_ETSP_OMZ_AT15314_CsCl metaG | ecosystem: Environmental > Aquatic > Marine > Oceanic | place: Subarctic Pacific Ocean | collected...
GTCTAATTGTTTAGGTAGTGGATTTGTAGAAAGACCAAGTGCTACTAAATGGGCAGTTAATAATTCATTATGTTTATATGAAAATGATGAACAAAGTCAGAGAGATTATTTAATTAAAGTAAAACAACATAAATATTTATTATGTCCATTAGGTAATGGTTCAGATAGTTCACCTAAACTTGCTGAAGCTATCATTATGGGAACTGTTCCAATAGTTAAAAAAACTTATAACAATTATAACTTATATAAAAGTTTACCAGTATTATTTATAAACAATTGGGAAGATATCACACAGGATTTATTAAATAGTAAAGGTGAAGAATTATTTAAACAATTACAAGATAAAGATTATAGTTATTATTTTACCGCAGATTATTGGACTAATTTAATAAAGTCTTATATCTAAAAAAATCTACTTTCTATATTAAAAATATTATTATGATAACTACAACCACACCAACTATCTATAATGTTAAAGTTATAACAACTTTGATATTCCCAGTATAAGATAGACAATACTGATTGATCTTGTCTGTGATTGCTTTTATTAGAACCAGCTGGGATAATAACATCTTTATCTAAACAATATTTAATAAAGTCATCTAAAAAATTCCTACCAACTGAACTAGACAATTTAATACCTATACAACCACCTGAACGCATACTTTTATTTAATCCATTATCATATAACATTCTTTCAATTGTTAAAGGGTGACAATATCTTTCTATTGTTTCCGCACTATATGGTGAATATATTTCATTTAATTCTATTATTTTATCAAGAGTATTAACATTTTCATATACTATTGTAGCACTATCTAACCATATAACATTTTCAGTAAAATTGTTTTCATTTATTATTTCATTAAAACAAGCGGATTTAAAAGCATAAGATTGTAAATTCCTAACATGTGGTGGATATTTATTAAAGTCTATTTCAATATATTTAAAATTATCTTTTTTCTTTAAGGGTCTAGATTTAATAAAATTCCATTGTTGGTCAGTTAAACCTAAATTACAAAGATAAACGACATCTCTATCATTTATAAAATATTGTATATGGTTTTGAAATTGTCTTAAACTTAAATAATGATTTCTACAAGATCCTGATATAATAATCATTTTAAGTATTTAATATTTACGATAATTAAATATAATTAATTTGTATTATTTACGGATAATTTAAAATATTTAAAATATTGTGAATATATATATATATACAAATAAAATGTCTGAAATTTCTCTAACTCAACTTTGTGGCTCATTCTTTAAGAATAACATTATTCCAAAAATTCACATTAAACTAAACCGAGATAATAGCGGTAAAAAAACACCCTGTTATACAAATAGATATATTAAAAAAGGCACAGTAGATAAATTTACACTTGAAGAAATAAAAGAACATAATCAAAAAATAGATTTTGATGATGTATTACTTGATACTTGGGCAGTAAAACTTAAAGATAGTGGATTTATTGTTATTGATACTGATAGTGAAGATGCTGATAGTATTATACATAATAAACTTTTACAATTAAAAACTAAAACAGCTACTATTACAACTAATGGTGGAAGACACTATTATTTTAGAATCAAAAACTATGAACATGTAAAAAAAGTAATTAAGATTAATAAAACTGATATTGATTTAATCACTGATTTTATTTGGGAAGGTGATAGAAGAAAAGTTCAACACTATGATAGTATTTATGAATTTGAAAACATTAATGATTTATATAAATTTTTAGATTATGAACCTAAAGAAACAGAAGTAGAAAAAAAACTTACTATAGAATCTAATCACGAACAGGTAGTAGATTGTTCAGAAATACTTGAATCGGAAAAAGAAGATATAGAAAAATTAAAAGATATACTAAACAATATTAATCCTGATGTATTCAATAGATATAAAGATTGGTTTAATCTTATGGCTTGTATGTATAATCAAGATAAAAGTTTAGAAACATTAGATTTTTTAAAAGATTATCTAAAAAATATACCTAACTATAATGAAGATGAAAATACTATATTATGGAATAAATTTAGAAAGATGAATTTAATACAAGGTGCTGGGGTTGTATATAAAGCATTAAAAGAAAACAATCCAGAATATTTTAAAAAGATTATTAAGAAAAAAAGAACTAATATAGATCCGCAATATTTCGCAAGTCTTGATGGTAATTATTATAATCAAAAAGAATATTTTGAAAAGTTTGTTTGTAAAATAAATGGTTCAGGTAAAATTACATTTTTAGAAAAAGACAATATTAATAATGATTACAAAGAATATGGAGTTGCTGAATTAAAAAATAGATTTAAAAATTATTTCTCTAATGGTAAAGAATTTACAAAGAATTGGTTAACAGATATTAATTTAAGAGATTATGAAAATATAGATTTTTTACCAAGACCATTAGAATGTGACAACTACACTTTTAATTTATATGATGGATTAAGAATTGAAAAAGAATTTAAAACATTTAAAAGTGATAACAATCAAGTTGGTGATATATCAAGAATACTTAAACATTTATATTATTTAGGTGGAGAAAATGAAACCAACAAAGAATATATTTTAAAACAAATGGCGTATAAGGTAAAATATCCAGCCAAATTAACAAGAGTAAGTATTGTATTTAGATCACTACAAGGTGCTGGTAAAAATTTAATGTCTGATTTTTTTGGTAAAAAGATACTTGGTTCTAAATATTATGTATGTAGTGCAAATCCTGATTCTTTCCTAGGTAAGTTTAATAACAGGATTAAGGGTAAATTATTTTGTATATTTAATGAGGTAGAAGGTAAAGATTGTTTTGGTGCTAGTAGTAAATTAAAAGAATTAACAACTGAAGATACTATTCAATATGAAGCTAAACACGCCAATTCACATGATATTAAAAACTGTGCTTTAATATGGTATTTTACTAATAATACTAATCCTATTAATATTGAAAGTAGTGATAGACGATTTGCTGTATTTGATTGTTCAAAAGCAATTGTAGGTAATGAAGAATATTTTAATGCTCTTGTAAAAGATATGAATGACCCATTAATACAAAAAGCATTTTACGATTATTTAATGAATTATGATATAGATATTAATTATAACTTCCAAAAGCATAGACCAATAACAGATGCTTATAGACAAATGAAATCCGCTACAATACCTTTAATGATTAGATTTTTTAATCATCTATTTGAAGTTAATGAAGATCCTGAAGAATTACAAGAATATTTAACAGATATATCAGCCAGTAAATTATATAGTGACTTTAATTTATTCAAAACTACACAGAATGAAAAAACAGAAATGTCTAGACATAAATTTACAACAAGTTTAACTTACTATAAAGATTATTATAATAAAGATTCAAAAGATAAAAATAAAGTTGGTATCAAATATACATTTGACTATGATAAATTATATCAATTAGTAGAAGAAAATTACTCTGATTTAGATTCACTTTGATTTTTTAATTTTAGTTTATTTTTCAATCGCCATTGTCGCATATATTCTCTATGTTTTATTTTGTTTTGTTCTCTTTTTACTGGGTCTTGATTTTGTCGTGCCTTGTATGCCTTAATAGCTCGTAAAGTGTATTCAGGTGTTTTATTCATATTAATAATTAATTCAATATATACTATATATAAAGATTTTATTTTATATAACTTAACGCTTTAATATTTTAAATGAATTAAAATTATTCTAAATTATTTAGGAAACTTTCAACGAAATCTTCGTAGTCATCACTGATTTCATCTACATTATCACTTATAAAAAAAGTTTCGCTTTTTACATCATGACATAAATTTGCCATAGTATCAAAATTAAATAATATTTGTGATTTAAGAAATTTCAATATACTTTCTAATCTATTTATTTTTTTTTTTAATTCATTATTCATAGAACCAACTTGTTTAACTCTATCTTTTAGGTAATCAATACATTTGTCTTTTTCTTCTATTTTGTTTTTAAAATCATCTGCTAGGTTTAGATATGCCTGTTCAGTAATATTTACAGACTGTGCCGTTTGTGCTTGTTTATCTTCCGTCATTATTATATACTATTATATTATATATATAAACTAATTACTAAACATATGAACATTAAAATTGCTATACCAACATTCCAAAGAAAACAAATATTCCTAAACAAAACTTGGAAATTTTTAATGAAACATAATATACCTAAAAAAGATATTTATATATTTGTAGTTGATTATGAATATGAATGGTTTAAAGCTACTTTTCCAGATTGTAAAGTAATAGTAAGTAGACGAGGAGTAAAAGAAACTAAAAACTATATAGGTGATTATTTTGATAAAGATGAATATATTTTAATTATTGATGATGATTTATCAGATATTTATACAATTGAGGGTGAATGTAAAAAAGAATACAAACTTAAATCAATTGACAACCTAACAAATTTATTAAATGAAATGTTAGATATAATGATAAAGAGTGATGCTGGATTATGTGGATTATATCCCATAAAGAATCCATATTTTATGGAGAAAAAGATTAGTGAAAATCTTAGGTATTGTCCTGGTGCTTTTATACTTTTTTATAATCAAAAGATTGAAAGAAATATTGATTTATTAGAAGATTATGAATTTACTTTATTGAATTACCTAAAGTATGATAAAGTTATTAGATTTAATCATTATTGTATAGATGCTAATTGCTATACATTACCTGGCGGTATACAGGCATTAGGTTTAAGAAATAAAAATAGTAAAGAAAGTGCTTGTGGTAGATTTGTTAATTTGTATAAAAACTATTGTAAAGTTGTATTAAAGGCTGATGGTTGGCACGATATAAGATTTATAAATGATATTAGTAAAAAAGAAGATACAACAATAGAAGATAATCCAGCAACTGATGATAATAAAATCAAATGTGAATGTGGAAGTGTAATAGGTAAAGCGTATTATGCTAGACATATTAAATCAAAATTACACCTAAAGAATTTAGAAAAAAAAACAAATAATATTGTTAAAGTTATTTAAAAGTAAAGATATATAATTTACTAAAAACAATTAAGTAAAAAATGGTAAAGTATCAAGTTGGTGATTTCCGTGTTGTATCCTTTCAGACAACAAGTCATGATGATTGTAGCAGGGGATTAACAAAAAAAGTAAATGAATTAAGGTTGAAAGGTTGGGAAGATTTTGGAAATGTTACAGTTACAATTAATTACAAAACAGAATCTGTTTTAATGACTAAACAAATGAAAAAAGTTAAATTAGATTGTGATATAAATATTGAATGTGAATGTGGTATTAAAGTTCAAAAAAAAAATTTTGAAAATCATATCAATAGTAAAGCACATTTAATTTCTTTAGCAAATAACAAAACTACTGTCGCATCATCATAGAATCACGATTTAAACTATCATCTTGTAAACTATATTTTAAACACCCTACGAAATCATAATTACCAGTATGAACTAATGTAGAGTTTGGATCTATAAACATTTGAATACCAATGTTTTCACATAACTTACAGAAATAGTAATCTTCAGATAAATAAATATCATCTACTACACCAGTCTTAAAAAAATCATACATTTTATAATTACCTAAACCAGCAATATTATTTCTATAACTATAGCCATCTTTATTACCATAATTAAAAACTAATAAATCGGCTACAACTCTTTGAATTAACATCATACCAGTTGGTATATTTTTACATTCTATTAAATTTTTAATACCATTCATAAAATATCCTTTATCATTTTTGTAATACTTAGGATTAAAATTCATATCTGTAATTTTATTTTGAAACTCACTAATATTTTTTTGTATTAAGTTAGAATGTTTTTCTACCTTTAACCAATTAATATTTTTTTTAGGATATGATATACCTGTTAATTCCATATCACATAATAAAAGATTTATAATAGATATTGGTGAAAATGTTATATCTACATCAATAAATAAAAAATGTGTATATTCTCTTTTTCTTATAAATTCACTAAATAATGAATTACGACCACGAGATATAAGACTTTCACCACTCATCCATCTTGTTTCACTTTTAACATTACATTCTTTAAATAATTCTCTTAATTCTATAAAACTTCTAACAAAACCTAAATTAAGATTACCACCATAACAGGGTATACCAATAAAAATATTATAATGATATTTTTTGTTTATTTCCTTTAAGGTTTTTTTAATTTTATCCATATGCTTATTTCACTTATTAGGTTAACCTAAGAAAATAATTTTATAAGTGAAACAAACAAGCATAGTCTTATTAATCAAACATACCAGCTAACTTATCTGTAACATTACAACTAGTGCATAATACACCCCTTGGTAATCCAGTAGTATGACAATGATCTAAATTTTTTTTAATATTTTCAAATGATACACCGCAATAAAAACATTCATTAGTATTAACATAAATATCATAAAGGTCGTCATATGTTTGTCCTGGAAATGGTATAATACCCCTATGTTTCCAACTTCTTTTTACTACATTAGGTTTATTAATATTTTTATATTCTTTTGTATCTCTATGATAAAAATTATATTCTCTAACCTTTTCAACATTCTTAGAATACCATTCACGCTTTCTAGCTTTGTGTAATTCTGGATTTTTCCAATAAACTTCTTTTGTTGGCATTTTTTTGGTTTGTTAATATAGAGGGAGAAAATAAATTTATATAAACTAACGCATTTATTTTAGATAAATTAACTTTTTTTTTAGGTTAGAAAATATTTTCTAAGTTATAGATATAAAAGTTTATAATGTCAAGAATATCAAGTCATTCATTTAAAGTTAATGCCAATCAAGAACAAATCGTAGACGTTGGGACATTTACTGCTAATGTAACTGTTGAACAACCTATTCATAATCAGTTAAATTGTAATGCTAATGTCCAACAAGGAGATATAGATGTTGGAAGCAGTAACAAATTATATGTTCAGTCTAATACAGCTGGTGATTTCCTTGTAGATGCTAATATGCAACAGGGTGATGCCGATGTTAGTGGTTCTAATAAATTACATGTCCAGTCTTCTTCTGCCGATGATTTCGCAGTAAATGCTAATCTTCAAGTAGGTGATAGTGATGTATCATCAACTAATAGAGTGCCAGTGAATTCTACACATGATGTTCAAGGTTCACAAGGTAATATGAATAGTGCTAGTTCTGTATCTCCTGGTTCAACTTCAAATGCTATTGATGTATCTGAATCTAAAAACCAGGCTATTTACGGTAATACTACAGATTTAACTAATTATATAGATATTGAGGTATCTGCCGATAATACCAATTATTATCCAATTACCTTCCAAATCTACCCAGATTCATCAACTGGTAATTTCTATCAAAAATTAGATAATAACGCTGTTAAACACATTAGATTAAAATATAGTGGAACTGCTACAGTTACTGCTACTTTAACTCACGCTTAAGACTTTGTCTAATTACTTCGTTAACGTTATATTTTTTTTCTTTCTTTATATTATATATGTTAAATAAATGCCACGATCTAAGAAAATTGTTGATCCTGTCAATCTTAACGATATTTCTGATCCTAAAATGAGTAATAATCCTAAGGAAACTAAACCAGTAAAGAAACCAAAACATACTGGATTAATACAAAAAACAAAATTAAATGATAAAAATAAAACATTATTACAAGAACACGCACAAGGACATACAAAAAAACATATGACAAGAATGATACACCTAATGGAAAACCACAAAATATCATTTAAGAAAGCACATACCTTAGCTATGGAAGATGTAGGAAAATAAAAACTTAGGTTAATTTATATATTTAATTTTTTTATGAAATATTTTAATAATTCTTTTTATGGAGATTGTCTTATTCTAACTAATTATCTAGAAGAATTAGAATTTAATCATAACTGGCGGAGAAAACACCTAAACAATAATAAAGGTAAAACATTTTCATTACTATATGGATTAACACCTTATAGCTATGTAGGTAATGGAGGCACAAGATTTAAAGACCCTGATAGTAATTACTATTGGAGTTTAGGTAGAATGAAATACCCACATTTACAAGAAATATTTAAAGAGTTTAGTCAACTATATTTTTCTGACTTTGAATGGACTAGTGTAATGATAAATAAAAATTTTCAAACAAAAGCACATAAAGACGGCGGTAATATAGGGGAAAGTGTAATGCTTGGTTTAGGTGATTACAGGGGTGGAGCTTTATATGTTAAGTATGATAATGAAATAAAAAAATATCAAACATGGTGTAGATTAGTTAGGTTTAATGGTTCACTATATGAACACTGGACGGAGGATTTTGAAGGTGATAGATTCACGCTTGTTTTTTATAATAATAAAAGATTCTAATAATATATATATACAAAGTAACTAACTATAATGTTAGGACATATGACAGACGATGATTTAAAGGAGTTAGGTGAAAGTTTAGCTAAAACTATTTCTGTTTGCTCCGCTTATTTTTATTCTTGGGTTTTTTTTTATTACCGCCGTTTGGTTTCTTGGGTGTTTTTTTAGGTTTTGGTTTACTGTGATAAGGCATTATATAAATATTTAATTTTATATTATATAAATTTAATAAGATTATTTTATTAAAATTATTTTCTATTTATTTAGTATAAAAGTTTTTCATAATGGGTAGTTTATATAAAAGATGTTTTGAGTTAGACCCTATTAACAATATTACTGAATTTAGTTCAGAAAGTGGTGTTGATGTAATTAATTTTATTATACCAGCATTAGAAAATGTTATGTTACCAACTGGTGATATGGTATTAAGTGGAAATTTACAAGTTAATTTAGATTCAAATAATGCTTATCTTAATGACTCAGCTGAAAGAGCAGGTGTGGATAATGTTCTTGGCGGTCATTCATTTATAGATAGAATTGAAATAACATCAAGAAATGGTAATGTTTTATTAGAACAAAGATTAAGTTATGGATTATGTGCCAAAATGAAAAGATCAGTTTTTGCCAATGAAGATTTAAGAGTTGGTAGATTTAACTGTCAAAATTTATCAGCTGAAAATACTGACGCATCTAAACAGTTTTTAAGAAGAAATGCTGGTGATGCTGTAAGTGTTGATGGTGCACCATTTGCCATTCAGTTAGATACAGGATTACTTAAAGATAATTTACAAATGATTAACTTATCACCTAACAATGGTATTGGGGGTGTTGAAATTAAAATTACTTTAGCATCTACTGCTAATGCTCTTTTTAATATTGATAACTCAATGTCAACTGCTAATAAATTAGATAGTGATGTTGCCTTTACTCTTAAAAACTTAAAACTTTTTGGTAGATACAACTATGTAACACCACAAGTTACTTCCGCTATGAGTGGTATTGAATTTAAAAAGATTGATAATCAGTTACAGATAATCCATAGTTCAAACGATACATTAGCTTTCCAACCACAAGTTAATAGTTTAGATAAAGTATTCTATGTTTTCCAACCTAACTCAGACACTAAAAACAACTTTGCTACTAATAACTATCAGATGAATCAGTTAGTTGGATTAAAAGATTATAAAGAAAGTAGAAATGGTGTATCTTTCCCAAAAGATTTCCAAGTTGATAATAACACAGCAGTGCCAAATCTTGGAAAACCAAACGGATCACCAGGAGGAGTATCAACACCAGGAAATGTAAATGATAGACATATTAAAGCAGGAAGTGCCGAACAAGTTTACCATATCTTAGTAGGTCTTAATGGATTTTATCCACCAGTTCACTCTCTTGTAACTGGAGAGAATGAAGCCAACGCCAATCTTGATTTAAGTGGTCATGCTAATCAACATACCGTAGTAAATGATTCAACTAATAGATATGGTAATAATGTAAATGGTATTTGCACATCATACCAGTATGGTTTCCAAAACTATGCTACACCTATGAGAAATGATTTACTACAGTTACAGGCTCAGTCATCAGTAAAAACTAGTGATACTATTGTTAATAGCACTGTAAGAGATCAGAACCAAACTACTAATACACTTATTGTATACAATAGTTCATTATCATATGCTAACTTAAGCGTTGCTAAGTAATTCTTTTTTTAGGTAGTTATTATATATATAACTGTAGTAACAATGAAGTTAATTACAAGTGTAAATAATAACCCCGAGTATTATTCTTTCATTATTCCTTTTATAAAACATCACAAAAGAATTTGTCCTTTTCTTGATGTTATAGTTATTTATATTAGTGATTCACTACCACATGAATTACAAGAATATAAAGATAATATAATTTTATTTAATCCAGTAGAGAATGTAACTACTAAATTTCAAAGTCAGCACCTAAGATTATATTATCCAGCTTTATTTAAAGATGATGAATATTGTATATTAACTGATGTAGATTTATTCATAATGGGTTCTACATTATTTAATATTATAGAAAAGAACAAAGAACATAATATGATTAACTTTGGTAATCTAACTTTAAAAGAATGTATAAAGGAAAAACATCTACCATTTTGTTTTACAATAGTTAAACCTAAATTAATTAGAGAAATATTAGAAATAGATAGTAAAGATAGTATTATTAATTTATTAAAATTTAATTTTAAAAAATATGGTGATGATTGGTTCGCAGATCAGATAATATTATTTGAAAAATTCTACCTAAAAAATAAATGTATTAAAGTAGATTGTAATAATTGGTATAGATTAGATAGATCTAATAAACAAATTAAAGAACACCCAGAAAGATATTACGAGATGATTCGTAAAGATAAATATATAGATTTTCATTGTAATAGAATAAGTATAAACAATAGTATTAGTAAAGATATTATAGAAAAAAATGATATGCTTTTATCTAAGGTTTGTCCGATTGTTGTTCTTTGCCCCAATAGCAACCGTTCTCCACGTCACTAAAATTTTTAGGTTTTCTATTTGGATACTTCCAATAGCTATTATAGTATTTATTCATTAATGCTCTTTCGTCCCATCGTTTCCCTTTAAGTCCGAACATCATCTGTAGTAAAGCACCAGCATATATACTTGTTTTTTTTAGGTTAGTTTTTATAAAATTACATAATGGTAATCCATAACAACCACAAGATAGTAAGTAAATATCACTATTGCTTTTACCTAACTTACTTTTTATATCTTCGTATGTTTCATTCCAACCAGTATGTAAATCATTACCCTTTATAGTGCTTGGTGTTTCTACAAATTCTATATCTATGTTTGTTAGGTTGTGTTTTTCAAATATTTTATCAATTATTTTATATTGTTGTTTCATCTCTTTAGCAAAGAAACTTACAATACATATTTTTTTATTATTTTTTTTTAGATATAATAATAAGTTAATCCAATGGTCTATATTCTCTATATATGGTAACATATTACAATATATATTATTTTTAATTAATAACTCACCACATATAACAAAACTACCACATGATACAACATCTAGGAAATAATCCATATTTTTAAGGGCATTCATATATTCTAGTTCCCAAGCTATATAATCATCATAAGATCCATAGAATCCAGCATTAGTAAACATCTGACTATATACTTCGCTGATTTGTTTAGGTTCTTGTAATAGACTAGTAACTTCTACATTTCCACACCTAAGAACAGATATTGGTTTATCACTAACTATATCTTTAAAATAACTTTCTACTGTTAACATTGTATATTAGGTTATTATTAGAAAAAAATATTTTAGATTTAACCTAAATAGAGATTAAAGGCATTGTATCAGGAGCTATCGCCTTTTCTATTAATAATATAAATCCACTATCCGCACCAATAATATCATTTGGCACAATAGTTCCATCTGTATTTTTAATTTCAATAGTTAATTCAGTCATAAGTTTTTCTTCTGTAACTATATTTTCTACACCTTCAACACTGAAAATAGTATCATTACTACTATTCTCTTTACTCATAACACCTATTAAATTCATAGGTTCACTATTCGCATCAAAACCATTTCTTTTAATAATATCACTATGTATTAAATAATAGGCATTTCCAGCATTTAAACTTGGTAATGTTTCAGCGTCTAATGTTTGTGAATTAGTTAATAGATGAAATGTTCCATCGTCAAATGGTAAAGTAAAGTCACTAATATTGTTTACTTCTCCAATTTCATCTTTTAAACCTGGATCACTTACTAAAGTTAAATGTGGTCTATTATTTTTATTATATGATGATGTTCCAAATACATTTATAGCACTTGATACACCAGTTGGATTTACCATTGGACCAAGTCCTGAACTTGCTTGTATATCACTAAAATCAAAACTATTGTGCGTAATTAATCCTTTTAATTTTTGATTACTTAATCCAAATTTAGCTAAAGAACTAACATTATCACCATCACCACCTAATGGTAATTGTGTTTTAATAGTTTCTAATTTATCAGAAAAATCACCTAACTGATTATATCCAAAACCTAATCTAGCCCATATAGTATTATTAAATGCTTGTTTAGCTTCTGATTCAGTAGGATAAAAATATTCAAAAGGTCTAGTATCTAATAAATATTTTTTGTATAAATATTCCCTACTTTCTTTATTACTAATAGCATTTACTTCAGCTAAATCATCTATATATTTTTTAGTTGTTTTTACAGTATTAGAACAAAAATTAGTTACCATTATACCCATAGACGCTTCAACAGGATACCTAATATATCCAGAATTTTCCATAGCACTAGGTGGTGAATATTTAGTTGCTTGTTGTCCGCCAAAACTTGTAGGGTTTCCGCTTATATCAACTGATGGTAATTTGTATGGTTCATGTAAATTTTGTAAACTAAAAAAATTACTTCTATTTTTACTAAAATCAATAGAAAAACTATGTGTTCCAATATATCTATTTGGTATTTTTGTGTCTAAATTAAATAATTCTTGATCTCCACCTAATGCAATTGTAGCTAATACATTCTGTGGTATAACTGGTATCATAATCATATTTGCTCTTGCTATTGTTGGTATATCTCCATCATAATCAATTTCGTATGGTCCTTTTCCAGATAATCTTTCTTCTGATGGTCCACTTCCTCCACCATACATAAATTCATCTGGAAATGGGGCATTTATTATATTACCATTAGGATCTACATTACATTTAAGAAAATCAAATGCTTGAACTGGTCTATATGTTCCTAGACCGTCTGTAGTTTGTTTCATAGCTCTTTCCCATAAATCTAAACCATCAGCATTAACAAATATATCGTTTTTTAATTGAGTATCAGCATTCCCCCCATCAATATATCCATATCTATTATAATAAAATAAAGGATTAGGTATTGTATTGTTACCAGTTCCGCTTAATGCTTCTTGTGAATAAACAAGATTATTAGTAATACCATTCCTTGGTTTTCCAAAAACCGCCCTTGTATCATTTCCAGCGTAGTTGACCGAGTCAGGATTGTATAATCTATTTGTTAGGTAATTTTCTTCATCATTTACTATTGAACCATTAATTTGTTCTGTTATTAATCTTGCTAATGATTCCGCACTATAATTACCAGCTTTAATAGTAAATGTTACTTCACCTATTGCTGGTTTTACATATGGTAAAGTAGTGGCAGTTCTTGTAGAATCAATTGGACTATCTCTGATATGATTTTCAAATAGATAACATATTTGACCACAATCACCATTAACAGTATTACTACCATTATGAAAATATCTAATATCGGCATTAGCATATACACCACCTACATAATCAGTAAAATTTTTCTGTTTATCATTTTCTTTTCTAGTTAATAAACCCCAGTTTAAATCGTTTGGCATTTGTAAATATTCGGCATAAACAGAATTTGTAACTGTATTACCAGTTATATATCTTGAATCGTCTGTTGATTGTCCTACTGTTGGTTTTATAGGTGAATAAGTTTGTGATGGCATGTAATACATAAATGTCATAGTTTCTGTTAAATCTTCTTGAAAGGTTATAGTTTGGTCAGATA
>Ga0098056_1000694_pt1 | contig 13881 bp, 9 predicted proteins | sample 17BtaG_FD_92583 | JGI IMG/M metagenome (GOLD analysis project Ga0098056, IMG submission 92583) | Marine viral communities from the Subarctic Pacific Ocean - 17B_ETSP_OMZ_AT15314_CsCl metaG | ecosystem: Environmental > Aquatic > Marine > Oceanic | place: Subarctic Pacific Ocean | collected 2015-01-18
CCTGGTGGACGAAGCTAGTCAAGTTAAAGAGAAGCTTCTTGGCATACAGTCGAAGACTGGTAAGGACTCTCAGGAAAACATATTCATGAAGAAGGTGGTTGCGATATTTCGTAGCTACCCATTCTTCTTCAAGCCTATTCAGGACGGTACCACAAACCCTCGTATGGAGCTGGCATTTCGCGAGCCATCTAAGCGCATCACAAAGAACAATAAGACCTCTCAGCGTGGGGATGCATTGAACTCAGTTATAAACTGGAAGAACACCACTAACAACGCATATGACGGTGAGAAGCTTCACATGCTGTACCTAGATGAGGCTGGCAAGTGGGAGAAGCCTACCGACATCAGGGAGGCATGGAGAATTGAAAGAACCTGTTTGATTGTAGGTAAGAAGGTCATAGGTAAGGCGCTTGTAGGTAGTACGGTTAACCCAATGAGTAAAGGAGGGGATGAGTACAAGGGTCTCTGGGCTGATTCTGACACCTCAGAAAGAAACAACAATGGAAGGACTAGGTCTGGACTATACAGAATATTTATACCAGCTTATGAGGCTTTAGAAGGCTTCTTTGATGTTTACGGAAATGCTATCATAGAGGATCCCTCTCAAGGCATACACATACATGGTATAGATGGTGATATCGTAGATCAAGGCAGTAAGACGTACCTGAAGAATGAACGCAAGTCCTTCAAGGATGATCCCTCTGAGCTTAATGAGATAATCAGGCAGTTTCCTTTCACGGAGGACGAAGCCTTTAGAGACAGTATCGAGGGTAGTCTATTTAACATAGGTAAGATCTATCAACAAATAGAAAGTAACGACGACCTATACCCTAACCCAGTGATACAGGGTAACTTTATATGGAGGAAAAAGGACGAGGAGGTGGCTTTCTCTCCAGACCCTAATGGTAGGTTTAGAGTTGCCTGGATTCCACCAGATCATCTGAAGAATAAAAGGTCTGACAATAGGGGTAAGCCTATCCCACCGAACGCTCACATAGGCTGTGGTGGCGTTGACTCTTACGATTTAGACGCCACGGTTGATGGGAGGGGATCAAAAGGTGCTCTTCATATGTACAATAAGTTTAGCATGGATGCACCCCCTAACATGTTCGTGGCTGAGTATGCATCACGTCCAGATCTTGCCAGTATATTCTACGAGGATGTCTTAATGTGTGCTTTCTTTTATGGGTACCCTTTACTTATAGAGAACAATAAGTACGGCATTGCAAGGTACTTTGAATCAAGAGGTTACGATGGTTACCTTATGGATAGACCCGATCATTTAAAAACAGGTAACTCGTCAGTAAGTGTAAGAACAAAAGGCATACCATCTAACTCGCAGGATGTCATACAGTCTCATGCTCACGCTATAGAAAGCTACATTCACGATCATGTTGGTGTAAACATAGAGACTGGTGAAATCGGAAAGATGTATTTTAACCGAACCTTAGAAGACTGGATAGGATATAAGATAGACAAGCGAACTAAGTTTGACTTAACTATCAGTTCTGGGTTGGCCCTACTCGCTGCTCAAAAAGTAAAGAAAGAGAAACCTAAATCTAACTTCTCTGACAAGCGCTTTTTCAGGAGATATAAGGTCTAATACGGATTTATTATATTTGCAAAATACGCATACATTGCAATAGAAACATGAATAATCAATACAGCAAGAAGAAGGGAACTTCTTTTCCAGATCCGTTGGCGGAAACTTCGAAGAAGGAAAGCAATGAATATGGTTTGCAGTATGCTAAGGCGATAGAATCTCAATGGGGGAAAAGCGACGAAGCAAACTCCATACATGGGAAACGAACGGCAACTTTTGAGAGAAGCAGGGATTACGCTAATGGCGTACAAGACACAAACATATACAAAAAGCTTCTTAGGTCGTTAGATCCAAATGACGGTGATGGTGGTCTACTTAACTTAGATTATACCCCAGTACCTATATTGCCTAAGTTCGTTCGAGTAGTAGTCAACAAGATACTTTCAAAAAATCCATACCCTAACTTAGAGGCCGTTGATCCGCTTTCTTCGTCTGAAAAGAACAGAAATAAGAAGAGGATTGAGATGCAAGTAGCTGCTAAAAAGCAGCTCATGGAGCTTAAGAAGAAGACTGGTTTGGTTATGGACATCGACCCAGAGAATCTCCCAGATTCAGAGGAGGAGACAGAGATATTCTTAGGTACTAACGTAAAGACTGATGCGGAGGTGGCTGCTCAGATAGCTACTAACATGACGCTATCCTGGAATGATTTTAATGACAGCATATTCAGGAGGTGCGTTAACGACCTTGTTGCTTTAGGAATGGCTATCACTAAGAGAAGCAATGACCCTAATGAAGGTATTAAGACTGAGTATGTTGATCCCGTAAACTTCATACATAGCTACACTGAGGACCCTAACTTTAACGACTTGATTTATGCGGGTCACATAAAGAGGATATCCATACAGGAGCTAAAGAGAATTTCTGCTGGAGAGTTTGAGGAGAGTGAATTCAAGGACATAGCTACTAACGTAAGAAATAAGAATGGCAATAATGCCGCTTACTTAAACTCATCTAGCTACAACAATAAGCTTCAACGAAATGAGTACGGGTACGATGAGTACATGGTTGACGTACTTGATTTTGAGTTTGTCTCAGTGGATTGCATATACTTCGAGGAAAAAGAGAACAGGTTTGGTAACACCAATATGTTCATGAAGGGATTTGAATACACACCTAAGGAGGGGAGTGTGTACGAGAGAAACCCTCACAAAATGGAGGTGTCCACTATCTATGGGGGTAGTTTTGTTTTAGGTTGTAATAAGATATTTAATTACGGAAGAACCAAAAACACACCTAAGAATCTCCAGGACATATCGAAGTCTAGGATGTCTTACTCTGTTGTCTCAACCAATATTCGGAATATGATGCCGAAGTCGATGGTAGACAGCTGCACTGGTTTTGCAGATATGCTACAGTTGACTCACTTGAAGATTCAGCAGGCGATTGCCAAGGCTAAGCCAGATGGACTTATTATCGATATAGAGGGGTTAGAGAATGTACAGCTAGGCAAGGGTGGTGAACTTGAACCACTAGATCTGCATGATATCTACGAACAGACTGGTGTGTTTTACTATAGGAGTAAGAATCCAGAGGGTGGATTCCAGAACCCTCCAGTAAGAGAGATAGGAAATACTATCAGAAACATAAACGAGTTAATCGGTCTTTACAATCACTACTTACGTATGATTCGTGATGCGACTGGAGTGAATGAAATGATGGACTCTTCCACTCCGAAGGGTGATACATTAGTTGGTGTTCAGCAGAATGCAATCGCTGCAGGCAACAATGCGATATATGATATTACAAACGCCTCCATGGTTCTTTACAAGAAGGTCTGCGAGGATGTAGTAAAGTGTCTTCAGATACTGCCTCCAGATTCTGTAATATTCAATGCTTACAGTAATGCTGTCGGCCAAGAGAACATGTCGGTGATATCATCTTTTAGTGACTTACCTATGTACAACTTTGGTGTGCAGGTGGTTAAAGAGATGGAGGACAAGGATAAATCTTACCTAGAGCAGAACATTCAGATCTCTCTTCAGCAGAAAGAGATTGATATAGAGGATGCAATTGCTATTAGAAATATGAAGGATGTGAATCAAGCTGAGAGGCTTCTTGTGGTTCGTAGGAAGAAGCGTATTGCTATTAATCAGCAGATGGCTATGCAGAACTCACAACAGCAGGCTCAGATCCAGCAGCAATCAGCTATGGCTACTTCACAAGCAAGACAACAAGAGATGCAAATGCAAGCTCAAATTGACTCCCAGAAGATGCAGCTCGAATCTCAGTTAGAGGCTCAGCTAGAGCAAGTGAAGCATGAGTTCAGGAAAGAGATTGAAATGATTAAAGCTCAGGCCTTGCTTGGTGTTCGATCTGATGATCAGGAATTCAAAGAGAAGCTTGAGGTCCTAAAAGAAGACAGAAAGGATAAGCGAGTTAAAAAGCAATCTGCAGAGCAAAGCAAGTTAATCTCTCAGAGGGACGGAAAGCGAGGAGAGATACAAGAACCAATCGCTCCTATGATGCCAATGACTCCACAGCAACCACCTCAACAACCACTCATTTAATATGGCTAAGAAAGCAAATTTAGACGTTTCAGAGAAGTTAGATATTTCCTGCAAGAGAGGTGACTCTTTTGAGTTGTTTATAAACCTCAAAGACAGCGAAGGGCTTGACCTTCCTTTATTGTCTGGTGGTTATGAATTTATTATTCAAGTAAAAACACCTAACGCTAGAAGTAGTGGTCCTTCATTGAGCCAACAAAAACGAACCATGATTGCAGCCTCTGCTTTAAAGGAGTCTGAAACCAAAGGTGTGTCTGAAACAAAAGAGGCTAAATCTCCAATCTTTATTTTTGAAGAGATGGATGATATAGGTAATGTCGTTTTAAAATCTACCGCTGAGTCTACATCAAGGCTTCCTGTGGGTAGGTTTGTTTATGACCTACAGTACAAGGTTGATGTTAATGGATTCTCTAAAGTAACAACCATACTAAGGGGGAATTTTACAGTTAAAGAAGATATCTCAACGGCTGTATAATGGCAAAAATTACTGTTAACCTAGAGAGAAAAGGACCTCAAGGGGATAAAGGAGATACTGGAGTTGGCGTTCTATCAACCGTAGATAACGGTAATGGTACGTTCACTATAAATTACACCGATGGTACATCATTTGTAACTTCTGATCTTACAGGGCAACAAGGTGCGGACTCTGTCGTCCCTGGTCCTCAGGGACCACAAGGTCCTCAAGGTGAGCAAGGAGTTGCTGGGCCTCAAGGTCCTAGAGGTCAAGTTGGATCTACGGGTTCTCAGGGGGTTCAAGGACTTAAGGGTGATAAGGGAGATAAAGGAGACACTGGCGCCGATTCTACTGTTCAAGGTCCTCAAGGGGTTACTGGTCCTCAGGGACCACAAGGTCCTCAGGGGGCCGACTCCACTGTTGCTGGACCAACAGGTCCTCAGGGACCTCAAGGAGCTACTGGACCTCAAGGTCCGCAAGGTGCAGACTCTACTGTTGCTGGTCCTACTGGCCCTCAGGGTGATATTGGTCCGCAAGGACCGCAAGGACCGCAAGGTCAAGCTGGACCCTTAGGTATTGGTATTCAAGGTCCTCGTGGTATTACAGGGCCTCAGGGTCCTTCAGGAGATGTGGGCAATTCTGGCATCACAGATTTATCCGACGTAGACACCACTACCACAGCCCCAGCAGACGGCCAGGCATTGGTGTGGAATGACACGAATAGCGAGTGGGAGCCAGGGAGTGTGGGCATTGATGGATTGGTTACTTCATTTGATGGTGACGATATAAGGGCTTGGAGGCCTCGATTGGGTGAATTTGGGGTGGATACATCAGCAGCTGATGACGGCAGCGTAAACCTAGCTTTAGGCGAAGGACACCCAAGAGATCTTTACTTTAAGCCAGACGGAACTAAGTGCTATATAGTTGGTAGCGGAGTTGATGACATCCACGAGGTTCCTCTTGCTACGGCTTGGGATCTTCAGAGTGCTGTAGTGGCTAATATTGTTGATGTTGACCTCGCTGGTTCGTCGTCTATTGGAGGTGGCGGATTTGAAGGAAACCTGTGTGGCATTCACATTGCTGATGACGCAAGCGACTCATCAACCTATGGGAAGAAATTCTTTATTATTGGTAGTCAGCGCGATGAAATTCAAGAGTACACAGCTACCGCCGCTTGGGACGCCTCGACTATATCAACAGCAGCAACTAATAGGCTGTATGTTGGTTCGCAAGATGGGAGTCCCTCCGCCCTGAGATTTACTCCAGATGGTCAGACTATTTACGTTTTAGACGGAGATAGCGACGCAACCCCAAGGTGTAGGGTATGGGACTTAACTACCGCTTGGGATTTGAGTACGGCTACTTATAATTCATCTAAAGACATAACATTTTCTACCGTCGATAGAAACGCAAGAGGTCTAGACTTTAATTCTGATGGGTCTGTGGTTTACATCACCACGACATCAAGTAACGTACATCAGTATAGCCTTTCGACTGCGTATGACATCACCACGCTTTCTTATGTTAGGTCTATTTATACGGGTACACTTAGAGCTTTTATTCACCAACCCGCAAACAATCACGTCGACGAACTATATAAGACCTTAGAGGGTATTTATTTCGTTAAAAGCGAAACAGATCAATACGTTTTTCTTTTATACAACAACGGCGACGAGATAATCACGTTAGATAGAACTGGATTGATTCAGTCAAGTGACACTGTTTTTGATGGTTTGGTGACGGCTAATTCCCTTAATGTAAGTGGAACAAGTATCATAGGAAGTGTAAAATTCGTCGGAGGAGTTGTGATGGGGGCGCCATATATCCAAGCCGCTATGAACTGGAATGGGTTTAACTCTGGGCCAATAAAAGGTGCAACTAGCAGCCATGATGCTTTAACCTGCGGCTCCTATGTAAAATCTATAGGGTTTACGGATAGCATCCAACAAAACCCAGACAGTCACGATTTAAACAATACCGTGACTGGAACTTGGCTTCACAGGCCAGTCGATCCTCAATCTGCAGCTAACAACATCATGATTCCAGCCAGTTCTGGAACTATCAGACTAGACACAGAAATTTACTACCTTAACAGGTTCGACTCTGAATCTGCCAGTAAAGTAACGGGGGCTACTGAGGATATAGAATACTACTATACAGCAAGAGCGGACGGGCAGGGATTACATAAAAAGCTTTTGGGATCGTTACCAGCTCCTGGTCAGACCCTGACTAGAACCAGTTACTATTCTGATAAAGCGTTTGCCGATCCAGACACAGCGTCTGATTGGACTCAAGGGACTGTGTATTCGTCCACAGCTTTAGATTCTGCTATATCGCAGTCTAATGATGCCATTCTTAATGTTCAATCAACTGGCACGCCTCCCCTTTCAACTAAGATCGTTGTCGCTGGATATCTCGGCGCTTCAGGTCTTGTTGTAGGCGATTCAAACGGGTTTGGCGGAACCTCTGTTGCCTATAGTCTAAGACTTTTAAACAACTTTTACGGAGGTGCTGCCATTCGTGTGGTTAACGACAGCGATGTTGAGGCTGATATAGGCTTTAACTCTAGCCTTGAGTTAGACACTACAGCTCTTTTGAACCACTGCGGAAGTGGCGATGGATACCTTGTAAAGTGGTACGATCAGGCTAAGGGCGGTTCTACTGGCGATGGCAATGACGCCACCTGGGAAAGCAGTACGTCGTACTCAAGCAGGAAGCCGCAGATTGTTTCTTCTGGTTCTGTTATCACAGATAATGGAAAGCCCTGCATCGAAACTATTGACGCAGGAATGGTTATGGATGAGCAGTTTAGTGCCTCTAATGAGTACGACTTGTTCTTCGTTGCTCAAAAAACTCTAAATAATAATAATCACGGTATGATTTGGGGCACTCAAACTGGGAATGATTGCAGGGTGTGGCTGGTTGACTACAGGCTGTATTTAGAGGTTAACAACGGAGAGAATAATAAGGGCAACTACGGTGACGGTGGGGCTAACACGAGTTTTTATGAAATGGGTCAGCTTATCCTTAACGTAAGGAGAGATGGGTCTGATGTAAACACAGCTCAAAGGAATGACGTGGTTGGTGATCACAACTACACGCGAAACGGCGCCATGAAGACTGACAGAATCCTTAACGCCTGGAACAACAAGCAGTACTCTTTTGCTGGTAATGTACAGGAGATCATCATGCTTGACGGTGATAAGTCTTCTGAGCGTTCTGCTATCCAATCTAATCTCAACACATATTACAGCGTTTACTAATGGCTATAAATTTTGACAGCGACACCAATAAGGTGAATATTACCGTTCCAGCACCTACTACTGTAACTGTAACGGAGAAAGGAATAAAAGGAGATGCAGCTACGGTAACGGCTGGTACAGTAACTACTGTTGCTGAGGGTCAACCAGCAGTTGTGGTAAACTCAGGCACAACTAAGGATGCTGTATTTGATTTCTCTATCCCTACAGGACCTAAAGGGGCAACTGGAGATACAGGGGCTCAGGGCATCCAAGGAGATATCGGACCTGATGGTCCTCAAGGCATTCAAGGTCCGCAAGGCGAACAAGGAGATACAGGTCCTATAGGTGCTACAGGATCTCAAGGGTCTACTGGTGCTACAGGGGCTCAAGGACTTCAGGGGGAACCTGGAACCAATGGATCAGACGGGGCTGATGGAGTTGGCATCCCTTCGGGGGGTACAACGGGTCAGTCTCTTGTGAAGGTTGATGGAACAGACTATAACACTCAGTGGAGTGAAATAGACACATCTCAGTGGACAACCGCAACGAACGACATATACTACAACACAGGTAACGTAGGTATCGGTACGGCTACACCTTCTGAGGTTTTGCACGTAAACGGAAATGTAAAAGTTGCAGGAAAGATAGCAACTCCAAACGCTATTGCGATAGGTTCGGGACATGTCGGAAACGTAGGCGGATCTTATTCTATACACATAGGTCATGATGCTGGTAAAAACGATTCAGGAGCGTATAATGTCCTTATGGGGTTTCAGGCTGGCGCCTTTCATAGCAAATCAGAGCGTATATCAATAGGGTATAGGGCAAAAGCAGGAAACTATTCCGTAGCTCTTGGCAGTGATTCGTCTAACGGAAGCAGTACCGACTACTCTGTTTTAGTTGGTAACAAAACCGCTCAATATACTACAGGAGCCAAAAACGTAGCGGTCGGCTATGAGGCCGCAAAGGGCGTTTCAGGTACCTCAACCTTCGCCAGCACAGTAGCCGTCGGCTACCAAGCCTTAACTGCGCTGACTACTGGGGCTGGAAATACAGCTGTTGGGTATCAGGCGGGGGACGCTTTAACTACACAAGGTCAAAACACGCTCGTTGGATATCAAAGCACTGCCACCGCAAACCAAGGCACAGCGATTGGATATGATACATCGGTAGCCTCATCTGGTATCGCTATCGGACAGGGCGCAGAGACAACAGGTTCAAACGCTGTTGCAATTGGTGTTGTTGCGCGAGCTGGTTATGAAGCAGTGGCAGTTGGTCACGGTGCAAATGGAAATGGGGCGCTGAGAAACGTCGCTTTAGGTTACTATGCGGCTGGGGCTACATCAGGCACTTACAACCACGCTATTGGGTATCGCACAATTCGATATACAAGCGGTAATAACAATTCAGCGGTAGGAGCATTTGCCCTTGAGGGTACCTCAGGCTCCTCTACCTTCTCCAATACAGTAGCTGTCGGATATCAAGCCTTAACTTCGCTGACTACTGGGGCTGGCAATACAGCTGTTGGGTATTTATCTGGATCTTCTTTAACTACTGGAGGTTACAATGTGCTCATAGGTCAATCCGCTGGAGACAGCATAACTAATGGGACAAACAATGTTGCGCTTGGCGTTAATGCGCTTGGAACGGGTAACCACGGGAATAGCATAGCCATTGGTCGTGATGCAATTGGTAGCGCTGCGTCTTCTAATAGCATCGGCATTGGAACAAGCGCTGGTAGATATTCAACGGGGGGAACTAATACTTTAATTGGGGTTAATTCTGGAATGGGCGTTTATGGATCGTCAGTCTTTAATAGCGCAGTAGCAGTTGGTAACCTAACATTAGCATCATTAACTACAGGATTTGCTAATGTAGCGATTGGGTATCAAGCTGGGACTGCTTTGACTACAGGAAATCATAACACAGCGATTGGGCATCAAGCAGGTATATCCTTAACAACCTCATCCAAAAATACAGTTATTGGCTTCGAAGCGGGTAGCTCTCATTCAAGTCACTCAACCTCCGTAACAGCAATAGGTTATCAAGCAGGAAAATCAACAACATCAGGTGGGGTTTTTATAGGTAGTCAAGCAGGTATAAATGTTAATAACTCAGGAAATGTTTTAATTGGTGATGGTTCTGGAAGTAGTATTACTAGTGGTAATGGTAATGTAGGAATTGGGAGTAGTGCATTAAAAAGTGCTTCAATTCAAAATGTTGGGGTGGGTTCTGAAACAGGAAGGTATGGGGCTGGGAGTAACTCAGTTTTAATAGGTTACCAAGCTGGAAGAGGAAGCTCAGGAAACCCAGTAAGCCAGACTACTCTGTTAGGATATAAGGCAAATTATTTAGGTAATGGTAGTAATGACGTTATGGTTGGGAGAAATGCTGGTGTTTCACTAACATCTTCTAATGGGAATATTTTAATAGGGGATAATGTAGCATCAACAGAGACATCTTTAAATAACAAACTCTATATAGAAAACAGCAATTCAGTTACTCCGCTTATCTACGGGGAGTTCGATAATGACATCGTAAGAATAAATGGCACGCTACAAGTAGGTGATCCAGCAGGGACAGGGTACGCCTTACCTGCGGCTACAGGAACTACAGGTCAGATACTTTCTGTAAACGCTAGCGGAGACCTTGCTTTTGCAGCGGCAGGAGGAGGAGGATCCAACACCAACTTAGCCAATACCAACCTTACACAGAGCGGCAATAGAAATTTTGACCACGATGGCAGCACGCTAACGTTTGACTTGAACGATGGCGGCATATTTAAGGTTACAGACAATAGCGACCCTGGTTTCGGGGTTAACCTTGAATGCCACAGCGGAACCACGTTTATTCACGACTTACAATATCCTACATCTGACGGTACTTCGGGTCAAGCGCTAACGACCAATGGATCAGGAGTTCTGTCATTCACTACGGTAAGCGGTGGGGGCGGGTCTGGAGGCATTGGAACTGCCGATCAAACTCTTGATGCTGATAGAACTATAGACACCAACGGATACAACCTTGATATTGAGCTTGATCCTACGGGTACGGCTGACACCTTCACTATCCACGACGGAACACATGATCTCTTCCAGGTAGATACTAGCACGAGCGGTACGCTGTTTGGTGTTAATGATGTTTCTGGTCTCCCTATGTTCCAGAGCAACTCTGACGGAACTATGGCTTTGCCTCAGATCCTCACAGCTGCACCAACAGGAACTGCAACTGAGGGTACTATGCAGTTAGGTATCGTGTCTGGTACGTGTTACCTTTACGTGTACATCAACGGTGGATGGAAGAGCACCACTTTAACTTAATATCATGCATTTCGATAACAGACACTACGTAGTCTTTGACCTCTCAGAGGTAGACACGATCGACTTCTCAGAAGTCATGGAGACATCAGCAGATACGCTGAGAAAGAACTTAGCAGGGACTCAGAGCTTTGTGAAGTATGAAAGTGACATGCCTGCTTCGGTAACAGCTTTGACGACGCGCAGTCAGGAGTACACTCATGAAGATATTCTTACGCTGCTGGCTGGGACTGATTGGACTGACCCTAACGCAGACATCATCTAAATGGGTGGGTTTGCAAATAACGCACCTATCGTAACCGATGGGTTGGTGTTCTACGTTGATGCGGGGAATGATAACTCGTATCCTGGGAGCGGGACTACGTGGACTGATTTAGCAGGTAGTAATAATGGAACATTAACAAATGGACCCACATTTGATTCTGGGAATGGTGGAAGTATTGTATTTGATGGGAGTGATGATTCTGTACCTATAGATGTTAGTAATATATTCCCCACAGGTAATCAATCCCATAACTTATCTATTAACTGTTGGGTTAAATTACCAAATACCACACAAAACGTAATATTTTTTGGCTCTAGATATGGAGATAGGGTTTATTTAATGATGAAGTCTGGAAAATGGACTATAGGATGGGGAGGAGGAAATCAACTAGGTGTTATTGATGCTACTACAAACTGGACAAATGTATGTGCCTCTATTGCTAATGGAGTTGCAACACTTTATGTTGATGGAGTAAGCGACGCTACAAAAACAGACACTTCATTATCAATTCCCTCAATTCTTCCTATTGGTGCTTATTATTATAATGGAGTATGGAACCCTGGTCAATCTTACCCAAATTCAATATCTAATGTGAGTTTTTATAACCGCACCCTCTCTGCCTCTGAAATCACCCAAAACTACAATGCTTTAAAAAACCGTTTCGTATGAGCGTGAAGAGTAACATAGGGGTAGTAACCGATGGACTTGTATTTGCGGTAGATGCTGCTAATTATGAGTCGTATCCTGGCAGTGGTACTACTTGGACCGATTTAGCAGGTAATAATAATGGTACCTTAAAAAATGGACCTACATTTGATTCGGGAAATGGTGGCAGTATTGTATTTGATGGGACGAATGACAGAGTTAATCTATCTACATCTACCAGCCTCCCAGGAGATTTTACAGCACTCGCTATTACCAAAATTCCTTCATTAACTCCTAGTTCAAATTGGGCTATGTTTTTTGGGGCTGCCGATACTGATAACTTTATAGCTGTTACAAATGATTTTGCTACTTTAAGAGTCCAAAGCAATAATAGCACGAATAGTGATTTAAATTCTATATCATATCCTTCTAATGAAATAGTTATGTTACAAGTTACTCAAGAAGGGAATAGTAATTATTGGTGGATTAATAACACATATTTAGGCACTTCATCCAATGGTAGTTATGATGGTATGGAAATTACGCGTTTAGTTTCTTACGCAGATGGGAATAACTTAGGAATGTGGGCTGGTAATTATTATTATGCCTCTTTATATAATAGAGCACTCACCTCATCAGAAATCCTCCAAAACTACAACGCCCTAAAAAACAGATTCGTATGAGTTACAGTTTCGGTAAAAGTATAGTGACGGATGGGTTGGTGTTCTACGTGGATGCAGCTAATGGTAATAGCTATTCAGGGTCAGGAACCACATGGTCCGACTTAGTGGGTAACACTGATGGTACTCTAAAAAACACACCTACGTTCGATTCTGGCGATGGGGGTAGTTTTTACTTTAATGGGTCTAATGAATATACGGATATAAAATCCCTTGTCATACCTGCTAACATTACAGTTTCTGCATGGATTAACCCAAGTGCAACCACTTCGGCTGGCCAAATATTAACAAGCGATGACTCGGCAGTATCTATTAGAAACTGGCAGTTTTTGATGGAGGCAGATAACAAAATAAGGGCCATTGGTTTCCATACATCTGGAAACCAAAATCTTCAGTTTGTAACTACAGATACTATCCCAGATGATACTTGGACGATGGTTTCTTTTACATCGGATGGAACCAATATAAAGATCCAATTCAATGGGGTTGAAAAAGCCACAGGTAGCTTCCCCTATAGCTTACTAGGTAATGGGTCTACTGGTGATGCACTTATAGGCGCTAGAAAGAGCTCTAGTTTAGCTGCTTTTTTTAATGGTAAAATAGCGGTCGTACAGGTATATGACAGGGCTCTTTCCTCTACAGAGATACTTCAAAACTACAACGCACTAAAGAATCGATTTATTTAATTATATTTGCACTTATAAAACAACATTATGGCATTTACATTTCAATCGAAATCCTGGTCTATCGCAGGTGAGAAAGAGTTCGAGAATCACTTTACTATTCTAAACCCAACCCTATCTGTTATGCAGGTAAGCGTTCATGAAGAGAACGTATACATTAGCATGAAAGCAGTAGAGAACGGGGGCGTATTCGAACACAACCTTAATGTTCAGTACAATAACTCTGCTGGAGAAACAGATTTAGACGTGATCGTAGATTCAGCTGTATCTCAGGCATTTCCTGAAGCTACACTGAACAGCTGATAATCAGAAGCTTACAATACAATGAAGGCCCCTAGTGGGTCTTTTTTGTTTTTATTATATTTGCGGTATGCGCTGTTGCAAAAAATACAAAAAGGGAGGCAATGTAAGCCTCAAGATGGGCAAGCACAAGTCTCGTTCTGGCGGGCTTACTGCCGCTGGTGTGAAGAAGTATAACGCAGAAA
>Ga0098056_1000701_pt1 | contig 13840 bp, 17 predicted proteins | sample 17BtaG_FD_92583 | JGI IMG/M metagenome (GOLD analysis project Ga0098056, IMG submission 92583) | Marine viral communities from the Subarctic Pacific Ocean - 17B_ETSP_OMZ_AT15314_CsCl metaG | ecosystem: Environmental > Aquatic > Marine > Oceanic | place: Subarctic Pacific Ocean | collected...
ATTCCTGTATACCACCTACCAGGTCTTTCCACTTCTCAAAATATTCCGTGTTCAGCGAACCTACCTTTTTATATTTGTCTCTATAAACAATTTCATCTAAATTCTTACCAGTATATTCATTCTTAAAACCTCGTACCGTATCATATGAATCATTGAGTGTAAGTTTTTGACTATTCTTACTAGCTAGTTCAACAGTTGACTGGTTATTCATTTCTTTGAATGAACCGGAATAATGTGTTAATCTTATCTTTTCATTTAAATCACTATTTACAAACTCTAACGATCCTCCTTTTTGATTAATAACATACTTATTTCTATACGCTTCTACGTTATCATTATAATCTGTAATACCGGCACTCTTATTTTCGTACGTACCTGGGTAATCAACTCCAGGTGTTTCAGTTGATTCGTATATACCCTTCCAGTCTGATTGACCAAAACTAGCAGCAAAATAGACAGGAAACTGCGGATTACCTTCTCTGAAGAATACCCATATATGTGACCCTACTGACGGTATACAAAATGCTCCCTTTGCTTGATTTGAATGAGCGTTTGGTTTATATTCGAATGATAAAGGATTAGGTCGATTTACATTATCAGCTGCATTTGTAAATGCATCATTTAATGTTATATCAGTATCAAATAAATTACTCGGAGCTTGTCCGATATCACCCGATGCTGTTGGATTAGTAGTCGTTGAATAAAAATTACTATCTGATACACTCCCGGTCATGTTGTAGTTATTAAATCTACCGCTAGAGCTTTCACCGGCTAACGGCGCAGCGCACTCTGCCCATGGAGTTATTTTCTTTAGGTCGTCGATAATACCGGTAATATCTTCATCTATGTTAGTACCTATAAATTTAATACTCTTATTACCCGTGCTCTTAACCCAATCATTATATATAGTTGATGAAATATGCGGTATGAAAACCTTCACCTTACCTGATCGATCTGGGTCGTTATTTTGAATAACAACTCCTATATAATTACCGTAATATTTCTTCATTGTATGTATATATTTACCGCTTAACTTCGAAGTTAAAAGATCTAAAATCTAATAGTCTACAGACCTTTTATTTTATCTAAGCTAATTTTCTGGTTAGATGCTTGTTTCGCGTTTGTTACTCCTTTAGCTGCAGCTTCTTTTGCTTTAGCAATAGTATCTACTGTCATATTATCTACAACTGCTATCTGATTACTCGGATCTAAATTAAAATCTCTTAACTGGTTATTTGAAATCGTACCGACACTACCTTTAATATTCTCGAATATACCGCTCTGAGTAATCGCAACTTCCTCTGTAGATATAGTATCTGCATTAATACAGTCTAATTGAGAGTCTAGATTTAACTGACCTTTTAAGTTTTCTATATTAAGTTTACCTCTAACATCTTTTAATGATGTTAGTGCAGCATCTACCTTATTGTCAATCTTTTCAAAAAAAGCCGCAGGATCTAAATCTGGTATATTTAAGGTCGGCAGCGAACCAGTTGATATATTTTTAAAATTTTCAATAGCATTAGATACCTTACTATTGATATCAGGCAATGCGTTATCAAAAGTCGTATCAATTTGAAAGTTTTTAGCCTTATTAGATACCTCATCAAAATTAACCGGGTTAACTTTCTTTAATTTACCTGTCAACTGATCGATGTTAAAACTTTTACATGCCATACATATATTTAACTTGAAATACCTGTTTTATAGGTTATAATATATGTATGTATATATCACATGAAAGTCCGATCTCATTCCTAGAAGAGTCTAGGTCATATAATGATTACGATTACGCGTTAGTTCATTTATTCGAAACATACCCTGAATATTATAATTTCTTTAAAAATTCAATTAAAATGGGCAGACAGGTACTACTCGATAATAGTATTTTTGAATTAGGGGAAGCGTTCGATCTAGATAAGTTTGCTACGTATGTGAAAGAATTAAAGCCAAACTTTTATATTGTACCTGATGTACTTGAAGATGGTTACGCTACTATGGAGAGTTTTCAAAGCTTTACAGCTAAATACCCTGACCTACCCGGGTTAAAAATTGGAGCTGTACAGGGTAAGACATATGATGAAATTGTTGATTGTTATCGTTATATGTCAGATTTTGCGGATTATATCGCTATTAGCTTTGACTTCAGTTATTATCTTGTTACCGGCCGCGGTAAAACTAAGCTCGAGAGATGGTGCGACGGTCGTCGTAGATTGATTGAGCAGCTTAAGTCGGATGGTGTCTGGAATAAGAATAAGCCTCATCACCTACTCGGGTGTTCCTTAGCTAAGGAATTTAAACATTATGTCGGTGATAGGTCAATTAGATCTGTTGATACTTCGAATCCAGTAGTCGCGGGTATCAAGGAACTTCGTTATAATGGTGATCTAGGACTTCAAGAAAAGCCGTCTATTATGCTAGCTGATTTAATTGATCATGATGTAACAGACAGTCAGAAAGAAGATATTTTATACAATACAGAACAATTTAAGGAGATAGTTGGATATGGTTATTAGTTTCACGGGAGCGCAGAGTACAGGTAAGACTACTCTGTTAAAAGCTATTAAGCAAGATAAAAGATTTGAAGATTTTAAATTTATACCGGAAGTTACGCGTTTAGTAAAGAGAAAGTATAAGTTAGATATTAATGAAAAAGGCGACGGAATGACTCAATTAGCTATTCTTAATGCCCATTTAGAGAATTATCTGATGACTAAGGGTAGTAATGCAGTTATGGATAGATGTATTCTAGATGGGTTAGTATATACAACATATCAGTATCATAATGAAAAGACTGATCCTGAGACTATGCTATACTGCGAGTATCTCTTTAAGAAACTGGTGCATAAGGTAGATGTAATATTCTATACGGAACCGGATATCCCGTTAGTCGATGACGGTGAAAGAAGCAATAACATGTCGTTCAGAGATACGATCATTAACTTATTTGAAACTGCTATCGATCATTACGGTATTGATGTAGTAAGATTGAGGGGCACCGTTGAAGAACGTTTAGAAATAATATATAATACAATTGATAATTATGGGAAATAGTAAATTAGATAATAGTAATATTAGTAAACACTTGGGTCAGACGTCTCAGTACAAGAGTACGTATGATGCTGGTTTACTAGTTAAAGAACCACGGAGTAGTAATAGAGAATATCTTAATATTTTCGAAGACGATCTACCGTTTGTAGGGTCAGATACATGGAATGCATATGAATGTTCATTCCTTTTGAAGAATGGTCAGCCGGTTACAGGCATTGTAAAATGTGTATATCCATGTAGTAGCAAGTATATTGTCGAGAGTAAGAGTATTAAGCTATACTTTAACTCGTTTAATATGACTAAAATGGGTACTGATAACGATGAGGCTGTAAAAAACTTTGAAGAAATCGCCTCAAAAGACCTAAGTAACCTACTCGAGACGAGTGTAGCTGTATCGTTTCAATCAGGGGTACGTGTAAATAAAAAGTTTCATAGCCCTACATCGGCTTGGGATATTGATGATTATCTTAATGTAGATTTAATCGATACAAGTAAAACTACATTTGATACGTATACAGAAACACCTGGCCTTCTCGAAGCAGTAGCTCGTGATAGAGATTTAGAACAAAAGTTCTACTCCGGTCTACTTAAGAGTAATTGCCGTGTTACTTCTCAGCCAGATTGGGGCGATGTCTTCATTCATATTAAGTCTAAGAACGCTATCGACGCTCATAGTATCTTAAAGTATGTAGTATCGTTTAGAGATGAATGTCACTTCCATGAAGAGATTTGTGAATGTTTCTATAAGCGATTGCAAGACGCATTCGATCCAAGTGAATTGCTAGTGATGTGTTTATATGCCCGACGTGGCGGGATTGATATTAACCCGGTAAGAGCATCAAGCCAGACTCTAATTGACGAGTATGCAGGTGATTTAATTGATCCAGATATGGTTCATATTAAAACGAGTAAGCAGTAAACAAAAAAAAAAAGGGCTATTACGAAAGTAATAGCCCTTTAAGTTTGTAGATCTTATATGATCAAGGATTAAAAGTATACGCTCTGCGAAGCAGGAGTGAATGCTTGTCCGAGTCCAGTTACAAGAATCGTGTGATAGTAGAGGTTAGCACCAAAGATATTATCAACAACGCCATAACGTGTAAGCAAGCCTACGCGAGGAGCGAAGTCATTAGGACCAATTGTGCGTTGAACCATAACCGGAATGTATGGGCAATAGATGATACCAGTGTCATAGAATTCTGGTCCCTTGTATCCGAGAAGCGCGTACTCAGGACGAGCTGCATCATTTACATTGTTACCTTCTGTTCTAGTGTCACGATATACATTAAAGCGACCACCAAGATTACCGATCTTAGCTACACCAACAGGCTGTGTGTTAACATTGCCTTGAACAGGTACCCACTGGAATTCAGGGAGCATTTCAAGGATAGCGCAAACGCGAGGAGTTGCAACAACAAAGTTTGCAGCACCACGACGATTACGAACAGCGATGCGATTTGCTTCGATGATTAATCTTTGGTAGAAATCACGATTACGTTCGACTAACCAACGACCATCAGCTGACTGAGGAGCCCAGATAGAATAACCAGCGCCTTGACCTGCATTGAGGGAGACCTGAATCATTCTAACAAGCATTTCACGGTCGATTTCAGCCTGAATCTCATACGACATAGCGTTTGTCAATTCAGTATCGATATCGATACCATTCATGTTCTTAAGGTCCTGCTCAAGTTCTACTGACCAACGTGCGCCTAAGCGACGTGTTCCAGCTTCAACTGCTGTTTTCTCGAACGATACTTCGAAGGAAGGAATATTACCTGTAACTTCGAAATTCGCAAGGATAGCAGCAACACCAGCGTCTGCTTCAGAGATGAGCTTGTCAACTCCGTAGTCAGATGAACCAGTACCTGAGAGGTAGTCTGCTGATGTACCAGTGTAAGCAGTATTCAAGTAGTTATAACCAGCTTCTTGACCGGCTGCGCCAGCAAGAATACCAGCTTGACCACCTGGAGTGTTACCAGCGCCTGTTTTACCATCGATACCTTCACCAAGAGTTTCCCCTGTGTAACGGTAACGAAGAGCAAAAGCAAGACCGACCGGACCTGCCATTGGTTGTACACCAACGATTTCATTTGTAATTAACTCGGGAAAAGTACGTCTAATCATTGGGATCAAGATCTTTGGAAGACGGTAATCACCTTGCGCATAGCTGTCTGTACCTGGAGTACCAGTTGCAAAACGGCCATTTGTTTGGAAGTTGTCACCAACTGCACCACCGTTACCAGCCGCATTAGCGTTGGTTGGAGTGTAGCCTGGACCAGCTTCTTCGATACACCATGCCTCTTGATTTTCAAGTAGCATAGCTGTATTTAAGCGAGTGTGAGAGTCTTCAATTGCTGCAACGCTCTTTGAAGTGTAGTCCAAAACTGGAGCCCACTTTTCAAGAAGAGCTGCTGCTCTTGATTCATCGATATAAGCCTGTGAAGGTTTAATTGTATTCATAGTTTTTATATTTTCCTTTATTATTTTGTTCGACCCCAAGGGTAAATCAATTTGATTTATCCAGGTAACTCAGGAAAGCCTAAACATTAAATTTATTAAAAATTAATATTTGGATAGTTCTGAAAGATATGGGTTAGATGGTGCAGCTGCTGGCTTTTCAACCTTCTCAGCAATCACTCTATCTACCTTTACCGTATCTTTCAGAGCTTCTTCTTTTAAGCTCTCAAGTCTGCTCTCTTCTTTCTTATTAAAAAGCTTCAATGTATAATCGAAATTCTCAGCAATGAACTCTGGGCTCTTACCTGCTAATACTTTCTTTATATACTTTGCGCTTCTCTCATCGAGTTTAGATGTTTTCTGTTCAATAAGAAGATTTGACTTAATTGTCATAAGTTCTTCTTCGATAACACCCTTCTCGTGAAGTGCAGACTCAAGCTTTGAAGTAGCTTCATTAATTTGTTTATGACCGTCAATAACAGCATCTTTAATACTCTCATTCTGAAGAGCACCGTCTACGGCTAAATCGGTACGAATTCCTTCGAGGACTTTAATTGCCTTTTTATTTTTTACTGCTTCTTGAATATCAGCAGCAGGAATCGATTCTTCTAAAAATTGATCGAGATACGTTGAGATTGACTCAACTAACTCTTCTTTAAATGTATCAGCATCTTCAGTTAATACTTTTTCATACTTTGATACAACAGCTTTAAGTTTTGCTGTTCTGTCACTCTCAATAGCTTCAACAACTTTGTTGAGCTTCTTAGAATGATCAACATCTATAGCTTCTAAAAGCTTCTCCAATTTAGTTGTATATAATTCGTCTTGTTCAAACAATGCTTTGTCGACGTGAATTTGTGTCTTCTCGGCTAAACGCTCTTCAAAAGCTGTTTCAATCTGATTTAATACAGCTTCGTCGATCGCGCCGTTTGTTGCTTCTTTTAGTATTTTTGAAATATTCATGATTAGAAAAGGTCTATATTATTATTTATGATCTGCTGCTTAATTTTACCGCTAATTGCACTAGATAAATTTTCATGCGCAGTTTTATAATCTTTTTCAATAACTTTATTGATAAATTTTTTAATAGTTGTCTTAACTTCTTTGCTCATGTAATTATTATTTATAGAGAATTAATGAATTGCAACATATGCTTGCGTAAAAATTCATCTTTATTTTTTAGAGGCATAGCTGAAATTGTCTTTTCAAAATTATCATACGCCTCTTCGAACTGACCATACTTATTAACAACATATTGTTTACTCTCTAAAATACCATTAACAAAAGCTTTCGGAAATGAAGGATCTGCAACACAGTCGATTGCGACCAGCTTAAAATCCTGTACGCGGCTAACACCTTCTTGACCTGATTCAGGTATAAGCTGTCCAAGTGCTCTTGAACTCATTCCAACTCTTACACCATCATTTATAAGAGCTCTCACGATCATACCTGTAGGAGTTGAAAGAACTTTACTCTTACCGTAGAAAACATTACCTTCCTGAGATACCTCCGTTACTAAGTGACACGCTCTTTCAAGATCTACATCAGCTGTAGTAGGGTGATTTAATTCGCCCATCGCACGGCCAGTCTGTACCATATCAGCTTGATATCTTTTAACTTCCTTTTCCATCTCCTCTAGAGGGTAGATTCTCTTATTACGGTTAACACCTTCTGCCATCATGTATGGCCCTTTAATAAAGAAGTCTTTAGAATTTTTACCTTCTTCGACGATGTATTCAAACTCCTCTTTTGGAGCCGGGGTTTCAACTATAAGATTTAAACTCATGTAATATTATTTATACCACAAGCAATGATTTTCCTACAGTTTATTATATTCCTAGTTCCTTTTCAGTTAAAATAATAAACTCACAGTTCTTTTTTTGCGACCATCTCCTTGCGGCATCCCACTTAGCTTGATTGACGACCCATGTTTTTTGCTCATATATAATTGTAGTTCTTTTCTTTCTCTTTGATTCGACCGGTCTAGCTACCTGTTTACTCGGTTTTATTTCGATTAAGAATTTCTTCTTATTACCATTCTTATCTAGAAATACAATAAAATTATCTACAAAATATCGATGCACTCTATTATCTATAGGGCTCGTGTAAGGTATAATTATGTTTTCACTACCCCAAGCTAATATTTTTTCATTCAGATCAGCCCATCTAAAAAATTTTAACTCCCAACCTGACCTGTAGATAGGATCGCTGTTACCAATATACTTTTTTGAGTTAACTGGTTTAAAAATACCTTGACGATATCTTTTATCCTTTTTTATTTGCATAATACTAGCCAACAAAGAACATTGGAGGTGCCGCATCACCGAAGCCAGGTGCACCTTCATATAATGATGTTTCGAGCTCAGCTTTTTCACTCAAGCCTTGCGTCATTAAATCACTAGCATTTAAACTACCACCGCCGAAGAGAGTAACGTTACCGTATTTGCCTCTAATATTAGCAACAGCCATTTTAGTTAGCGCTAATGTATATTGATATACCCATTGCTCTTTAATGATATCTCGTATAGGTCTTTCAACATAGCAGCTTATAACTCCGTAAAATCTCTGAGACGATCCACTACCGGAGCGAGGCTGTGGATACATTCTTAGCATCTGGGTTCTATCATCAAAAGTATAGCTACGTTTTTGTGCTAATAGCTTCTCTCTCATCTCCATCCAATCCTTTAGAACATACCAACTAATCAGATCAAATCCGTAGTTACCCATCGCATAACTAAAATATGTTTGCTGAGCTAGACTCTGCTCGATAGAAAAGAGTGTATTAATGCCGGTCGACGAACCTTCTTCAAAATCTTGTACACTAATAACTTTTCTATAATCCATCGTATCATAATCAAAGCTATTCATAAACTCTTCCTTCTTTCCCGTTACAGTGCCTTCAACAGTAAAATTCTGCTTCTGGCTAGGAATAAAGAGGCTAGTTAGACCTGATAGGGCAGGGCTGGTAGAATCAGTTATAACATCGTATACATCCTGCGAAAATATCTGATTAACAAATGTACCTTCTTCGAGTGAAGCTGATACAGATGATATAGTAGAGAAATACGTACCGGGGATAGCGCTGGTGGCAATATATAAAGATTCATCTGCTTTATTATAGTTAGAAAAGTCTTTACTTGTGTTTTTGAATTCGACCTGTTCTGCCAGAGTATCTGAGCCTTGCAGAGAAAAAAGATGATCTAATCGAATGCCTTGGTTTTTAATATATAAGTCACTGTCGAAAATCAAATACTCTTGAGTATAACCAGCAAACTTAGCGAACATCTCACACGCTATACTGATATTCTCGTATAACGTGTCTCGATGAATCTCAACATTAACAAACGGATAACCTAGAGAACGTAAGACTCTATCACTTAAGCGATTAAAATTATCAATCTTACTATTTAAGTTTGTACTCTGAAATGCAGAGATTGGAGTTATATCACACTTAGCCATTATAATTATTTAATTGTTTTTATATATTATATTATAGTTAACCAGCTTTAATAAATAATTATATGTCAGCACCAACATATCATGCAACAGTTGTACCTACAGTAACAGGCGCAATGTCTACAACTTATTTTGAAGATTTTTTAAATACTACAATGAATCCAACATCTGGAGAGTTAATTGAGATTCTCAATTACGGTAGTTTAGTACTAGTCTGGAAAGATTAGATTATACAGCTGGTTCCGCTGGCGCAGCTTCTTCACCGCCAGCTTCTTCACCTGGCTCGACTTCCACAGTATCTGGAGCAGCTCCACCGAATTCAGGTGGAGTACCTGCAGGCGTACCACCTTCAATACCAGCTTCAGTACCGCCACCTGGCTGTATACCGTCTTTCCAGCTCGGGCCGGCTCCCTGTATTTGCTGTAACTCCCATTGGAATTCTGCATCCTTACGTAACATCTCTCTATTAGCTTTTATCTCTAAATCATTCCAACCTAAATATTTCTTCTGACCGTAAGTAGCTGATATAAACTCACTACTAACTAGATTATTATAATTAGTAGCTTTAAGCTCGAGCTTCTGACTCTCTCTTAACTCGTAGAAGTTTGTCGGTACATTAAAGTTTAGATGTAAGTTCTGCGGTTTTATATTATACTTCTCTTTTAATCCGCATAGATCTAAATGAGTAACAAAACCATTCTTAAGACCTCCAGCAAATTGCTGCTGCATTCTAATAATGAATTTAGCGAATTTAAGCTCGTCACGTAGTATCTCGTTACCGTCACTAAATGTAGCATCAGCATTTAATCGATTTGTAGGTACCTTTAGAGCTTTATAAAGTTTATTAACAAAATACATTAAATCAGCTAACTCACCTAGATTAGCTCCACCAGCTAGCTGTGTCACACTAGTACCTTCTGACCCTTGTCTCTTTGCAAACCAGAAGCTATCAAGCATAGACTGAGGGTTAAACTTCTGTACAGCGCCTTCTTGATTACTATCAAATGTTTTCTTTGACCAGTACTGCTGCATTAACTTTCTAAGATACGCTTCAGCTTTAGGCGGCGCCATAGTACCGACATCAACGTTAAAAACTAAACGTTCCGGAGCTCTTACAAGACGGTATATAACAATGCTATCTTCGACCAATGATAATTGGCGATATGCTCTTCTAGCATTCTCAATAAATGGTAGTCTAAATGTCTTATCTTGATTCCATATACCTGAGTTGATGTATGTAATTTGATTATCATCCATCGGGACGAGCTCCATCTTCTCTAACTTAGTAGGATTCTTAAGATCAAAAACAGGCTTACGTAGGATAAATCCTTTTATAAGCATATTCTGAATATTATCATATACTGCATCTACTAGATCAGTTGGTAGATGAACCACCCCTAAAATACCATCATCAGTATAGTTTTTATGTATAATATGCTCAAAAAATACTTCACCTTCAACAAGTAGTTGTCTAAAATATTCAAATCCTCTTCTTTCAAGATTAAAATAATCAATATACTTTTCAAATTCCTCTTGAATCTTTACTTGGTCATCCCCGTCCAACTCTGTATTACGAAATGTCAAGTTAACAACATTACCATTTTCGTCTTTATTAATACATTCATCGCATATCTCATCCAACGCATCTGAAATTTCAGCAAACGAAGCCATAACTCTATAATCACGTAAACGGCCTCCTTTATTCTCTTCGATATTAGCGTAAACTAACTCCGCGTATTGCGACTCTGTACCGAATTCACCATGCGCCACGCTATTATAATCATTCTTATATAGAATAGATTGATTAGCTAAAGCTTCAGTTCTCTTTATACCGGTATCTTGAAAAACCTCATACTTAGGATTCAAATCGCCCATTATCTCATCGACGTTCGGAGTTTGATACGGTAGTTTGTTAGTGATACTTTTAAAGATATCTGATTTAAAAATAGATTTTTTTGGTTGGTCGGCCATGGTATAATTAATATTTAATAGTTATTCTACTATAATAAAGGTTGAGTTAGCACTAAATGTCTGGGTATGAAGTGTATTATCACTAAATGAATAACCGGCTCTATTATAAGGTATAAAGCGTATGCTACCGCTAGCAGTGAGAGGAGGTGTTTCGAGAGAGATTATATTATCATTTAATATAGTGAAGGGAATTGATTGACCCGATACTTCAGGTTGTCTAGTTGTTGCGGATAAAGATGTAAGTGATGTATATAAGCTATCATTACTAGAGCTAAATAAAACAGTTTCAGTGTTCTCAAAGCTAGTACCATATAGTAATACGTTACCGGAAGCTCCTGAGGTTAATGTTAAATCATCGAGTAGCTTAACACCGTTATAGAATATATCTGTTATCACCGGCGACCCAGATAGTTCAAAAGATTCAACTGTCACTTCAGTAGATGATAGCTCTTCGTAATCAGTAATAATATTTTCTGCGTAGAAATTTTGATCAATGAAGAAGATATTACCAACAGGATCCGCCTCATCTTTAAATAACCACCCCTTAATAGTAAACGATGTATCAGCTGTAATACGCGCCTTTTGACTTGCTACTAACTCTACGGGGTAATCTAAGCTAACATTACCATCCCATAGTACTTCAGATCTAATTTCTTGATCAACTGTCAATCCAAATTCTTTAGGTACATACCAGGATATAACAACGTAAGGGTTTGTGAATGGTATGAAGTTACTAAGAATCTGGTCCATATCAGTCTGATATCTCGCCAATACTGATACGTTTAAATTAATATTAACCGGTACAGGTGGTTTAATATGCTTGGATGTTCCCTCCTCACCGCTCGTACCAGAATAATAGAACCCGTCAATCTTATTGAAGACACGCGATACATCTCTGGATATACCAGTTACGTTAACTGCAACAGCTGGTAATGTAACAGTCTTATTTTCGTTAATAATATCATGCATTACCCTTTGCTTTGGAGCATATAGATATCTAACGTTTATCTGATCTTCTTCTTCTCTATTCTTATTAAACCTGCTTATGACGATATCGTCGAACGCAGCTATAAACTGCGCAACTACATCCTTGACTTCGAAATAAAAAGGTTTTGCTCTCACTTAATTATTTATCCCATGGGAATACAAACCAATCATCTAATTTCGTTTGAATAGCATCAATTGTATCCTTATTAAATGTTGACGTGTATCGCTTAACTAAACTGCAGTATGTTAGTGATTTAATATCTTTATACTTCTTATCACTATTGATTAGTGAATCAACAATTTCAAAAGTCTTACCACTATCATTGATATCATCAACAATTAATACATCACCTGACAGTGAGGGGCGCTGACTAATAATAGTATCCTCGGCGTGTCTTGTAGTGATACCGAAGTTCTGTAAATGGGAGCATTTAAGCTTATAGCTAATCATAGTGCTTGGAATGAGACCGCCTCTCCCAATACCTACAATTGTATCAAACTTCAGTTCTCTCTTTTCAATCTCGTTAACGATACTCTCGACCCAGTGATCTACATATGACCATTCAATAAAAGCCTTTTCATTCATCTATCAATTATATAGTATATAATAGAGAAATCAACTAGAGGTGAATTTATTATATGTGTCGGCAAATAACTTTAAGAGGTCAGCCTTATCACCAACAGCATAAACATCACGTTCAATTGCATCAGCGATATCGGCAGATAGTTTCTTAATAAGACCTCTAAGCTGAGAGAAGTGCATTACACCGTACCCCTTTACCTCAACCATTCTATCCTCTTCATCAGAAGGCTGTGATGAAAGATCTACCGAAGCTAACATACCAGCTGCATTAGCGCGCCCGTTACCAGTTAAGCCACCGAACTGTCTAAGGTTACTGTTGTTAGCATCATAGCGCGGTTCGAATTTAAGATTCTTATTATCACGCTGCTGATCCATTGCCATACCAGCACGACCGGTATAACCTTCATATATCATTTCATTCTCTGACTTACCTACCATATTATTATTTATATAAACTCATTGAATGTCGCGACAAGGTTTTCCCATTCCACGCATTCTAGTTCATAAGGATTTTTAGTATATGCATCAGAACGCTTTGCAATATCGTGTTCACTGTAGTCTAATTTCTTAGCTGATACGCGCTGTAATTTACATTGAACCCAATGCCTATACTCATGTACAAGGCTTGAGAGGAAGTATATACGTCGCTGCTTCTTCGTGGAACAATCGCAACATCTTGTTGCAACTTCAATCTCATCTTCATCCCAAAAGTACTGAGAATCAACGCCAGGTATTCCCTTTACTGATAGATCATACACCCACCACTTTCTAGTAGGAACTAAATTATTAGTATGGTAGTTAAGGAAGTTTTCCAGCTTAGCCTTATTAATACCATATATACGGAACTTCTCTCTAATACTCTTATCACACTTTAATTTAATTACTATCATTCTATAATACAATTATATCAGGGTTCCCAGACGAGACGCCGCAGGCGCAAAACCCCGCGCGCAGCTACATGCCGCACAGTGTTCCGATACCAGTGTTCCTATATACTAGTATAAGAGTGTTCCTAATTTAGGAGGATCTTGTATTAGTATAGTTCCTAGCATGATCGACAGCCTTCTGCGAGATCTCTCTAATTAGTTCCACTTGATCTACAGATAGATCGATTTTACGGGCAATTGCCTCTTTACATACTGCTACGTGCAGATTCTCTAATACACCTGCAAAGAACCCAGCTGCATACTTAGTTGCTGATTTTTCATCCATAATATTACTTACTATCGCAATATCAGATATCTACGTATGTAGTATACTGCATATACGGTCATTAAGTATATATATGGTATCTATGATTATAAGATGTACACTGTGGGTGGTAGTTATAGC
>Ga0098056_1000711_pt1 | contig 13724 bp, 22 predicted proteins | sample 17BtaG_FD_92583 | JGI IMG/M metagenome (GOLD analysis project Ga0098056, IMG submission 92583) | Marine viral communities from the Subarctic Pacific Ocean - 17B_ETSP_OMZ_AT15314_CsCl metaG | ecosystem: Environmental > Aquatic > Marine > Oceanic | place: Subarctic Pacific Ocean | collected...
ACACGTACAGAGGTAGAGCTAGGCGAGAGTTTAGCAGAGGACTTAGACAGACTAGCGGCAGAAGAGGTTAAGCTTATAGAGATGCAAACGGCTAGTTTTAGCAAGCGTAAGCGATTAATGACGGCAGAGGATACGCTTAAGACTGAGATGGAGGCAGCACAAAGGCAGAGAGACGCAGACGAGGCTAAAAGAAAAGAAGAGATAGCAGCCAATGAGTTAGCAATAACTAAAAAGAAAAACGCCGTACTAGACGAGTTAGAGTTATTAAGGGCTGAGAACGCAGAAGAGAAAGAGCTAATAGCTTTAGAGCAGCAACAAGAAAAGGCAGCTTTAGAAATAGAGGCTTTAGTAGCTACAGAAGAGCAAAAGCAAGAGCTATTACTAGCGTCAGAAGAGAGCTTTAATTTAAAAAAAGCAGATATAGACGCTAAATATAGGGCTAAGGATAAAGCAGACAGAGACAAAATAGAGGCAGATAAAGACAAAAAACGAGCGGACGACTTAGCAAAAGAGAAAGCCTTAGCAGATAGTAAAATGGCTTTAGCACAAGGTACGCTAAGTTTGATACAAGACGTATTCGGTAAAGAGAGTAAAGCGGGTAAGGCGGCAGCAATAGCACAAGCTACTATAAATACTTATCAAGGTATAACGGCAGCTTTAGCCTCAGCTCCGCCGCCTATAAACGTAGGTTTAGCAGGAATAACGGCAGCCGCAGGATTTAAAAGCGTAGCCGATATAGTAGGAACGCAAGAGCCTAAATTTGCTAGGGGTGGAATGGTTGGCGGCTTTGGTACTGGTACAAGCGATAGCGTAAGTGCTAAACTAAGCAAAGGCGAGACAGTAATAAACGCTAAAAGTACTAGAATGTTTAAGCCGCTATTAAGTGCTATGAACGAGGCGGGCGGCGGCGTAGGTTTTGCTGACGGCGGTACTTTAGATACTAGTAGCAACGGGCAGACGTTCGGAGCTATAAAAGCGTTTGTAGTAACTGACGACGTAACAAACTCACAAAATAGCCTAGATAAAATAAGACAAAAAGCAACAATTTAAAAAATAAAGATATGCCGTGTAACAAATGCGAGAATAATAAGTATAAGTGGGGTAAGAATGGTAAATGTAAGTACGATACTTTAGAAGAGTGCGAGCAAGCTAACAAAACTTACGATATAGTAGAGCTAGTAGTAGACAACGAAAACGAGGCTTTAGCTATAGACGCTATTAGCTTAGTTAGTAACCCTGCTATAGAAACAGACTTTGTATACTTTAATAAAGATACTAACTTAACGCTAGCAGCTATAGACGAAGATAAACGCCTACTAGTTAGCCCTGCGTTAATACCTTATAAACAGATATATAGGTACGACGCAAAAAAAGATAAAGAGTACTACGTATACTTTACCGCCGATACTGTAAGAAAAGCCGCAGAGGCTTACTTAAAGCATCAGAATACAAATAACGCAACGGTGCAACACGAGGACAAAGTAACGGGCGTACATACTGTAGAGAGTTGGATAGTAGAGGATAGTAAAAAAGATAAGAGCAATAAATACGGCTACGAGTTGCCCGTAGGTACGTGGTTTGTTACTATGCGTGTTTTAAATGACGACGTATGGAACAGAATAAAAGAGGGCGAGTTAAAGGGGCTAAGTATAGAGGGCTACTTTGTTGATAAAATGCAAACGCTAGCTAAAGAAGAGGACAAAGATAAAAAGAAATACGCCGAGCCAGTAGGCGAAGTAAACGGCTTACCTCTATATACTGACGAGGCAGACGCTAAGGCTGCGGCTAAAGAGTTAGGCTGCGACGGAACGCACGAGCACGTAATAGACGGCGACGTATTCTATATGCCTTGTAGTAACCACGAAATAGTAGAGAGCTTATTAGAGCTTATAGAGGACTTAGACGCTAACGAGGTATGTACAGAGCTTGCAAGCTATAACGACTACCCTAAAGGAGCTAGCGAGAACGCAGAGAGGGCTATAGTAGAGAATGAAGAGCGAGGCAATAAGTGCGCAACGCAAACGGGTAAAGTAAGAGCTCAGCAATTAGCAGCACGTCGTAATATTTCGAGTAAAACCGTATCAAGGGTTTATAGCTATTTAAAAAGGGCAAAAACTTATAATAGTGGAGACTGGAACGACTGCGGCACTATTTCGTATAACTTATGGGGCGGCGAGGTTATGTTACGTTGGGCGGAGCGTATTTTAAAAGCCGAAAACGAAACAAAATAAACTTTTGTATATATTACTATAGAAATAAAAAGTAACTCGTTTAAAACGTATTAAAAATGGATTTAAAAGAAAGAATTAAAGTAGCTCTAGGATTAAATGACGAGAGCGAAGTAACTAAAGAGGTAAACCTTATGTACGAGGACAAACTAGCAGACGGTACTATTATAGTATCAGAGGCGGACGAACTAGCGGCGGGCGTACTTTTAAATATCTTATCAGAGGACGGCGTACAGACGCCACTACCAGAGGGCAACTACTCGTTAGAGAGCGGCGTAACTTTTAGCGTAGACGCTGAGGGTATCGTAACAGAAGTAAACGAGGCAGAAGTAGAAGAGGAATTAGAAGAGCCAGTTGAAGAGGTAGAGATGAGCAACGAAGAGGCTATCTTATTAGAAGTTGGCACAGTAGTAAAAGAATTATTAGAAGAGGTTAGAAACGATATAAGCAGACTAACGGCAGAGTTAGACGAGGTTAGAGGTTTAAACTTATCTAAAGACGAAAATATAGCGGAGCTATTAGACGAAAATACTAAGTTATCGGCACAAGTAAAAGAGCTTAACGAAAGCCCAGCTACAGAGCCTTTAAAAGTATCTAAGTTTAACTCAGTTAAAAAAGAGGTAACGCCTACAGAATACGAGAAAATGACGGCGAGACAGAAATATATGTATAATTTTAATAAAAATAACTAAAAAATGGCATTAACTATCACTAACAGTACTTACGCAGGCGAACACGCAGGCTTGTACATTTCGGCGGCTTTAAAACAAGCTCGCACAATGGAGTTTTTAACAATCAGAGAAAACATTAACTACAAAGAAGTAGTAAACAAAGTAGCAGGGGCTGACTTAATTAAAGACAGAACTTGTAACTTTAACGAACAATCGGCTACACTTACTTTAACAGAGAGCGTATTAGAGGTAAAACCTTTACAAGTAAATATTGACATTTGTAAAAAGACTATGCTATCTGACTGGAGCGGGCAGCAAGAGGGCGACTTTGTAGCGTACGCTACGTCTTACTTAGCTCAGTCTATTGCAGACGCTACAGAATTAGCTATCTGGCAAGGAACGGCAGGGGGTAACGGCTCTTTTGCAGGTATCGACGCTACGGGTATGGCTACTAGCTCAGCATCAGCGGCTTACTCAGCGGATAATATTATTGCTAACTTAGGGCAATTAGTGGCGGATATACCAGCTAACGTATATATGGCAGACGATTTATATATCTATATGAATAAGAAAACTTACCGTTTTTACATTAATGCTATTTCGGCTTTATCGGCTTTCCCTTTCAACAATATGGGGCAGTACGAGCCAGTATTTGAGGGCGTAAAAATTGCGGTAGTAGCAGGTTTACAAGACGACGTAATGTACGCAGGGCAAAAATCTAACTTTTACTTTGGTACTTCTTTAAGCTCAGACTTAACAGAGATTAGAGTGCTAGATATGGCTAACCTAGACGGTAGCGATAACATTAGACTAGTAGCTAAATATACGGCAGGAGTACAAGTAGGAGTAGCTGCTGACTGGGTAAAACAATCATAAATTAATAACTGCTAAGAGGTAGGGGCTAACGCCCTTACCATCTAAGCACCTAAAACTAAAAATAATATGGCTTGCGAATTAACAAAAGGGCGTAGCTTAGACTGTAAAACTAGTACGGGTGGTATTAAAGCGGTTTACTTTGCTCAATTATCTGATTTAGTATTAACAAACATAGAGGCAGGAGTAATTAGCGATATAGAATTTGCTAGCGGTGCGGCTACGTCTTTATATAAATATACTTTACCGAGAGGTACGGGCTCTTATACAGAGACTATTACGGGTAGCTCAGAAAACGGCACGTATTTTTACGAGCCTAGCGTAAACATTATGTTACACGCTATTACGTCGGCAGATCAAAACGAGATTAAATTACTAGCTCAAAATAGGCTTGTAGTATTTGTAGAGCTTAACGCTAGACTATCTACGGGCGGGCATAATACTATACTTTGCTTAGGTGGAGAGAATGGTTTAGAGCTTACAACTGGAACGGGTGCAAGTGGTGCGGCTTTTGGAGATATGAGCGGATATAACCTAACCTTTGCGGGTATGGAGCGTTTTCCTTTATCTGTAGTAGCTGACTATACTAGTCGTCCTTTCGATAACTCAGCGTTTAACGGTGGCTCAGCTATAGGTATAGTAAATAGCTAATTAGTTAATAACTAAAATATATCTAATAAAAGAGGGCTTTTAGCCCTTTTTTTTTGGTATAATCGAAATAAAAGCGACTATTTTATATATTATAATATGATAAGGTTAAATAAAACTAGTACGGGTACACAAAGTAACACTATAAAACTTAGCCTTAACAGTAAAAGGCTTTACGATAGCAGTATAACGTCTTACTTTTTTATAAAGGTAGTTAATGATATGACTAAGGACGAGCAATTTGCTTATCCTACTGTAGCTAGTACGACGTCTAGGTATGTTACTTTTACCTTTACAATGGTAGATAGTGGAGCTAGTGCTTCTCAACTTAGATTTACACACGAGGGCTACCATACTTATACAATGTACAATATAAGGCTAAACGATTTAACTAGCGACGATACCTTAACAAGTGCCGATATATGCGAGCAGGGTAAACTATACTTTAACACTACGCTACAAGAAGAGGTAACATATACACAATACACGCCTTTAGCTGAGAATAACGATAACATATTAAACAATAATACAGTATACTTAAAAATATAAAAAATGAGCTATAAAAATAATACACAACTTTTAAGAGAGCAACTAGGTAAAGAGGGAGCAGTAGATATATTTACTACGGCAGCACAAACAGAGAGCTTTTACGCTATACAATTTCTTAACGAGAGCGTTATAACAAATTGCACTATAACGGGAGCAACTAACGACGCAGGCTTAGACGGTAAAACTATACCCGCAGGCGTAGTAATTTTTGCACCTTTTACGGCGATAACTTTAACTAGTGGTTTAGCTATCGGATATAAAAACTAAAAGTATGTTTTTAGCACAAGCTTTTAAAATACAAAGTAGAGTAAGTACGGCGGCTATTAACTTATTAGATATAGCAGGCTTAACGCTATGGCTAAAAAGAGATACGGGTATAACTTTTACGGCTGCGGGCGTTTCTGAGTGGACTGATTTAACTACTAACAATAACGACGCTAGCCAATCAAGAGACAACAATAAGCCCGCTTATACGTTGGGTGGTAAAATTACTTTTGACGGCTCAGACGATACTATGACGTTAGATAGCGAGATAAACTTAGGAGCTTTTACTATTTGTATAGCTATGAACCCAGACGAAACGGGAACGCTAACAAATGACGCCCCACTAGGTAGAGCGGGTAACGACGTTATTAAAATGTATAGAGGCGGCGACGACGAGCGTATAGCTTTAAGAGCTAACGGGGTACAGTCAGAAATTAACCCAATGAGCCAAGCTTTCCCAACCTCACAATTTTTACTAACTTGCATACGAAACGCTGCGGGGCTTTTTATTGTACGTATTAACGGTACGCAAGTAGGTACAGTTTCTACAGACGTTACAGATTTATTCGACGTAACGCAAATAGGTAGCGGCGATATATCTAATACTCAATTTAGCGGTAACTTAAACGAGTTTGCTATATGGAACGTAGAGCTAACGGGCAGCGATTTAACTAACGCAGAAAGCGACATAATAAGCAGAAACGCAATTTAAAATGAAAAACAGACTACTAAATATACAACTTACTAACGAGGTACAACCTAAAGTAAGAGAGATAAACGGGCTAGAGTGGGTACAATACGGCGACGGAGAATATAGAAATAACTACCCGCAGTACTTAGTAGACTTATACAATAATAGTGCAACGCACGCCGCAGTAATTAACGCTACGGCTGCTATGATAGCGGGCGAGGACTTACTACCAGAAGAGCACGACGATTTAAGCCAATTTGTAGAGCTAAAGAAATTTTTAGGAGCTATAAACGGCAAAGAAACGGCTCACGATATATTTACTAAAGTAGCTTTTGATTTAAAACTACAAGGCTCTTTTGCTTTAAATGTTATTTACTCTAAAGATAGAAGTAAGATAGCAGAGGTACACCATATACCAGTAGAGCAGCTAAGAGTAGGAACGCCCGACGAGAACGGTATAGTAAGAGACTACTATATAAGTGCGGACTGGGCACAGTATCGTAAAAAGGAGTATATGCCTAGACGTGTAGCAGCTTTTAACGCTAACGATAGACGAGAGGGCTCGCAGATATTATATACGGGCTTATACTCGCCTGCTATGGAATTATACCACACGCCCGACTATGTAGCAGCTACTAACTGGGTACAAGTAGATAACTTAACTAGCGACTTTCACTTAAATAATATTGCAAATGGATTTAGCGGGAGCTATTTTATTAATTTTTCTAATGGTATACCTACACAAGAGGAACGCCAACAGATAGAGAGACAGATAACTCAAAAATTTACGGGTGCTAATAATGCAGGTAAGTTTGTTTTAACCTTTAGCGACGACGCAAATAGCCGCCCCGAGATAGTACCTATACAAGTATCTAACGCAGATAAGCAGTATACAGTACTTAACGAGCTATGTATTCAAAATATAATGATAGGGCACAGAGTAACCTCGCCTATGCTTTTAGGAGTTAAGACAGAGGGGCAGCTAGGCGGACGTAACGAGCTTACGCAAGCTTACGAGCTCTATATGAACACAGTAGTAAAACCTTACCAAAACACTATTTTAAGGACTTTTAAGCGACTTTTAGCAGTAAATGGGGTAGTTGTGCCATTTGGGGTAAAAGATACGCAGCCGCTTAACTCTTTATTCGGTGCGGATATATTAAAAGACGTACTAACGCAAGACGAGATAAGAGAAGAGGCAGGCTATGCACCTTTAGAAACTGGCGAGCAGTCAGTAACCGAAGAGGTAAAAATGAGCTCCGACAATATCTTAGACGACTTAATAGACTTATACGGCGAGGACGAAAACCTAGAAGAGTGGGAGCTAATAGACGAAGAGGACGCTACAGACGAACACGAAGATTTTGACTTTCAATATAACATAGAAAAGCTAGAGCTTGCTAGTACTGGTAGAGCAATACCTAACGCTAAAAGCGAGCAGGACGGCGTAAGTACACAAACGCATAAAACTAAATATAGAGTTAGATATGTATACACTACAGAGAAAACCTTTAACAACGTAAACAAAGGGCTACCTAGCAGAGAGTTTTGCGACAAAATGGTAAAAGCTAATAAAATTTATCGTAAAGAGGATATTATACGAATGGGCTCGCAGGCAGTAAATAAAGGTTGGGGCTTACGTGGAGCAGATACGTACTCTATATGGAAATTTAAAGGCGGCGGCGACTGCAGACATAAATGGTTTAGACGTATTTATATACAAGCAGGCGACAAAGCTACAAGAGACGATAGAGTAATAACAACAACTAAAGCACGTAGTAGAGGTTTTAAGCCACAAGTAAACGAGCAAGAGGTAAGCGTAGCACCTAAAAATATGAATAATAGAGGTTTTGTAACTAAACAAATGAGCTAAAAATGGCAGTACTATTTATATCAGAAGAGACAATAAAAAATAGCACAACGATAAACGGTAACGTAGACGTAGAGCTATTACTACCATATATAAAAGTGTCGCAAGACATACACGTACAACAATTACTAGGTACTAATTTATACGAAAAGATAGAGGCAGAAATAACGGCGGGAACTTTGGCAGGAGACTATAAAACTTTAGTAGATGAGTACATACAACCCGTACTAGTGCACTATAGCCTATACGAGTGTATGCCTTTTTTATCTTATAAAATAATGAATAAAGATATAGTACGAAAAATATCAGAGACTAGTACGCCCGCAAGTTTAGAGGATATTAAATATATGCGTAATATTATAGTTAATACGGCTCAGTTTTACGCAGAGCGTTTAGTAGAATACCTTAAAAATAATACAAGTTTATTTATAGAGTATAGTAATAATACTGGGGCAGATATGAGCCCTACAAGCGAGGCATATTTTAACGGTATGAACTTAAACACAATACAAAAAAGTACTAGAATTACTTTAAACGACTTTTTAACGCCAGACATAAGCAGAGGGTGCTAATATGTATAAGCCAAAAAAAGAAAATATAACAAAGCTAAAAAGCTATTTAGAAAAGCAAAAAGATGAAAAGCCTAATAAAAGAGAACGCAGACGTATTAAGTCTGAATAGTGTAACGGCAGCAATAAGCTTTTCGGCGGTAGAGGAATTACTACAAATAGTACTTTTAATAGTGTCTATATTATATACTGTAGATAGGTATATATACTATAGAAATAAAAGAAAAAATAAAAACTAAATTAGTTTTTTTATTATATCCTAGAAAAATATAGTTTTTTTTATTTACAAAAAAGCGTTAATAACCTTACCTAGTAATTTTAACCTATTGCAATAACTCAAACTTTTAATATATTGATATGCTAGCACTAGTAAAATAGCTTAAAACTCTTTAAAATAGGCTTAAAAACGATTTAGACAAAAACAAGTAAAACTATAAAAACTTTATAAAAGCGTCAGTAAATGAAGTACTTTGATTATGAGGAATTTGATAGCCCCGACGAAATAGGTAGCGGTTTACCGACTACAGACGGCGGCAAAATGAATGTAAATTTTTTACATAAATTAGACGAGGCGAGAGCTATAAGCGGCGTACCTTATAAAATTACAAGCGGCTATAGAACGCCAGAACATAACGCAAAAGTAGGCGGCAGAGTAGGCAGCTCGCACCTAAAAGGCGTAGCCGTAGACATAAAATGTAAAAACAGTAGCGACAGAGCTAGAATACTAAAAGGTTTATTTTTAGTAGGCTTAGGCAGACGTATAGGCATAGCTACTCAATTTATACACGTAGACGCCGACTACGATAAACCTAGTGCTATATGGCTTTACCAGTAGTAAGCATTATAAAAGAGCTATTTAACGGCGGAGTAACCACGTTAATAGATGAGGTAGTAACTAGCAAAGAAGAGAAACTAGTACTAAAAGCTAAATTAAAAGAGCTAGAGACTAACTATACTAAGGTAGTAGAGGACAATATAACGCAAAGGTGGCAAGCAGACGCTAACAGTAGTTTGTTAGCAAGAAATATACGCCCCGCTAGTTTAATCTTTCTTTTATTTATATTTGTAGTTATTAGCTTTTGCGACGGCAATATAGGCGAGTTTACACTAGCAGACGGATATAAAGAAATTTATAGCAGTTTGTTATTAGTAGCTTTTTCGGCTTACTTTGGTAGTAGAGGCCTAGAGAAAATAACTAAAATTAAACAAGATGGCAAACAATAGGTACAGACTAAAACCAGATGAAGAGGCTCTACTATTAAACTACCGTAAATACTCTAAAAATAACGTACTAGTTATAGGAGATATACACGAGCCGTTTACTTTAGACGGATATTTAGAGTTTTGCTTAGAGCAGTACCATAAGCACGAATGTAACGAAGTAGTATTTATAGGCGATATTATAGACAATTTATACGCAAGTTATCACGAAACCCCGACTTGTGCTATGGGTGGCGACAATGAGCTAGAGCTAGCTATAAAAAAATTAGCTAAATGGTACGAGGCTTTTAATAAAGCTACTGTAATTATAGGTAACCACGATAGGCTAATAATGCGTAAAGCTCAGACTAGCAATATACCGAGCAAGTGGATAAAAAGCTACAAAGAGGTTTTAGAAGTGCCTAACTGGAACTTTACAGAGCGTTATGTAAAAGACGACGTACAATTTATACATGGCGAGGGCGGTACGGCTCGTTTTAAATGTAGGGCGGATATGATGAACACAGTTCAAGGGCATCTACATACACAATGTTACATAGAGCACTATGTAGGGCAAAACTTTAGAGTTTGGGGTATGCAAGTAGGAACGGGAATAAACCACGAGAGCTACGCTATGGCATACGCTAAAGCAGGCAAAAAGCCCGCCGTAGCTTGTGCGGTTGTAAAAGACAACGGTAGCCTACCTATAAATATACTTATGCCGCTCTAGTGCGTAGGTTTTAAGCTATTATCTTTACTTTTTAGTATCAATACAAGGCAAAGGCTATACAACGCCTTAAAACGCCTTAAAATCAATCTACTCTAGTATCCGTCAGCCGTCCGGCACAAATAAGTATATATTAATATATTATAGTTTATAATAGATATATAAGTATATATATAGTTATTTATATATATATATATTACTAGGTTAAAATAAAAAAATATTAAATTATTTTTACATATTTTTGTTAAAATGTTAGTTATTAATAAAAATAGTAGTAATTTAGCCGAGCAATAACGCACAAGACTAACACGCTACAAAATGAATGGATTTAACAAATGTACTACCTATCTTACAATATATAAAAGAGTAAAGGGCTTTACTGTAAACGATTATTACACTAAAGCAGACGTTTTATACTGCGAGCCTATAACTTTTTTTGTACCATCTTACCATAATAGCATAACTCACCTACAAACTGAAATTTTACCAGATATATTACTAGATTGTGAAGTAGAATTATCTGAGGTATTTTACGAAATTAACTAAAACACTAACTAACACACTACAAAATGAAACCAACACAAGAATTATTACACAAAGCAAAAGCAAAAGCAAAAGCAACCTTTAAACCAAACCGCAGCAACAACTGGCAGTCTATAAGATTAACGGCAGACGATACGAGCTACACTTTATTTTATTTAATGGGTGCTACTTATATAGGTAGTTTTACAAATGAGCCTTTAGGTAAATTTTTTAAAAATAGAGAGGTTTACACTTTGCAAAATAAAGACAATAAAGCATACGCAAATTTACAACGTTTATAGTATTAACTAACCTCAACGGCTCGAGCTTAACGGCTCGGGCTTTTGGTGGTATAAGGCAATAATGCCGCACTATTTAATAATATTACAATGGACTTAAAAACACTATTTAAAGAAACTTTACCAGCTTACTACGACGAGGTAAATAAACAAGAGACTTACGTATATCTAAGTACGGTAAACAAAGTTTTAAACGAGACTAAAGAGAGAATAAGAGAGCGTAAGGTAGCTAACCACGTAGACGGCTATACAGAGATAGCCTTAGGCTTAGAGCTTGCTTTAAACGAGTTAGCCTTTGTAAGCTCAGAGATAACCTTAGAACAGATTAAAACGGTAAACAATGAACAATAGAGAAGAGACAAGCTTAGAACTTATAGCGGGTGCTATAATAGTATTTTTCCCTTTAATTTTACTTTGGTTATAATGACGCAGCAAGAGACACTAAACAAAATATTTAAAGATAACGGCTTAATAGCTGAGGACGTCTTTAAACACCAACACTATACAATAATAACTAGAGCGGGTATAGATAAAATACAAGCTAACAAGAGTATAGAGATACGCTACGAGCTAGAGAGGTGCGAGCCTACCTTTGCAGTAGTAAAAGCCTACGCCTCTTTAGGTGCTAGTAAGATAGAAACTTACGGAAGTGCTTTAAAGGGTAGTAGTTTTAAAGACGGTAGCACTAATACCTACTACGTCGTAGAAATGGCAGAAAAAAGAGCTATGAGTAGAGCCGTACTAAAATTAGCAGGGCTATACTCTTTAGGAGTTTTCGGCGAGGACGAAAGCGAAAGTTTTAAAAAATAATTAATTAATCAATAAAATCAATATTATGAGTTTAGAAGTAAAAGGAAATTTAGTAAAAGTTTTAGAAATGCAAAGCGGAACAAGCAAAGCAGGCAAAGGGTGGGTAAAACAGTCTTTTGTAGTAGATACTGGGGCAAAGTTTAACCCCGAAATTTGCTTTAATTTATTCGGACAAGAGAAAGTAGATTTACTTTTAGAGTTTTCGGCAGGCGACGAGGTAGAAGTACTATTTAATCTATCGAGTAGAGAGTATAAAGGTAACTACTATACGAGTGCGGACGTTTGGAAAATGCAAAAAGTAGAGACTAGTAACGCTTTAGATAATCACTTTGAGGGCTCTACGCCGTCAGATTTACCCTTTTAATATGAACTACGACAACTGGAAACTAGCCACGCCCGACTATAGCGACTTAGTTACTACTTGCTGCGGTGCTGAGGTAGAAACTAAAGAGAGCTTAGCACACGACGACAAATACGACTATTGTAGCTGCTGCGGCGAGACAGATATAGAGGCTATAGAGCCTTACGAGTACGACGAGCGTAAACGTGAGGACGCCGCAGAATTTAACCGAGACGATATATAAATATGAAAAAGAAAACTAGCGACTTATTAGAACAAGCTCACTTAACAATAACTAACGCCAGAGGCTTAGACGTACCTAAGTACCAACTAGACGAGGCGTATAAAAAAGTAAGAGCAATTTATAGACAGATAAAAGAAATAGAGCCCGATATTTACGAAGTATTAAACTCGGACGACAACCACAAAACTATTAAAAAATGAGCGAATTTATATTAGAGATAAATTTAGTAACCTCTATAACAGAGCGTAAACTAGGTTTAGAAATGGGTAGCTTAAACGTTAAAAAGAAAACCGAGACTTTAGTACTGGGGCGTATGGTAGTATTTAATTTACTTATGCAGGGCGGAGTAACGCCCGCTAAACTATCAAACTATTTTTGTAAGCACCGTACCGCCTTTTACCACTATAAAAAGCTGCATAAATTTTATTTTACTAATTTAGCAGCGTATCCAGAGTATATAACTTTATACAAGCAAGTACTAGACGAGTACGAAAATACTAGCGTAAGCCCTAGATATAAAAGCAAGCTAGTAAAGCTATCGGTTATAGACGATATTAACATAACTATAAAAAGCTTACAAGCTCAGAGAGAGCTTTTAACTACTAAAAACTAATTTTAAATATTAAAACAATGACGCAAAAAGAGGAAACACTACACTACTTAAAAACCTATAAAACTCTTACGACTTGGGAGGGCTTTAAAGAGCTTAACATACTAAGACTAGGCAGCGTAATAAATGATTTAAGAAACGAGGGGCACGCTATTAAAACCAAAATGCTAACCGTAACTAAACGTAACGGCAAAAAAGCACAGATAGCCGAGTATAGCCTAGTAGCTAAAGATAAGGAGCAGCTAAACCTCTTTTAAAATGAGTAAAGGCTATATCAAAATACACAGAAAAATACTTGATAACGGCGTATTTGAAAACGGCGAGCTATTAAAGGTTTTCGTTTGGTGCATACTTAGAGCAAATACAGAGCCCGCTACTATCTACGGTATTAAATTAAAAGTTGGGCAGTTTATAACGGGGCGAAACTCAGCCGCCCAAGAGCTTAGAATACCGCCGACAACTGTATACGATAGAATTAAAAAGCTAGAGCAGTTAAAATACATATCTTTAGAGAGTAATACTAAAAATACTATTATAACAGTACTTAACTACTCAGAGTACCAAAGCGTAGAAATAGCTAAAAAACGCAATTTAGAGGACGTTAGCGAG
>Ga0098056_1000712_pt1 | contig 13707 bp, 12 predicted proteins | sample 17BtaG_FD_92583 | JGI IMG/M metagenome (GOLD analysis project Ga0098056, IMG submission 92583) | Marine viral communities from the Subarctic Pacific Ocean - 17B_ETSP_OMZ_AT15314_CsCl metaG | ecosystem: Environmental > Aquatic > Marine > Oceanic | place: Subarctic Pacific Ocean | collected...
CATCCGTCAAGAGTAAGCTTGAGGCATATGAAGTCTTCCGTGAGTTCCTGGTGAGCGGATTGATTCGATGCATGCCCGCATCCGCCTGTATGGAGCTCAGACAGCTCATCGTGAAGTCCATCAGCCCCGAAGCCCCGAAGGGTCTGCACGACGATATGGCCATGTCAATGGCTCTGGCCTACAGATGTATGCGCGACTTGCCCCGCCGTCAGGTGATAGGGTTTACCCGTAGTCGGATGGAGAGCCGCCTGTCCGACATGCGTGCCAAGCGTATTCGCGGCCAAGTCATTCCCTGGAAAGTGGCCACATGATGTTTACGACCAAGACCGCCAAACGCATTCTCGCAGACCATGAGACCTATTGGGACGATCTGCGGCCTCGAATGCGGAGACTCCAAAAGGCGTACCGTACCCAGTACTGGCAACGTGGTCGGAATGAGGCCGATGGACAGATCATCATCGAGACCTCAAGGGCGTATGAATACATCGAGGGCTACATCGCATCCTTGTTCTCGCGGAATCCGTCTGTTGTTGTCAAGGGCGACGTGCGTGGACGTGGAGACTCCATCAAGGCACAGTCCCTGGTGAACCAGTTCCTTCTCAGCATCCGGCATCAACTCGAGGATGCGTCCCGGTTGGCCCTGATTTACCCATGCTCATTCCTGAAGATGAGCCCAGTTGAGAGCTCAGACGTGTTCAAGCGCGTGCGCGTGACCCCCGTGTCCCCGTGGGACATCATCGTGGATGACAAGTCCGACTCTTGGGATGCCCAGCGGTTTGTGGGACACCGATACTGGGTGAGCCTGCATGAGGCCAAGGAACGATGGGGAAACAAGAAGTACAAGGGAGCCGCAAAGACCGACTGGTTGGATGAGGTTGACCTGGACTCCACACGCATTGCAGAGATTGAGGCCGATCCATTCGACCAGTTCATTGAGGTTGTCGAGTTCTATGATCGCCAAGATGATCGACTCCTGGTCTGGAGCAAGCACTACTCCAACGGAGACAAGTGGTTGTTTGACGGAATCGTTGTGGAAAAAGCAGACGGAAAGACCGAGACCATCCGAACCATTCCGTTCCGTGACGCGGACGATGACCCCATCATTCCCATTGTTCCACTTTTCTATAGCCGCCTTCCTGAAGAGCCAACCCGGGGATATTCGGCGTTGCACCGAATCTATGACCAGATTCAAGAGGTCAACATCTCCCGCACATTCCAGGCCAATGCCGTCCGAAAGGCATCGCGACAGTGGGTTGTGGAAAAGGGAGTCATCGACTCTGAGGGAATGGCCAAGATCTCGCTGGGTCAAGATGGTGAGTTCATCGAAGTGGAGCTGAGTCCAGGCCAAACGCTGGCTGGAACCATTCAGCCCGTTCCACACACGCCCACGCCACCAGAGATCGAGGCCTATATCCACCAAGTCCAGTCAGATTTGGACCGAGGAAGTGTCATGGCTCCGTTCACGCGGGGACAGGCATCAAGCCGCGCCACAGCCACTGAGATCACCGCACTGGCTTCCTATAGCCACTCCGAGGTTGGCCGATTGGCCAGGGCACGGGATGGTGCCATTGAGCAAGTGGCCGAGGTTTACACCTCCATGGTGGCCATGTACATGGGGAAAGAGCCAGACATTGTGGTTCTGTCCGGCAAAGCCGAGGTGTTGCGCGGGTCAGATCTCCAAGCAGACTTTGCCTTCTTCGCCCAAGACAGTGGTTCAACGCCCATTACGGAGCAGCAGAAGAAAGGCGAACTACTTGGCAGCATCGCCATGTTGGTGGAGCTCGGTGTTCCCTCCGACGCCCTCCGCAAGGAAGTCGTGCGCTTGCTCGAGCTTCCAGAGTCGTTCAATGAGGCGCAGCCAATGCCCGGTCCCGCTGGGGCACAACTCCCACCCGGAACCCCACGGCCTGCGCCAGACTCCGCAGCCAATGATCTTGGACTTGGCCCAGGGCAGATCCCAAGCCCTGACCGCATCTCCCAGGTGTTGCCCGCATGATGTACGAGTTTCGATGTCGGCAGGGCCATGTGACTGAGGAGATCTTCAAGATCAGCCAGAGGCCACCACACATCGACTGTGAGGTCTGTGGGAAGAGAGCCAACCACATCATCTCCATATGGGCACGAACCCCTGGACGATGGGGAGACAGCACTGGCTACTATGACCAGTCGCTCGGGACATACATCGAGAACTCACAGCACAAAGAGCGCGTACTCGCAGACAAGGGCCTGGTACACGAGTCTGACTTTGCACCGCACCATGCTGACCAGATGATCGACAACTCGGTTGCCGACAAAGAACAGCACGACAAGAACGTGACGAGATACGAGGCCTCCATCGCAGAACACGGTGACGTGGGCCGCGCTTTCGCTGAAACATTCCCCGCAGAGGAGATTCTGTAATGCCTGAAGTCGAGATTGATGCGCCCATGCCGCTGCCTGAAGGTGTGCGTGAAGTCGCAGACCGTGCAGATTCAGCCCGTGCCGATGTCATTGAGAGTGTGACCCCAGAGGGAGACTTCTCTGTGGATGGAATCAACGATGTCATTGATGAGATCAACGCTGTGCTCCCGAAGTTTGGCATGGAGCCCATTGAGGCTGTGAGCACATCTGATGGAATGCTCCCTACCGAGGTCACACAGGCCTTGATGATGGTTGCACAAGCCGCCCAAGACGCCCGAATCATGGATCTCACCGAAGACTTGGATGCTTTGGCAGATGACCAGGACCTCCTGATTCTCGCCGGAAAGCTGAAGAGCTTGGCCGGATCCTCCGACTTTGACCGCTTCTTGGCCACGGAAGCACCACGCATTGCAGAATCCGCCGCCCCGGAGGAGGCCCTTGATGAGCCGCTCCCCGCCGCTCCACCCACCTCCGGTGGCGGTCTCCCATCTGATGACGAGCTGTTTGCTGCTCGCATCTAAACCAACCAACCCGCACTCCGTGGTTATCCACGCTAGGAGCACGCAATGTCAGTTGAGATCGTAGGGGGTGCCCCTGAGGCGCCAGAGTCTGCACCCGAAACCACCACCGAGGCAGAGCCCGCACAGCAGGCTGAGCCACTCCAGACGCGGAATGACGGCGAGCGTCGAAGCCCAATGGCGATCAAGGGCGATGCCGACGCCAAGATTGAGGCTCTGCTTGAGTCCGCAAAAGACGATGAGATCCTGCACTCGGATGAAGAGTTCACCGGGGTCTCCTTCGATGACCAACTCAAAGCATTGCCGGATGATGCGAAGAAGTTGTTGGCCAATATGCGTCGGGACTACACACAGAAGACCCAAGCCCTGGCCTCACAGCGTGCCGATCTGGCAGCACAGCAAAAGTCTTTGTTTGAGTCGGATGCGTTCAAGACACTCCAAGAGATGTCAAAGCGAGAGATGGGGGAGTTTGACCCATACAACCCAGACTCAGTTCTGAACCACATCAAGAAGCAGGTTGCGGATGAGTTCTCCAACATCCTCAAGCCCATGCATGAGGCCCAGGTCCAAGAACGCAAGCGTGCAAAGCTGGACTCGTTCATGACTGCGAACCCAGACCTCAAGACCGACCAAGGGGTCCGCAGCCAAGTGAAAGAACTCCTGATGTCCAACGAGTCTCTCGACATGGAGAGTGCCTATTGGATTGTCAAGGGCCGTGCGCTGTCTGAGCAGAGCCGGACCAATGAGGACGAGCTCAACCGATATAAGTCGGCGGTTCGTGAGGCTGGACTAAAGGTGTCTGGTGGAACGAAGACGAACGCCAGAACGAAGCCACCAGAGGGCCTTAACGCATACGAGATCTACCAATGGTATCAGCGGCAGCAGAGTTCACGCTCATAGCAGCCCTTGCACGGTCAAGTCATGTCCGGTACAGTGAGAGCGGATCGACGCCCCACCTGTGGGTACGCTAAGACCACGGCCCCGTAAGGGACAACCGAACAGTCTCAACGTAAACAAACCGCCCCAATAGGGGCTTGCTACAGGTGTAACTATGGCTATCAGTAACGATATCCTCTCAAGTACTCTGCGGATCCTGCGTGACAAGGAGGTTGACAACCTTCACCGCACGACCCCAATGCTTCAGATGATCGAAGAGCTTGGCGGTGTGGAAGTTGTGGATGGAGGCCAGAAGGTCGATCATCCCGTCATCCTTGCTGAGCACTCCAACATGACTCAACTGTCCACTGGCTATGAGCCGGTGTCCCTCGGTGTGACCGATCCTTTGCGGACGGCCTCCTTTGAATGGTGCGACTTCACGGCTCCCGTGGTCATCACCAAGAAGGAAGAGCTTTCCAACAAGGGCCCTCGCGCCATCATCCGTATCGGTGAGGCTCGCCTCAAGTCCGTCATGGGCATGCTCAAGCGTGAGTGGGAGAAGCAGGCAATCGCCGGTTCGTCCACCGTGCTTACCGAGATGCAGACCCTGAACGGCTTTGGTGGAAAGACTGGTGGCTGGTTTGAAGAGGGAGTCTTTGGCACCCAGACCAACTCTGTTGGTGGAATCGGCAAGAACACCTTTCCGGCTTCCTGGCAGAACCAAGCGGCCTTTGTGATTGGTGCGCCAGGCGCCTCGGTTGGATCTGTGGCTGGAGAGTTCGCCAACAATGGTCTTCGTCGCATGAGCAGCCTGGCTGTTCAAGCAATGACCTACGCGCCCGAAGGACAGACCGACCTGATCTTGGCAAGCCCGGCTTCGTACGAGCTCTACAAGAACACCTTGTTTGCTCAGGAGCGGTACATGAGCGCAACCGAAACCAAGCTGGACGGCGGAAAGCTGGCCCTGGCTTACAACGGTGCAACCATGTACATCGCGCCCAACCTTGGGTTCAGGGAAACTGAGGCAGGCCAGCACTATGATGTCTCGATGTACTTCCTGAACTCCAAGCTCATGAGCGTGTACTACGACCGTGATGCCAAGTTCACGATGGACGACTTCGAGTCGGTGACCGGCTACGCCAGCCGCGCTGCCAACATCTTTGTCCGCACTCAGCTTGCTGCCTCGCATCTCGCGGGACAGGGCGTTCTCATCAACGGCGAACTCTAGGAGGTCATCATGGCTCTTGCTCTTCACAACGCGAAAGGACTTTCTGGGCTCAGCGCCCAGGCGGAAGTCAAGTACTACACGTCTGGCGCCGCAATCACCACTGGTGACTGGGTTGCTGGTGACGGCACAACCTGTGTCCAGGCTGACGATGATGCTCCGGCAACCATCTCGGCCCTTGGCGTGGCGCTTGACACCACTACCGGTGCCGGTCAACCCGTCCGGGTGTGTGTCGCTGGTAAGGTGACTGCCAACGTCACAACCGGCACCGCTGCTGGCGAAAGCATCACCATTGGTGGGACCGCTGGCCGCGCCATCCCGTTCGACAACGATGCCGGCGGTGGTGAAGGTGACGGTGGCGTCTGTGGCATCTGTCTCACGCTTGCTGACGACAACCTGGCAACCGTGTTTGTCTCGCCGCGCTCGTACTGATCTGCCCACAATGACCCTCAGCCCGGCCACAACTGGGCTGGGGGTTTTCCCCATCTGAGGTGAGATATGCGTCTGACGGACATTCTCGGCCTGGTCAAGACAGTGACCGACTATGACCCCACGGTGACCACATACGATGATGAGGTCACGCGACTCATCAACAATGCTCTGTTTGAGCTCTTTGCAGAGAAGCCGTTCACCTTCGCGCAGAAAGAGGTGGACATCACCGCACACGCGGATGTCTCGACAACAGCCAATGTGACCCTTGGAAGCAACGTAGTCGGAGGCTTCTCGGTTGGCGCAGACTGGATGGAAGGCCAGATCATCGAGATCGAGAAGGTCGAGTACGAGATTGCCTGGATCAACATCGCAGGAAACACCCTGTATCTAACGAAGCCCTATGTTGGCCCAACAGCAGCCGGCGCGTCCATGAAGGCCAAGCAACGGTATCTGGACCTGCCCCAGGACTGCGTGTCCGTTCTTCAACTTGGAACCCGTGAGCGTGTGGGCAATGCGAGCCCCGCTGATATCGGAAGGTTCGTTCCGTTTACCCGGTTCGAGGATGAGTGGTGGGCCCTCCCATTGGACGAGGTTGGAACAGCCACCCACTGGGTGAACTATGACGACTACACCGTAGCGTCACCCGTTCAGTCTCCAACTGCAGCCCTGGCTGGTGGTGGAACGCTGGTTCCCGGCACGGAATACAGCTTTGTGCGAACACTAAACTACGGAAACAGAAGGTCTGCGCCAAGCCCGCTCGGTGCCGCAACCCCAACACCCGGAAACCAGAACATCAACATTACGCTGCCCGAAACCGGCATTGGGTCTGGGTACTACCAAGAGGTGTGGCTCAAGTTCAGCCCATACAAAGCGTATAGGCTTGTTATCTCTGAGCAGGCCCCGGGAGCCGCCCCGGTTACGGCTGCCATCACTGCCCCAAGCAATGACTGGCAGTTCAAGGAGCGCCTCACTGAGGTGGATGGGAACTACCAGCGTGTTCGTCTGTACCCACGGCAGAGCTCAGACACGGTGATCACGCTCCGATACCTGTACCGGCCACCAAAGTTGGTTGAGGACACAGACTCCCCACAGTTCCCCGCAGCGCATCACCAGTACCTGGCCTACCGCGCCCTGTCGGATCTGTTCGTCAAGCACGACAACCTGCCTCAACACAAGATCTACCAAGACAAGGCCGAGGATGAGATCATCAAGTTGGAGCAGCGGTACATGACCGAGATCCCACGGAGATGGGTGAAGAACGGTGGAGACTCCAGCCTCGGTGGATACCGAGACAAGTGGGGGCCGTTGAGTCACTCATGAATGGTAAACGTGTAGACATCAAGCCTCTTGGCGGCATCTCTGAGGTTGTTCCACAAAAGCCCAATGATGCGTCTGAGATTGTCAACATGACGATCCATCGGCAGACCATGGGGTGGGACACCCGTGTTGGGTACGAGAAGTATGATCCAAAGCCCACCAATCTGTGGCAGCCATTCGACACACTGAAGCGGATCGACTCGCTGTTTCTGTGGTCTCGGCACCAGGGTGCCCAAGACTGGATGTTCTTGGAGTCTGGCGGAACCCTGTACTGGCTTGACGACCTCGAGGGTGGAGCCATGCGTATCCAGACGGTTGAGTCTGGCCGCGTGGTCCCACCACTTGGTGAGCCAAACACGACATACACACCATTTGGTCGGTTCCTGATCATCGTTAACGGGCATGATCGCCCAACGAAGGCCGCCATGTGGCCCGTGTGGATCACACCTGGCCATACACAGAAGAGCCTGCCGTTGTACGACTTGGGGTGGCGAGATGCGCCCATGCCGCCAACAGTGTGGGGCATTGACACGAACCCGGGTACCGTCTCTGGAAACCAGGATGTGGGCATCTGGGCTGGGTCGTCCAACGATGAGATCGGCCTCGGCTCCATCACGAGCTCTGACAAGAACACCTACCGGTACAAGGTTTCCTTTGTGAACAATGCCGGCTCTGAGAGCCCATTGTCGGCAGCATCGAACACGGTGAAGTGGACCACCCAATCCTCGGGAACATATGCGAACGACCGCTTTATCCCGAAGGTGGAGATTCCAACGGGCCAAGAGGGCGTTGTTGCTCGTCGGATCTACAGAACAGTGAACACCAGGGATGGTGACCCGAACATCGCGGAGAACTACTACTTCTGCCTGGAGATAGCCAACAACCAGGACACCCACTTCTTCGATCACGTCGGAGACCTGGCGCTCGGCTCATTGGCACCCGGCCTCACCGACTCGGTCATGTTCCCGGCCCCTGCTGCCCGGTTCTCTGCCACATTCAAGAACCACCTTTTCTTGGATGGCGGGACTTCTGAGGGAACACGCATCTACTGGAGCAAGCCCGGAAAGCCAGACGAGTTCGATGCCTTGAACTTTGTGGACCTGGGAGGGCGCGAGGCTGGGGAGATTACGGGCCTCCACCCCTATGAGAACTTCCTGATCGTCATGCGTGAGCGGGGCATTGACATCATCCGGTCAGTCGCTGATGCCAACCGCAACATCTGGTTCGATGCACAGCCCGTGTCCGGTTCCATCGGGACCAAGGCCAAGGACACCATCACCACGATCCCCGACCTGGGGGTCATCTTCCTGGCGAGTGATGGAATCTACCTGATGTCTGGCTCCAGGGATGGTGGCGGAACCATCGCCCTCAAGAAGGTCTCTGACCCAATTATGAAGACCATCGAGCGACTGAACCCCGATATTCTGGCTCGAGCGACTGCGGTGTACTCCCACAAGTGGAGGGAGTGGCACTGCTACTTCGCTGCTGATGGTGAGGAGAAGCCCTCCACCGGAGTCGTGCTGCATCTGGACCGCATTGCGTGGTCCGTGCGTGAAGAGTTTCCCGTGAGTGTGGCCACCACCAACTTCAACGGTGACATCATCTTTGGTCACAACGAGGGTGATGGGGCCGCGTCCAATGTCGAGTCTGGGCTGTTTGTGATCACCCGAAGGCAGGCCTGTGGTGGTGAGTACCAAGTTGTTGGCCAGGAGCAGTCGGTGATCGATGCGCCCCCATGTACGTCAACATACCGAAGCGCATGGATTGACTTCGACGATCCAAACGCCAAGAAGCGCGTTCACTATGTGTATGTCTACATGCTGAGCCAGGGCGACAACACACTGTCCATGACCTACTTCAAGGACTACAACTTTGCGGGAACATCCACCCCAGACATAAAAATGCAGCGCGCAGACCATCTCGACCAAAAGGTGTTTGGAAGCGCCGTTGTTGATACCGACATCTGGGATGAAGAACTTCTCACCCAGGTTCGTTTTCCCATCTCCCAAGGGTCATGCGCCCAGTTCCAGTGGGAGGTCGAGACCCAAAACTCTGCGGTGATTCTCGGGTGGGCCATCGAATACACCGTCCCCGGTGGAACCAAGATCATCAGCGGGAAGAGGACATGAGCAAACGATGGACAGAGTTTGAGTCCGCAGCCGGGAACATCGTTTCCGCCGATGGGTTCAACCGCGAGTACAACGCCCAGAAGGGAGCACTCAACGGTGGCGTTGACCGCACCATGCTCCCTAGTGACAACTTCGACAGAAGGCACCTGAAAGAAGGAGCCTTTCACGGCGTATCCTTGACCACGGACCTGGAGTTGAGTACCGACTTCCAGGGGACCAATGGCTCAGCGCAGGAGTTTGATGGACTTGAGTACGACTTCTACGCGGGCGGCTGGCGATCTGCGGCACCGCCAATCGTTGTCACCGATGTGCATGAGGGCATGGCCCACATCGAGTGGTCCTGCTGGTACTGGTACAACCGGTTCACCAGCGGGTTCGAGACAGATCCAGCACCAGCGTCTGGGGAGGATGCAACCGAGGCGAACCATGACCACTGGGTCCGCTTTCGCGTGCTCTACAACGGGCTTGTGGTTCTTCAATCCTCCAAGCTGTACACCCAGTTCGACAATCTGGTTCTGACTGCCGACCATCCCATTGTTGGTGGAGATGCACGGTATGAAGTCCAGTTCTCATTCGCGCCCGCAGCCACTTACGGAAGGCCTTTAGACGACAAAAACACACCAATGATGTACTTTGGTGGCGGCCAGTTTCTATGCATCCCGAGGTGGCGCTGATGTCCACGATTGGCAACAAGAACGTCGTTAAGGGTACCTTGGTCACCGCGTCGGACCTGAACCATAAGTTCAGCGGTGTCACCACGGCCACGACCGGGAGCCTCGACAATCTGAATGTTCGTTCCGAGGCTATCGACTGCAACAACATCAAGGCCCCGTCTACATCTGGGCATGCGTCCATTCAGACAATCGTTCTGAAGGATATCGGGGTTCACGACAACGGATCCCGCCCTTCTGCGGATCCAAGCGGGGCTGTGGCTCTGACTACATACAACTCCACAGTGGGCCCCGACCCAGCCCCTGTTCCCATTTCGCACGGATCAGGCGGTGGGGAGCTGATCAAGAGCTTCGTGATCGAGACCGGGCAGATGATTCGTGTTCACTGGCAGGTGTGGGTAGAAGACTACCCGCAACACGGCAGCGAGAACTGGAACACATTCGGGGCAAGCACTATTGGGTTTACGCCACCCGTATACCCGTGCTGGCCCGTCTGGCTTCAGTGGCGCCAGTCTGGCGTATGGTCTGAGGTTGCCGGACAAACGGACTTCACAGACACCATCCCATTGGCACCGCCGTTCAAGGGTGGGCCAACCACCGAGACCGCTGCCACCATGCTGATCCCGCATGGGTGTCTATACTATGCATCAAACACCGCCGGGGGGTCGGGTTCATACACATCCAGGTCGGCATGGCACAAGGAAGCGGGACGCATGTACCGGGCATCCTGGAACTATGTGAACACGGGCGCAGATCTCACCATTGAGGGCTTCCGGCTTGTCATCGATGGGCTTTACCACCCAGCAACCTCTGGCAACCAGGCTCAGATCGTTCACGAAAACGGTGCTGGCGGTGACAACTGGTCTCCGGCAGCGACAGACAACCAGATCCAACTTGCCACTGTGAACATCGCTGTGTTGTTGATGGAGCAGGACTGATGGCGTTTACTCCCACAAAGGTCTGGGCTCCTGGTGACACCCTTTTGTCGGCAGACATCCAAGACAACCTTGATGACCTCAAGGTATACACGCACGACATCGAGGATTCCGCATTCAATGGCCTTGTGGCGTGGGCAGACTCGTCGCACCTGATGCGCGGGCTCTATGAGGGGATCCCGAACCGGTACCACATGATATCTGGCATCTGGACTGGGTACATCTCCAACAGTGGCGATGGTCAGTACACATACGCCACGGCATATGACACCGGGCTGCTTGGTGATAACAACTACCAACTGTTGCCCAGAGCCAGCCTGACTGTTGAGGTCCGCAAGCCAGCCACGCTCTTTGTCCAGTGGTGGGCCGGGTGCTCAACTCGAGACAATGCTCCATCCGTGCCCACTCCCAGCCAGGGAGCGGCCAGATTCTGGATGTACAAGCGAGACCTGAACGATCCCGCGACTGGTGTATCGCACCCGTCCATCTGCCGATCTGCTGAGGAAACCCGTCCCATGAGCACCAACATGATCCGAGAACTGACTGACGTTGATAACGACAGCATCCCAAAGCGGTCTGTCCGGTACCCGATGGCCGCATTCCACCTGTTCGATTCTACAGAGGTCGGTGACTATAGCGTCGGCGTGGCCTACTACTCAACCACAGCGAAGACCCAGGTATTTTCCTGGGGCGTATCGCTCGAATGCTTCTATTTCTGAGGGGCCACAATGGCACTACTTCCAGGCGCACTGATTGCAGCCCAAGGTTTTGGCGCAGCCGCCAAGATCGGATCGGACATTGGCCAAGCAGCCAGCCTGTTCGACAAGACAGACAAGGATCGGCTCAAACAGCTTGAGCGCCAAGTGGAGATCGGTGAGTTTCTGACCGGTGAAGAGCAGCAGGCCTTCTTCCAGGGTATCGGATCACAAGAGCGTGAGGCCTTTCAGCGTGGCATTGGTGACGTGTCTGCCTTTGACCTTGGTGGTGGTCGCTTTGTGGCCCAGCAGATGGCCCAGCAGGAAGCCATTGCGGAGCGGCGAGGCAAGGCCCAGGACAAGCTCAGGGCTGCGGAGTCTGAGGCTCGCCAGGTGGCAGAGGAGGAGTTGCTGGAACTCAAGGGAGCCAAGCAGGACAGGCGTCGAGCCATGACCACGGCTATTCTTGGTGGTGCTGCAACCGCAGCGGGGACAGCCATCGAGACAGCGGACCTGCTGCAAACGCGAAGGATCCACGAAGTCATGCAGGCTACCGCACTCGCAAAGGCCGAGATTGCCCGCCAAGCAACAGCCCAGCAGGCCAGTCTCTTTGGTTCGTTTGACGGAACCTTCGATCCGAATCACGCGCTGCGCACCCAGCATCAGCTTACGGCTGGTCTTGATCCTGAGCAGCAGGAGAAGTTTGGTTCATTGTTGAGTGGTGAGATGTTTGACAATCTTGGAGTGCGGTGATGCCTACACGCGGAGAAACATACCGGCAGACCTGGGTTGATCCCAAGTACGAGCTCTTCCAGGCAAACATCGAGCGAGCCATGGCCGAAGATGTGCGTCTACGCGAGGACTTGGCACTCCAGAGGCAGTTCATCGAGAAGCAGATCCTTCAGGCTGAGAAGGCTGTTGATGCCCTGGAGAAGCAGGCGATTAAGTCTTTCGCTGATGCGGGCAGCGCCATCGGCCCCAAGAATAGCGATATCCGTGGGTTTCATGCCCTGTACCAGTCCGCGCACAAGAAGTTTCTCGATCAGTATGACACGCCCTCCGATCTTGAAGGCGCTGTTGCCTCCCTCATTGCGACTGCCATATCCCCGGAGGTTACCGCCATTGTGGATCCAGAAGATCAGGCCGTCCAGATTCTGGCGATGCTCAGGACAGACAAGATCCATGGAAAAATGCTAAAGGCGTCCTCAAAGCAGAGAGAAGCCATGGCCAACGAGTTGGCTGCTCTGTTGAAAGAGTCGGTTGAGGGCATCAGCGACGGCGCGGCCATCGAGATTGCTGTTCAGGCCATGAGCACGCCGGGGAAAGAGATCAACCCACTCAACGTGGATGTCAGCGGGTTCACGGATCGCATCAACATGGAGTCGAGGCGAGAGGCCGTCAGGGAGATCAACCCCGCACGTCGAGAGGCCGGTATGTCGCCCCTTGATGAGAAGACCCTTGAGCGTCTTGATCCAACAACGGGCAAGCCTGAAGCTGAGGCCGTCAGGGAGCGGTCTTCCGCAGCAAAAAATGAGATCGGCGCCGCCAAGACAGACCTGGAGAAGCTACTCGCAGAGCGCACACGTCTGACCAAGCTTGCGGAAGCACCCTCTGAGTCTGACTTGAGGCAGCGCGCCATTGAGATGAACATCGACATCTTCCGCAAGCGCAAGGACCGCAAGCCACCAAAGGATCCAGCAGAGTTGATGCAGTTCCTGGGGCGCGATGCCATCCAGTACATCAAGGACCAGGATCCAACCACAGATGGCTCCAAGGCCGGCATGCTGGCCACACAGATCAATGGTTTGCTTGCTGCTGGAACCATGCGCCGTGGTCAGCTTTTGGAGATTGCCGGAAACTACGCCGGCAAGGACAAAGATCTTCGTAACGAGATCATCACCCGTGTCCTAGCCCATGCGCTCAAGGAGATGGCCTCCACATCTGCCGATCCAGAGGCCGCCCTCAAGCCAGCAGATGATCCGATGAAGGTGGCCAAGGAGGCCATGCAGGAACAGTCCAAGCAACAGCTTCAGGTTGTTGAGCAGGGTGTCGAAGAGGCAAAGACCAAGCTCAAGGATGCCGCGTCTACCCCCCCGGCTCCTGTTCAGGCCCCGGGCGGAGAGTTCAGTGGTCCAAATGAGGCCATCGGATCTCTTCCGTTGAATGATGATCAGAAGAAGTGGGCCAAGTACATCTATGACAAGTTCATAGAGGCCGGGCTTCCCGCGTCTGCGGCCTATGCCGCGATTGTGAATGCAGCGGCAGAGTCAGAACTCAATCCAAACGAGGTAAACCGCAGGGGGACGGAGGGAAGACGACCAGATGGCGAGATGGCCGTGTCGGTTGGCTTGTTTCAGTTGAATGACGCGGAACGGGCCATGGGTGTGGGGATGTCCGAAGAAGAGCGGATGGATCCAGACATCAACATTGACACGATGATCGAGGCAATCAAGGGGCCGCTCGGAAAACGATTCCGTGAGGGTGCCCAGGCAGGGATGTCTATTGAAGA
>Ga0098056_1000726_pt1 | contig 13510 bp, 16 predicted proteins | sample 17BtaG_FD_92583 | JGI IMG/M metagenome (GOLD analysis project Ga0098056, IMG submission 92583) | Marine viral communities from the Subarctic Pacific Ocean - 17B_ETSP_OMZ_AT15314_CsCl metaG | ecosystem: Environmental > Aquatic > Marine > Oceanic | place: Subarctic Pacific Ocean | collected...
AACCCCTAGCTAAACAGCTATCTCAGGAGTTAGGTATTGATGAGCGTGTTATCATTGCACAGAGTGCTGTTGAAACAGGCTGGGGTAGTAAGGTAAAAGGTAATAGCTTCTTTGGTATCAAGGCACATGGCGGTGAAGGTATTGACTTTACTACACATGAAGTTATTGATGGCAAGAGAGTAAAGGTTACAGATAAGTTTAAGGCGTATAATAGTTTAGCTGATAGCGTAAAAGGCTACGGTACTTTCTTACAAGAGAACCCACGCTACAAACCTTTCCTTGCAGCCACTACATTAGAAGAACAAATTGCTGCACTAGGCAGATCAGGCTACGCTACTGATCCTAACTACGCAAAGACAGTAAGAAGTATAGTTAAAGGAAGAACTCTCAGAGAGTTAGGTGGTTATGAATGACAAACCAAGTTGATATATTTAAAAAGTATGGACTAGATGAGGGTGGCTTTGCGAAAGTAGAGCCACCTATGCATAAGCATAGTTCTATTGTACTAGACAATGAAGAGGATATCTTTGAAAGTCCTATACCTGAAGGTCAGAAGTTAAAGAAGAAGGATCTTTATAGATACGAAAACCTCAACACTATACGTGACTACATGTCAGCCAATAAGGGTGCTGACTATATGGACATGGAAGAAGAAACCTTAGTAGAAGACTTCGTAGATCATATGCGTTTCTTTAATACCAACGCTGTGTCTACTGCAGGTGAGGTACGCTTTATAAGTAAAGCGGATGATAACACAAAGGCTATGGCTGCTGAAGCGTACAACTTGTACGACAGCTTAGGTAATGTGTTTGTCAATGACGGTATATACGGTGCGTTAGACGGTGTGAAAGACTACGTGTTTGCTGCAGCGTCAGACCCTACAAACTATGTGGGTGCGCTTACTGGTGGTTTCGGTAAGGCCGCTGCATTAGGTGTAACACAAACAGGTAAGGCTGCAATCAGACAAGCAGCAAGTCAGGCCGCTAAACGTGCAGCACAGAGTGGTGCTACTAAGCAAGCTGCTGAGAATGCTGGCATTGAGGCTGGTACTCTAATGGCTCAGAAGATGATAGCCAAGAGTGCGTCTAGCAAAGAAGTTTCTATGGCAGCACGTAAGGCTGCAAAGAAAGCTAAAGCAGAAGTCAGACTAAATGCAGCACAACAGGCTGCGGCTGGGGTAGCTAAAGACGAACTAAAGAAGGCTGGCAAGAGAGCCGTACTACAGACCACTGCCATTGACGCTCTTGTTGCTGCAACTCAAGACAACGCTATACAGCACATCTATTTAGATGTAGGTGCTCAAGAAGAATACAGTGAGTTACAAACAGGTTTATCTCTTGCGCTGGGCGGTGTAGGGGGTGGCTTGCATTATGCCTTTGGTAAGTTTGACGGTGCGTCAGGATTAGGTGATGCTGTACAAGAGGCACAGATAGCAGGACGTGCAGAGAAGTCAACTGAGTTAGTTGATAAAGCTAAGATTGCCTCATTGGATAAAGACATAGAGGCAGCACAAGCTATGCCAGCCACAAGCAAAGGACAGAAGGCAGCTAGAACTAGAAAGATAAACCAACTCAAGGCAGAGAAGCGTAAACTAAAACGTGAGACTATAGGTAAGTCTTTGTTGCCTGACGTTAAGGATCAAGAGAGAGCATCTAACGCTATCAAGGATGGTATTAAACGTTGGGATGAGAAAGTCAAAGCAGGTGAGGAAGTCTTAGAAGAGAACACAGCTATACCTGAAACTCTATTACGTCAAATCATGCTAGGTGATGGTAATAAGGGTGGTGTTGTAGAAGTATTCAGAGATAAAGGTATAAAGATTCGTAGGGATACTAAGGTATCTGATGTTATGACTAACCTGTTAAGGTTTATGCCAGAAGAAGAACTTCAAGAGATATCAGGATTATTTAGAAGTCGTGTAGGTGTAACACTAGGTGAGGCTGCTGACTTAGGAGTAGAGATTGGTGAGATTATTGCAGCAGATGTATCCAGAGCAGGACGTAAGCTTGCAGTCATGTCTCAGGTTAGACGTACCATAGACGGTGGTGTTGTAGCTGGTAACGAGATCCTTAAAGAAACACTCAACAGTAAAGAACTACGTGATACACTTGAGTCTGAGTTTGCTGTAGCTAGAAAAGCTAAGCGGTTCTCTTACGGTCAGAACGTATGGAAACGTATGTTAGTTTCATCTCCTGCTACTACATCCGCAAACGTTATGGGCTTCGGGCAGTTCTTTAGTGGTCAGGTTGTAGCTGACACTATGTCATCTGGTTTACTCATGGTTGGTGCTGCAGGGCGTTACGGTATAGGTGACTTCAAGGGAGCAGAAAAACTAGTTAAACAAGCTAAAGTATATTCTCAAATACAAGCTCAAAAGATGAAGAACTTTGCTGATCCTTTCACAACACATGACGCTTATATGAAGATGATGCAAGAAATTAAAGATGAAACAGGAAAGTCCGACATCCAAGGTCTATTGTTTGAGACAGTAGCAGGGGGAGTAGAACGTAGCGCTAAACGTTTTGGTATGGACCCTAATGATCCTTATTACAAGAATATAGAAAGAGTTACAAACGCATCTATGAATATTACAGGTGTACGTATCCAAGATACATTCACTAAGTCACAGATGTTTATGACTGAATTAGACAAGTATCTAAGGTTAAAGAAAGAAGTATCACTCAAGACAATTCTTAAAGAAGGTAGACTAGATGAGATAGACGATGACGTTATTGGTGCTGCTATTGACACGACACTACGGTCTGTCTTTTCAAAGGACTACACGACAAAAGACCAAGCCTTAGGAGAGGTAGCTAAGTTTGTAGAGAAAGCGTCTAACACTCCTGGTTTAGGAACTATCATACCGTTTGGTAGATTTATGAACAACGTTGTAGCTACAGCTTATCAGTGGGGTCCAGCATCATTACTTCCTGCTGCAGCACGTATAGCTAAGGATGGAGACATCCAGTCCGTTGAGGCTATGTCTAGAGCTTTAGTAGGTACAGCAGGGATAGGCACGGCTATGCTGTACTCAGAGAAGCAAGAGAAGCAAGGCTTAGCTTTCAACGAGATCAACACAGGTGGCGGTACTATCATAGATGTACGTAACGTATTCCCTATGTCAGCTTTCTTAGCTATAGGACGTGCCGCAAACCTAAGACGTAAAGGCGAGCCTATACCCAAAGAGCTTATGCAAGAGGTAGGAAACCAGCTTGCTATTGGACAGGTTGCAAGGGATGCACAGTTTGCAAATGATCTGTACAATATTATGGACATGATGTTCAACGCAGAGGGTGGCGACAGAAGCAAAGGCTTAGAGGCTTTGTACAAGTCTGCAGGAAACATATCTGCTGGCTTTACCCGTCCACTTGATGCAGCTAACAGAATGGTTGGCTTCCTGACTGACACTGATACAGCTAAGGATGTTAGACAGGCTAAGGGTGGCGCAGTGTTTACACAGAGCGCAACTAAATACTTTGACAATATCTTAGAGGTACTAATAGGGGAATCGGATACCATCACTGGTGAAAAGCTACGGGTAGCTACACGTCAGGGTGATGTCTATGATGCTAATCCGTTAGCTAGGATACTAGGTATCAACGTTAAGAAAGGTAGAACAGCAGCAGAGAAAGTATACTCTCTGTCTGAACTACAGACATGGACAGCAGATCAACGTGGTAAGATTCCTATGTATGACAGGATCTTTAATGAGTCGCTTGCTCCTATGCTAGAGCCTAAAATGACTAGGCTTCTAAAGGATGAGCGCTTTACTGAGGGGAAAGGTTTACCTGCAGGTGCAAGCTTGCTGCAGTATCGTAGAGACAGAGTTAAGTTTGAGCTTCAAGAGGCTCGTAAAGAAACACGAAAAATGTTAGACTATTACGAGAATCCTGGTTTCATGGATAGGCTGCGCTATAAGGCTTACACTAAGGGTACTAAAGAGCAACAAAAAGAAGCTTTCAAGTACATGCAGCGCAACGGTGTCTCTACTACAGATGTACGAGAGTTCAACTTCAGAGAGTTAAACATGTACAACTCATACATAGATCATCTCAATTACCTAAAGAAGGGTAACTAAGAAAAGAAGAGGGGGCCACGACAGCCCCCTTTTTTTATTTAAGTTTAGTTATTTCTGCTGCATGTCTAGCTAATAAGATAGCATCTTCTATACTTTGTAGTGCTCTATCTTTTGATTTAGATTCATACAGGCTAGTAGATATGTGACGCTGGGCAGGTATCAATAAGGTAACTAACTTATCGTAGAACTCTTCCTGCCTAGCTCGTGTGTGCTTTTTAGCTTCTTCTTCTAGGTTCACATTATGCACTCTCTGGTATTTGGAAACAATATGTTTTAGCTGTAGCTGATGCTCCTGGTTTTGAACCTTCTAACCGTTCTTCCATAGTGGAACCAACCTCATTACAAGACGCATGGTCCATGAACAAACCATTAAAGGCGTGTACCTGTACCTTACCTTCAAACATCATAACTAACAGTAAAGCATACATGTTAAAACCAATTCTTCACTTGATCAATCAAGGCTGGACCATGCTCTACTGCTAAGTTGACCACTTCTCCAATAGCTGCCACACCAATAGTTGCTACTGCCATAAATTCAATACCTGTCATTTTACTTCTCCTTTGGGTTTAAGTTAAGTCTACTACTTCACATACATCACCAGTACAAGCCATAGTCTGCATTGCAACAGTGTTGTCCTCTTGTTCATAGTCAGAGAGCTTACTCCAATCAATCTTCTCTGGCATAGAACTTAATAATACTTCATACTCTTCCTTTGTGCAATCCTGATATGGGGCTTGCTGATAAGTATGATCTGAGTGTGGTAAGAAAGACACACCTGACATCTCATCAAAGTGTTCATACACAAACGCACCCACAGCCATCCACTCAGAGTCACGCACTGAGATAGTCACACTAGGTTTATGTTCACACCAATGACGTTGATACATTAGCCAAAGCTCAAGCTGTTCTATAGCTGTCATATCATTACGTGTTACTGCACCTGCTGGTGACTTCTGTGGAAAGCTGAACACAGTAGTTGTATCACCCTTCATAACGCACGGCTCATTAGGAATACCTTGATCCTTCATAAGCTGCGTCAATGGATCTTTGTTATCACCACGGACAGTACGGATATAATAGGCACTGTGACGAGCATGTATCCCAGAGGCGCTATCCACCAGTTGTGATACCGTTCCCGATGGTTTATTGCAGCTAATCGCAGCGCTATGAGGTATACCAAGACGGTCAGCCCATTCAGCATTAGTAGATACAGCAATGCTCCTAAGGTGTGCAAGGGTCTTCTCCAATCCTCTATTCTCAGTTGTCATTAAGGGGTTATCCATTATACCTGTAAGAGACACACCCAACAGACGTTCTTCTTCTGTGTTCTTGCTCCATACCTTACGTAAGTAGGGGAACTTTGTGTAGGCTGACTGGATTGTTCCAAGGATAGTTGCGATACGTACCTTACCTTCTAGGTTTTCAATAGTGTCTGTGGCACGTACAACAACTTCCGTAAGATTGCAGAACTGATAAGGGCGCAAGATGATTTCGCTGCACGGGTTAGTTCCAAACTCGTGGTCAGGATCACGCCTACCATTCTTAGCTGCCTGTACTTTACTTGCTTGGCGATTGAATATTCCACGCTCACCAGACTTACTTTCCACTAGGGCTTGCCACTCACGCATGAACGTTTCCATGTCGGGCTTCTCAGTGTAGCTCACAGAGTTATTCGCTAACGCACGATGCGCTGCAGTCTCCCACCACTGACCTGACTTAGCGTGACGCATACGGTCATCACTCAGGTTAGACAGAGATATCATAGCACTACGACGAACACCACCTACCACAACGATCTGACCAATGAAGCACATCAAGTCATGGCACTCAATGCTAGATAGCTTACGCCCCTGTGCATTCTTGAATGTAGTGATAGCAAAGTTAAACAGTTCAACTAAAGGCGCTGGGCCTGATGCCCTACCGCCGAATGTCTTTAGTCTTGCACCTGCAGGACGAACCTTTGAGACATCCCATTTAGGAATCTCACCAGCCCATAGGAGTGCCAACACTTGACGGAACGCCTTAGCCCAACCTTCCTTACTATCTTTGACAACGACTGTGGTATCACTGTCGAACAACTCAGGTACTTCAGGGAGCTTGGATATGAACTGACGCTCGACACTGAAGCCGACACCAGTACCACACAAGAGAATGAACATAGCCTCATCGAAGGACTTAGGGTCATCTACGGGTAAGTAACTACAGTTATATCCAGCAGTGTTGTCTCTGTCAAGTGCTGGACCTGCAGTCATCATAGCTCGCATGGATGGCATAACGTCTAAGCTTATGATAGCGTCACGAATCTGATCTACATAGCTATCATACCCTGCCTTAGGGCGTACAACGTTATTCATGTAACGCTCTACTGTTTCACTCCAAGACTCACGCCCTTTGTTATCAAAGTATTTAGCGTACCTAGACTTGTGAATGAAGGACTGATAGTCAGTCGGTAAGTAATTATCCATTATCGTTTATCCCCATTGCCTTTTATAGTTCCTCTTTCTTGTCGATCCTTTAACTTCTTTAAGTTATTCCTGGCTATGTCTGACAGGTCTACATTCAAGTCACGACAGAGTGCTGCTATGTACCACAGGCAATCACCTATCTCATCTGAAATACCTTCACGATCAAAGCTACCGTCACGTAAGATCTTCTTTACTTTGTTAGCTACCTCACCTGCCTCTGCTGCTAAGCCCAGCGCAGGGTATATAACTTGATGCTCTACTTTGTAGATAGCGGTAGACGCTGCCATCTCTTGATACTCGTTTAGCAAGTAATCAACATCATTGAATCTTTTAAATGCATCTATATCTTCTTGACTAATCACTACCATCTCTCCTTTACTTGCAGTTTATCTACCTGAATATCGTCAATGTCATGGAACGTGTTGTGTATTAAGTCATACACATCCTCTGTGTGGGCATCCTCTACAAGAGATAATATGTTACCGTCTTCTTCTATCTCCATAACAAAAGTAACACTAAACTTCTTGTTCATTTGTGCATTTCCTTCATAGTCTCTAGCATTCTATCTAAATAGTACTGTGCCTTTTCCATATCTTCTACAGATTTACCTTTGTAGTTGTGCCTGTGTTGGTACTTAATAAGATTACCCCAACAGTATCCTTTAAACTCTTCTGGTGTTAGTCTTTCTTTGATGTACTCTATACATTCTATACCGCTTAATGCGTAATGCATAGGTTTGTTTACTGGATCATACTCTGGCATGTTATGCATTCCCTACTGTTTTAGTGAACCTTGTAAGCTTTAGTACCTTACCATCTGTACCTTCCACTTCTTCATAACTGTTTTCTATTGAATTGTCAAGCCCCATTTCATCGTTTCTATAATCTTCTACCATGCTGTACAAGTCTTCATCATCCTGCGCCATCTTCAAGAAAGCACCCATCAATGTAGCCAGGTGTATGAAGTAAGACAACTCATCCAAGCTTAACATCTTTAGCTCACCTACAAGTAGTCCTGTACTTAGATCTCCTGTCCAACCGTTCTCATCGAATGATGCAGGTGATAGTATGATTGCAACCTCATCATCTTGTATGTAACGCTTCATTTATCTATTTTCTCCTTGAGTGTTACCTTCTTAGTCTTTAGAACTCTACCCTTTTCTTTCAACCATTCCTCAGGTATAACACGGTGTGCCCATATGAAATCATTCTTGTCACACCAATTGCAGTACCTAGTCTTTGATCCTTTATAAAGCTTAGCCATAGAGTTACTAAACACAAACCTTATGTCTAACTCAGGGTGCTGCTTACGTACCTCTAAGTGCTTACGTCTGTCCTCACTATCAAAGATACCCTTAGTCTCAATGATGATACCGTTGTCAAGAATAAAGTCAGGCGTATAAGTCCTATATCTCAAGTCTTCCCACTCAATCTTTAGAACCTCGTACCTGACTTTACTTTGTTTATCCTTTAGATACTCAGCAACCTCTCTTTCAAGACCGCTGCGATACCGTCTAGAATTATGTCTCCTTTGTTTCTTCACTGGCAATTGATACATACTCTACTGTTGGGGGTGTCTTACCACCTTTGTAAACTTTAGAAGGCAATGCCTGTAAGTCAGGCCAGCACTTGTTCTTGTAGTCGCACCATCCGCACGTCTTGCATAGCTTCGTGTTACCACTAGCCTTGCCTCTGTATGTCTCAGGCACAGCCTCAAAGCAACGCTCAAAGGGTTTGTCTTTGTCTATGTAGTCGTATGTCTCCTCTATCTTTTCTAGTACATGATCTGTATCAGCCTCACTAGCGGAGACATACTTGAAGTCACCATTCACTTTGTTGACTACCCACCAGCCACCGACTTCTTTGTCTGCTGCTTTAGCGTAACCTACAAGCTGAGATACATAACCAAACGTGTCATCACTATTCAATGTATGGAAGTCACTGAACTTGTTTTCGTATGACCAAGGAGAGGCTGACTTGATATCATCTACCTTACCGTCAAGCACCATGTCGTACTCTCCGCTAATCTCCTTACCGTTACCTAAGTCTAGCGTAACCCTGTCGTTACCTTGGAAGTGTACCTTAGCACCACGAAGGATACCCTTGAACACAGCCTCTACTATATCACCTATTAACATGTTGATCTTAAAAGACACAGGCTTAGCTTCAGCTACATCAGGGTGGTTCTTCTGCATCCACAACTGACAAGTAGGACGCCCAATGTTGGACATCCTTAGTTTAAACTCACGCTTCTTTGCGTCATCCTGGAACTGTTTAGTAAGAGCTTCCTGCACATCAGCAGCTACCTCTGCGATAACTGGTGCTGGCATAGAAGCCTTACCGTCTAGGACATCACGAAGAAAAGAGTGTATTGCTATCTCCGCTACATGCTGCATTACTCAAAGTCCTGCACATCTACGATGTTATCTACGATGTTAGCTTCTTCTTCAGAGATACGCTCTACGTTCTGCTCTTCCCACTTCTTGAGAATGTATTCATTGTTACGCTCTATGTAGTCCATGAAGTTCTGCAGTACATCATTATCTCCATCAGAGAAACCTACAGTAGCACCCAAAGAAGCAGACACTACAGCAAACTTAGTACCATTAGGCATAGTGCGTTCCTCTGGTGTCAGAGTGATAAGGTTTTCTACGGGTGAGATACGCTTATTCATAAGCTTAGTGATGGTATCATCAATAGACTTCAAGCTCTCACGGTTCTTAACATCATACACAAAGGGTACTTCTCCTTTATGATCTAGGACAGGATCACCACCCTCAACGAATGCATCCTTGAATACAGCTACACCCATGAGTACCTTGTAACGATTGACACTACGGATAAAGTCTTGCTGATCCTTAGGTAAGGCATTGAAGTCTTTGATGTAACCTGATGGACGCCCTAAGTTAAACGTACCTAGTGTGTCTTTCAAATCCATGTTAAGGTTGTTAGCCATCACAGTTCGTTGGAATACGTTGTTAGAACTATCCCACTTCTGCCAACGTGATCGCGTAACAAAAAAGCGAACATCCAAGCTACGTGCAAGGAATACATCTTCATCCTTCTTAATCTTAAACACAGGAGAGTTTGCTACCTTACCGTCAACTACTTCTTGAATAACTCCAGTAGTTACACGGTAAAGATCTACTGTATTAGAGGGGCTGGTGCTAGGAGAGAACCCCATTGCATCTGCCAAGTTCATATTTTCTACACTGAGGGGAACTATATTGTTCATGTATTATCCTTTTTAATTTTAGTTAGAAGCCATGTTATATCACTAAACATCCTTTGTGTCAAGCCAATTCGGACCTATCTTAGCTTCTAATAGTAGTGGTACATTCATCTTCACGTTGTAGGCTTGCTCAATTAGTGAATCCAAACATTCATTTATGTCTGTAATTATCTGTAATACTTGATCTTTCTCATTAGGATGTACGTCTATAACCATTGAGTCATGTACACTATTCACTATGCATGACTGAAAACTATTTAGTCTAGCGTCCATCTCGTTCAGTACAACAGGTACTACATCACCTGTAGCAAAGCCCTGCACAGGGTAGTTCTTGATCATCGTAAAGTGTGACGGTGTACCGTTAGACCTACGTGTAACCTCAGGGAAAGCATACTGTCTGCCACTGACGTTGGTGATCTTGTTAAACCTGATGGCCTCATCACCTAACTTCTTGTGCCACTCTGCTATACCTTTGTACTTCTTATTGAAGTGCTCGTAGTACGCAGCCTCTGCCTTTGATCTGCCATATCCAGTAGCCCCAAAGAGGGGGGCAAAGGTGTGAGCCTTAGCGTCCTGCCTACCTGTTGGCTGACCTGCATCACTTATAACCTTTGCAGTGTATGCGTGTACGTCAAACCCTGTGTTGATTTCTTCTATAGCTACCTTGTCCTGTGACAGGAACGCTGCGACACGGAACTCAAGCTGTGCAAAGTCGGCTTCAATTATGGAGCCTTCGGGAAACCTGGACACGAACACTCGTTTAATAGGGAAGGTGCCGCCTCTTGGCATGTTTTGCATGTTGGGATTCCGTCCAGAAAATCTACCCGTATTGGTGATATGCTGGGTAAGGGTAACGTGGAGTAGTCCGTCTTGTTTAGTGTGGGTGGAAATACCATCGACAAAGCTAGACAGATAACTACTAATAGCAGAAAGCCTTTTAACATCTTCGAGGAAGTCCTTTGCTGATTCCATGTTGTGATTGTTAGCTGTTGCAATAAGCGCATCTAGTTTATCCTTTCCTGTAGCGAAGCCGTTGTAGCTAATCCATTTACGTGCGGGTGGTGGGTTGAACCCTAAGCCCGCCATCTCTCTAGTCTCTTTAAGTCTGTAGCCTTTACCACCACAGTCAGTACAGGCATTACCTTTCTTAAAAGGTGTGCCATCTTTCTTTGTCTTAAATGTTTTACCTGTACCATTACATGTATCACAGTGTAGCGCAACTGTCTTACGCATCAAGTCACTGTTAGCTTCTATGATACTCTTGTAGTCTGCTGCATTGTCAGCGTACTCAAACAAGTCGGACCATTCTTTTTTATTGTGTATCCTACGACTGAAGATAACCTGCGATAGTTGTTCAGGACTGTTCAAGTTTATAGGGGTAGCCCCCATTAACGCTCGCACTTTTGTAGACAGTCTCTGCTCAATATCGGATTTCTCTGCTTGGAACTCAGTCCTGACGTGTTGGAGGGCGGCTCTATCCACCCTGATTCCTGACATGTACATTCGTGCCAAGGTGCGACAGGTGTTGAAGGTAATACCTTTGATACGGTTGAGGGAGTCTGAGGTAGGCTCTGCGTAATCTCTTTCGGCTGCTTCGTACAGTTCACCAGTAGTACGCAAGTCACACTCAAGGTAGTGACTAAGTTTATCCAACGGGATTTCATTTGTATTGTATCCTTTCTTGTAGTACTCTTTAAGTGTGTCATCCTTCTGATGATCTAGGTTTCTACGGATAGCGCACTGCTCTAGGCTTAGCGGTTGCTTCTGCCCACGCTGTAGTATATACTCAGCCAGCATGGTGTCATAGATGTCACCGTCATACTTGAAACCTGTAGCCCATAGCCACGACAAGTCATACTGTAGGTTATGACCAATGAGTAGGGTTGTAGAGTCTAACCAACTCTGTAGTTTAGATTTGTTTTTCGTAGTGTCGTTACGCTCTGAGTGATCAAAGCAAAGCAGATCCTTATCGCCTGTCTCCAAGCACAATACGCCTACCTCTGTAAGAGTATTGGCAGGTTCAAACGGATCGTTAAAGATCTTACCGTTACGTAATGTTATACTATTCTCTACATCTAATACTCGTTTCATTAAGCCATGTACCTCGCCCTTGCTCCATCCAACTCACAGTGTACAACACCATGCCATCCACCACGTAGCTTGTTCTTAGCTATGTTCAAGTGGCGCTGGGTGTCCTGCTCTTCTTGTCCTTCTACTTGAGGGTTCTTAGAGATCAACACCATGAGGTCAGCTTCCGCTGCCTTACCTGTCTTACTGCCTTCCATCATTGATTGATCCACGTATACCTTGCCTTCCGCTACTGCTGATAGCTGTGACATCCATATGATTGCACAGTCATACTGCTTAGAAATGTTCCTAGCATGTATCGCTGCCTCTTTCAAGTACACGTCTGACTTATCTGTATTACGTGTTGCAAATTTATCACCCATGTCTAGTACCAAGATGTCAGGCTTGTATGCCTTGACGATAGCCTCAACCCAAGACATGTCCTTACCTGTGCTGTCATAGATCTTAATGTTATCATGTACTGGTTTGTACCGTGTGTTAGCTAAGGCGTAGTTACCCTTGACTTCTTCCATTGACATGTCCGTAGCTGCGCTAAGATACCTAGCACCTACACGAGAGTAGTGCTCTTCGTTACACAAGATGATACACTTAGCACCCTGCCTGGCGAACCCACCATCAGAGGCGATAAGAGAGGCATGGAAGCTGGTCTTACCTGTGTTAGGTCTTGCACCTACAATCACCAAGTGACCACCACTGATGCCCTCTACACGGTTACGCAGGGATGGTATGTTGAACCGCCACTTAGACTGAATGTCATTAGCTTCAAGTAAGCTATCAATAGATATATCACCCCAATCAACCTTGAGGTTAGGCATGAAGTCATCCTGATATGCAGACAGTAGCTTACGCATAGGCTCAAGGGTATTCTCTGAACCATTGACATACTGGAAACCTAGCTTAGCTATCTCTTCTCCGACTAACTGCTGGAATAACTTAGCTAAAACTTCTTGTGCAATGTCCTTTGATAGAGACTGCTCACGGTCAATCTTCTTGAAAAGATCCTTGTACATATCTTTGTTAGATGTAGTGAGAACGTTACGTGTAAAGAACAAAGCCTCAAGCTCAGCAGGGGTTATGTTCTTATCGTACTGCTGCATAGCATAGTCTAAAGTATTCTTGATCTTACGAACTTCTTTGGTAAATAGTTTATCAGGTGTACGAATACCTTTATGATTCTCATAAAAGTCTTTATCCATCAAAGTTCTAATCAGTGCTAATTCCATTAGCTTTGTTCCTCTCTGTAGCTCTCTTACGTTCAGCATCATCAAACTCTCGTATGTTATTCTTGAGGTCTGCTAACTCTTTGTCTTTCTTTCGTAACTGCTTAGATAGTAAATCATTTTCTTTCTTTAATTGTTTTATTTCCCATCTCATATCTTCTATTGTTCCAGCCATACTCATTGTGGTACTCCTATGCATGGTAGTAAGATAGATAACTTACAATACTTTGGGTAGTCATCATACGTCATAGCTATCAGTACTGGTGGCGCAGCTATAAGTAAAGCTACAATAGCTGACGCTTTGATTGCACCGTTAATGTTACCTCTCATTAGTCATTCTCCCTAAAGTCTGTGAAGTCTGCCTCTAAGGGCCACTCATTGTCTGTCACGGAATATCTCCTCATACTTAAAGAACAACTGTTGAAAC
>Ga0098056_1000727_pt1 | contig 13507 bp, 5 predicted proteins | sample 17BtaG_FD_92583 | JGI IMG/M metagenome (GOLD analysis project Ga0098056, IMG submission 92583) | Marine viral communities from the Subarctic Pacific Ocean - 17B_ETSP_OMZ_AT15314_CsCl metaG | ecosystem: Environmental > Aquatic > Marine > Oceanic | place: Subarctic Pacific Ocean | collected 2015-01-18
AGAAGAAGAGAATCCTGTTACTTTAATCTTAAGACTAACTTTAGCAGCAGGAGGGGCGGCAAAACTATTCACCCACGAAATAGTCAACGACTTTACCGGCGCAGTTGCCTATTATAGCATCACAGGCGCTTCAGGAAGCAGCGCAGCAGTCAAATGGGGTAATACTAGCGGCAGCGTAAAATGGGCGGCTATACACTACTCTAAGTTTGGTGCTTTTTCTCCCGAAGAATTACTAATATCTGACTTTGCACAAGATACTTTGGCTAGGATGGGTCTTGGGATAGTCCAACAACTAAAAGATAGTAATAGGATGTATCTAAAAACACAAGTACCGGACTCATCAATAGTATATGGCTACGACATATCTTCACAAATGCTTAACAGAATACCTGTACCAAGCATACACGTTTTAATATCCGAGTTAAACTCACCTAATTTTGAGTCATTAGGTGGTGCTAAAATAACACAAGAGTATGATGTTAGAGTGTTTATTACTGTTAGGGGTACTAATTATGAAGATGCTTACCGAGCAGGACTTAATATTATGGGAGAAGTATTCGATGAGTTATATACAAATACAGGTGTTTCCGGTACAACAGACAGCATTGTTTCCTATGATGCTAAGTTAGACTCTAAAATGGATGATGACGAGACTGTTTGTGTTCATGTTCTTACACTTACTTATATGAGAAGAATAGATATGAGACACCGATAATAATATTGATAAGGCAGTCATCCCCTCAACGTACTATACTAGAGGCATTTATATGGTAGAGTTCTTAAATAGATACGTAGCATTAGGAAAAGAAGCGGGAAACGCATACGGCACAGAAGTAGCCCCGACTGCGTTTGGAGAAGTTGATGATGAATCATTCGCAACAAGAATGGATTTACTTACAAGACAAGATATGAGTAGGCCGGTTGTTGGTAAATCAGTAACAGGTAAAGAATATTCAGAAGGGGGCTATAATATGGCCGTTCAACTAGATGAGTTTTTAGGTAATACTTTAGCAGCATTTTTCCCATTAACCGCAGTAACGGGTAGTAGCCCAAAAACACATTCATTTAAAGAGCCTGTTACGGCAGCAACAGATACATATAATTCTTACACTATTGACGTAGGAAGAGAAGAAAAAGTACATACTTACACAGGTATGGTAGCAAATACATTATCAGTAACAGCATCCGTAGGAGAATACGTTATGATGAGTGCTGATTTCGTAGGTTGTAGAGAAAAAGCATCACAAGCCGATATAGCCGCAGTTACTTTTGAAGGAGACGCATTAGACGCTCTTTACTTTTCTAACGGAACAGTATTCTTTGACAATGGTGATGGTTCAGACCAAACTGATGTTTCAGCAGCCGTTAAATCAATTGATTTCCAAGTTAGCCTTAACCCCGATACAGATAACGCTATGGCTTTGGGAGACAGCACATACAGCAGCAAACCAAAGATGCAGCGAAGAGAAGTTACGGGTACAGTTGAGTTTAACAAAGTACTTTATGGCGCTCAAGCAACAGACGAACCGGACTACACATCTTTAATAGCATCAAAAGGTCTTGCGTATAATGATGGCTCTGCGCCTGTTATGATACTACACTTTACAGAAGAGGATTCACCTACGGCTAATTACATAAAGTTTAACTTTTACAATATTCGTTGGGAAGCACCTACTTCTAACGTAAGCGGAAGAGATTCACAAACAATGTCTGTTGGTTTCGTAGCATTATACGATAACGACAAAGGCTGTATGGATATAGAAGCAAAGGGTGGCGCTCTAGGCGACGACGCATATTAAGGTGTTTAACTTGAAAGATTTTATTAAATCATTAGGTAGGGAAATACCTGCTGAACAGATGGAAAGTATTATTGCTATCGGTAATAAAGTAAGGATAAAAAAATACTGCCGAAGATTTCCTTTGGCAACAAAACCCACACCTAAAGTTACTAAAGCAAAGGTTATTGTTCCCGTAAAAATAGACGAAGAAGAGTAATTCTTTATTAAAGGAATACCTTTTACATAGTATTAGCGAGAGCGAGAGTGTGGTATTATGCCTGTAATGAAGAAAGAAATAGAGTTAGAAGATGGAACAAAGATTTGGGTTAGACAAGCCTCCGGTATGGAAAAGTTAGCAGTAACTACTGCACAAGGTAAGGCGTTTAGAAAAATGCGCCACGCAGGTGAACCGGAAAATTGGACAGACGAACAAAATGAAGAGTTTACTGACCTAGTTGATGATTATGGTGGTAGTGTTACTAGACAAATGGAAGAGTGGATTCCTAATTGTATATTAGATGAAGGAATTGATATTAATACCTTAACTTCCGAAGAATTATTAACAATCTTATACTTTGTGAGAGGCGACGAACAGGATGGCGCTATCCCTTTGTAGACTTTATTAGAGTAGCCCCCTCTCTATGTATGGCCTTTAAGGGGGTTTTACCCTCGGATTTATGGCTAAAATATAATGTGGAAGGCGGTAGGTATTTACTAGAGTTAGATTTACTTATAGCCGCTAATATTAACGATAGTATAAGTGAAGCGTCTAGTGAAGTAAAGAAAAAAGATGCTAAGGGCGCAGTTGCTAGGCGCGACCAAAGAAGGGAAAAACGCAAACTATTAAACAACAACAATGACCTACTCGATATATTGAGAGATAGCGGAGTGCCTAGTGAGGGCAAGAGTAGTGATGATTAGATATGATTGATGCAACAATCCTTCCTTTTTTCACAGGTCTATTTCCAATAGTCTGCGCCATTACTTTACTAGTTTTACGTGCCGGTGCATCTAGGGTTTTCTTCGACATCGTAGGTACTTTCCAAGCAGATAGATTGATTCACGATGCTAAAGCGTCAAAAGCAGTTTTCGAGGCTTTATACTTAGATACTTTTTCCGGTATTCAAGAGGCAGGGCAAGAAATAGGTGATATGTTTACTGATATGTTAGATGTTGTTATTCCCGTAACAAAAGAAATAGAAGAAGCAAGAATACAATTAGAAAAGTTTTTAGATGCAGACGCAGGCCAAATGAGAGAATTAGCAGACGATATTCAAGATATAGGTCTTGAGTTTGGTTTTGCCGCCGATTCTGCTATGGAGGCCGGTGCTAAAATGGCTCAGTTGTCCGGTGTTTTAGGTACTGCGTCTTTGCCTGTCGGTACAGAAGTAGGTATGATGTTTGGTCTTATATCCGGTATGGAAACTGACGTAGCCATGCAAAGACTAATTAACTTACAACAACAGACTAAGTTTATGACTGAGAATATTACAGCCGAGATGAGCGAAAGAGAAAAGGCAAACCAAATACGTAGGGATTCTATACGTATTCTCGACCAACTTAACACGGTTGAAAACAGGTCGGTTGCTACTATGGAACAGATTACCTTCGTTATGAATCAATTCGCATCACAGGCTGAGTTGACTAACGAAAGCATAGCAAGTATGGCTGCTTTATCCGCTACACTTATTGAAGCGGGTGAAGAACAAGGTAAGGGTGGTCGTGCTTTACGTATGATGTACGCTAGACTTGGTGCTGACATTAACGGCTCAAGAAAAGCAGTTGAGGATTTAGGTATCGCTGTTGCTGATAACGAAGGAAACATGAGGGCGCTTTCAGATGTTCTTGTTGACCTTGCGGAAGCCTATCATACAATGTCCGGTGAAGAACAAACTGCTCTAGCGCAACAAGTAGCAGGTAATAGGCACTATACCCGTCTTATTAAATTATTAGAAAACGTGGATAGGGTAAAGGAATTAGAGTTTGAAGCAACAATTGCTATGTTCCCTGCTATGGATGAAATAAATAGAAGAAGAGAAACAGAATTATTTAAATTAGAACAAGCAGAATCGGCTTTAAGAAATTACACAGGGCAGTTAGGTGATGAATTACTACCTGTTTTAACAAACGTAGCCGAAAAACAAGCCGTGTTTACAAAATCAATGGTGGATTTCTTAAATGTTCCTATCGTGGGCGCTACGGTAAAAGAAATACTAGGGTTTGTAAAAATGATGCAGGCATTTGCTGGCCCTGCTGCAACAATGCTTTTGGCTTTAGCAAACATCAACGTGGCTATGCAAACCCAAGCCGTAATTTCTAAGGCTTTAAACGGAGAACAAATTGCTAGATTAGATGGTGATGCCGCAACCGGCAAAGGTTTAATTAATGAAATTAATTTACGAAAACAACTTAATAAAGAAATGCAGGTCGAAAAGTTATTAAAAGAAAGAGCAAGGCGTGAAGAATTAAATAAAGGTAAAGTAATAAATGCTAAAATGGTTAATCAAGCAGAAAAGGCTTTAGACTTAAGTATTGATAAATTAAATACGGAAAAGAAACTACATGGTGAAATAAAACGTGAACTTGGTATTAAAATTACACAATTTGACAATTTAAAGGGTATACAGGATAAAACTAATAAACAATTAAGAGATACGGAAAAATTAAAAAGTCGGATAGTAGTTCTAAATAAGGAACAAGTAACTAGTGAAAGAAGAATGGTTACATTAAAAAAGGCGCAAGAACCTTTAGAAGCAAAAATATTTGAGTTTAAGGAAAAACGAATGAGAAAAGAAGCGTACATGGCTGAATTACAAACATTAAAGATTAAAAATCAATCAAAAGAAATGATGAATACTGTTGCTACAATATCTACCGTAGGTACTGCTTTTATGATGTTGCCTGCGAGTTTAAATCCGTTTATGGATAAACAAGAGCAGATGAAGTTTGGTATAATGTTAAATACTGCCGCATTTGTTATGCAAACAGTCGCTTTAGCAGCAAACACCGCTTCAGCAGTAAAAAACTTTTTTGCTAAAGTAAAGTTAACTGAAGAACAGGTTAAGGAAGGGCTTGCATTAGGTTATACTAGCAAACAAATTGCGGCTCAATCCGGCGCAACTCTTGCTTTAGTGGATGCACAAGTAGCCGCAATAGGTTCAACTTCCGGCCTAGCAAGAGCGCAAGGAGGGCTTGCCGCAGCAAGCGGTGCAGCAGCAGCCTCAACAGCCACCTCAGCAACAGCCTCGGTAGGTTTATTCGCAAGAATAGGTAAGTGGGTCGCAGCATTACCTAAACCCGTACACATTATGTTGGTAGTAGGTGCAATTTACGGATTAGGAAAAGCGTACAGTTGGCTTACCGGAAAAGTTAAAAAATCAACAGAAGAATTATCAGATTTTAGTAAGGCATCATTAGATACCGGAATGGTAATGGAGTTTGTAAAAGCACAAGATTTAGATATAAACGCAACATTAAGAGAAAGGTCTGCTCTTTATGAGACATTAAAAGATTCAGAAGATGATATGATGAAGGCTAAGGCTGATGGCTTATTAATAGAAATGAAAGCATTAGAGCAAGCAAAAAGAATAAGAGAGTTTACAGATGAAGATTTTGACATAACACCGGCAAAAGATTATTTCAATAGTATTGAAAAAATAGTTGACCCACTTAAAAAAGAAAGAAGTGATTGGGGTTGGATGGCTAATATACCCGGAATATCTAATTTGGTTGATAATCAAATAGATGATGCACAAAAAAAGATTGATAAAAAGTTTAGTAAAAACAATAAAACATTAATTGATTTTATAAAGTTACATAAAATTACTGATTATGAAGAGTTAGAAATGACCGCAGAATCTTTTGGTATATCTATTAGAGAGTTAATAAATAAAGAGGGAGAAGAAGTTTCAGCCCTAGCAAAAGAATATTCACTATTAAGTAATGAAGTTGAAGGTTTTGCTAATACTAGAGAAGAAATGTTCTATGGATTCGATAGAAACAACTTAACAGGAGACTTGGTTAGGCAGGTTACTCAACAGGGTGTCGAAACATTAATTACTAATACGGAATTAATAATGACAAACAACTTTAATGGTATAACTGACGTACAAGATATGGTAGACCTAATAATGAGTGAGTTAGAAAGTCAAGGAATAACGCAGGGTGGAGTGTGAGTGAATGGTAAGAAGCGTAACAAAAAAATATCAAATATGGCTTGCGGGTTTTTATGATGATTTTAACGGTGCGAGAGCAATACCGGATTATTTACAACTACCTACCGATACATCATACTCAATAACAGTAAGTCATTTTGGAAACCCTATGAACGGCGAGGCTTCTCTCAATCCAAGATACAGATTTAGTATAGCGGATAGAAAATTAATATCAAACATACCACACGTTACTGGGGTAACTAGTGATAATCAATATCTTCGTAATAACGGGGTGTTTGAGTGGTTAAGTAGGGATGTAAAAAGAAATAGTTTTGACGAATGGGAAGGTAGGGTACAACTACAATATCCCGATGGACACGTTGCTAACAGATACAGATTTGGTGGCAGCACAGCAGAAGGAGATGTAGGCTATCAAAGATTTGTTAATGGACACAATACTGCTGCTTCTTACATAGTACCTGTTGGTGCAAATGACGCTACTTTTGGTAGGCAAGATATGGAAAGATATGACGAAGATAATCATACAGATAAAGTTTCGGGCGTTATTAATTCCACAACAGGAGACTTCGTACAAAGAGCGCATCTTACAGGCTCTTGGATGGGAGAAAAAATAGCGCAAAGCGCGACCGAATATACTACTGTTGACTTAAATGGTAATCATACAACATCCCCCTCTAAAGTATTTGCCGAAGTTACTTCTCCCGCAAAAAAACCTTTTTTATGTATTCAAACAGTAAGAAAGGCAAACGATTCTTCTATTAATACACCTGTAATTATTTACGATGGACATTTAAACTCAAGATTAGAAAGAGATACTTTTACCGCAAGAGTAGCACTAAGAAGTTTTATTGCAGAAGGTTCAAATGATTGGAGTAAAGTAGGAATACAATTCCAAATAGGATTTACTGCTACACAAGCGGGCTTATTAAACGATACAGGTTATACAGGTGTACCCGAAATAGATTATACTTTAAAATTAAATGACACTAATCAGCCTCAGTATGATACTATGGGGTTATTATACGATGGTAGTACGGCACAAACTTACACTAACGATAACACTTGGTTAGATATTGATTTTGTTATGAAATATGCGGCAGGTAAATATGATGTTTATTTAAACGGTACTAAAATAGAAACCGACGTTGCTTTGGCTAGTGATACTAGTGTAGTACCTGCAAATCTATATGGGTTTCAGATAAATACAACCACTAGAGAATCTTCTGTTGGTAATTTTGGCTATGTATCTTATCTAATGCTAGATAGGGTAGGTATGGTTAGGTGTCTTACTGACGACATTACTACTACTGACGAAGTACAAATTAAATCTTTAAGAAATAGTAGGGGTGTAAACTCATTAAGTACCTGCAACGTAACTATAACTGACGATGCAGATAGAGCAGCCAATGGTAATACAGGATTGCTAGCGACAGATTATGTTGAAAACTTAAAAGATTTATTCGTTACTACTTCTCCTTTAGATTGGGAATTATTAGTATTTAGTGATATGGATAGTAGGATAGACAGACCTGTATGGAGGGGTACAGTTGATAGTTTTAAGATAAACCAAAGTAAAAGAAGTAGGGAAATACAATTTAGTGCTAGTGATGGATTAAGATTCTTAGACAACCAAGTGCCTCTTTGGGAAATAGGACAGGAAGGATTAAATGATAACTTGGGTGAGACACCCTATTGGTTATATGATGCGCAGGGATTCAAAGAAATAATGAATCTAGGCGCAACAAAATTAAAATTAACAGGTAGTGATGTAGGATTTGAAAAATCTAGTAATTACATAGAAACATCAACACAAAGAATGCAAAGTAATTCCGGTTTACCTATACAAATGTATAACAATGAAAATCCCATATATGGGCCAAATGACATTGAAAATTATTACGAGGGTGTAGGCATAATAGGTTTCCAAAAAGATACTTCGGGTAATACATTAGTATATATGAGTGATGATTCACATACTATAACTACTTCTTCAACAATAAGTATAGTAGGAAGAAAGCATAATGTTAGTGATATAACCCCTACCGCAGTTTCGGCAGATAAATTAACTTTAACTTTTGCTTCCGGCGATTTACCTTTTTCTGCGGAAACACCAAAAATAATATACATAGGAAAATATGAGCCACCTAGTCGATTAGACCACACAAATTGGATAGAAAGTAATAACTTACCCGGTTTATATAGACACCCCACGCTTTACCCCGCTTGGTACAAACACTTAAATCCTAAAAGTGGCCCTTGGTATATGAATGTGTTTTTCGATGCAGACCCTAGTTTAGAAGTTGGTGATTATTTTTACATTAACCACAAAGATATTAATAACTCAACAACACTCAACTCAGCATATACAGGTAGGCTCAAAGTTAAGAGCGTTAAAAAAATACAAAGTATTTATACTAATTACTTTACACAACCCGTACAAGGTGGTACTTACGGGGCTTACATTACCCCCCCTACATACATATGGGCGGTGCAAACATTTACTCCATACCCTTCATCCCCATCAGAACACGGTCTTTACACACCCGAAACTACATTAGATGGCATGATTTCTTCCGGTGCTTCTAGTATTACATTAACTGATGCTTCTAATTTTGGTACTTCGGGAACAGGAATAATAATAATACCTACTTATGTTAATAACATACCTACTAACCTAGATACATGGGGGTATGTAAATCAAGATTATGATGTATTTTCGTGGACAGGTAAAAATGGTAATACTTTAACGGGTGTTACTAATGTAGGTTTTACTCATTTAGATAACGTAGCGGTTTTCCAACACTACCCTAAACCGGCAGATGATTTATTAGTCAACGATGAAAGATTTGAATGGTCGAGAGATACTTCTGCAACAGCAATTGGTACATTTAGTACTACTTCGGAACCCTTAAAACACAGGGCTATACAGGCTAGGTGGATGAGAGATTTACCTTTATCTTTATGGTTTAAATATCAGTTTGGTATAGTAAAGAAAGACCCCGTTAACAATACTATTACAGGTTCAGTAAGTGAATATGGATTAATACATCAAGGTGCAGACCAAACTCTAAACTCTAGTACAACTAGTATAAGAGTAACAGAAACTACATACAATTCAGCCCCCGTTAGTGGTGTTGCTGAATTATGGGAAACAGCAACCGCTACCGTTGGCGTGTCTGTTAATACACCTAGTCTTTTTAACTCATTTAATACATACAAAGAAAAGTTTATTTATACCGGAAAACAAATTACAGGTGGTATTTATTATTTGACAGGTGTTAAGTTTATTACAGGTAATTACGAAACGTCAAGTTTAAGTGGTCAACCCCCATATTACTACTTAAAGTTTCAAGACCATAAAGATGATTACAAACACATTTGGTTGCTTTGGGCTGACATGAGAAATAACGGTTTAGCCAATGCAGACGGTGAGTTAAGAAAACAAAGTTTTGGTTTGCAGTACCCACTAAGAGATAATTATGAATTAGAGATGTATTTTGCAGACCAATTTGATGAAAATGGTAATGTAGATAAGTTTGGTAGCCTTAAGATAGGCGAAGATATACATATATGGAATATGGATGCTACAAAAGACCCTCTTACAAATGGTGCGTTTTCTAAACCCGCAGATTATTCTTCCGGTGTTGTTGTTACTAGTCTAGCAGATGCAAGCGGTAAATTAAAAATACTAACTTCTGAAACAGGCACAGTAGCCGTAGGGGATTACATACACCTAACAGGTAGTCTAAACCACGATGGAATGCACAGGGTTGCTACGGGTGGATTAAGTAATGATACACACTTTATTACCGAGACTACATTTGTTAGCACTACATTGAATGCAGGTGGTGCTAAATATTACATTACAACAGGTAGCGATAAAGACCTATCTGTATATCGAGATTGGGAAAATAAAGGCGGCTCTTTCTTAGTTATAGATGCTTCACCTTTCTTTAACCTTAATACTAATGCTAACGGTGGTAAGACAGGGCAGACTTCCGGTGGGAGAACAGACCTAACCGATTACGTACAAGAAAGGGAAGGTTTCCCTGCACTAATAGATAATTATTGGGCGGAAGCATTACCCTCTTATAGAACCACAGGTGATATAACATTAGAACATCCGGCACAATATAGATTACTTTCTGACGTTTCATTAGCAAGTGATAATTTACAAAATGGCTATAAAGGATTACCTATTGATGACCCTAGTGAGTTTGATGATAGCGGGGTAGGAAAAATAATAGAAAGACTAGAAGAAACTGACACGCCCGACCCCGAATATTTATTTTTATGGCATAACAAACTAGATACAAAATACACTTCAACAGGCGGTTTAGTAACCCCAACTCAAATAGATGGGGGGGTTAACTCTAAAGTCGTATACGGTGCAGGTAATACGTTTTTATCTAGTGGATTAAAAGAAGGTATGGTAATTAATAGAATAAGAGGTACTGATGTTAGCCCACAATACATAATTGAGGTAGTATCTGATGTTATCTTAAAAGTAAGTGGTCGGGTAACTCACACTTGGGCGGCGAATGATACCTTTGAAGTACCCCCACAATTAGGGAAAGTGTATATAGCACCTAGTACTGACATAACGGTTACTGCGGCTGATGATTTAACTTCTTTAGAACAACAAGTTAGAGATTCATTTGCGACAACAAGCCAAACTTGGGATGCCTACGGTTTGAGAGGTCTTAATATAGTAGAAGATAAAAATATCGAAGTCCATTCCACAGTACACTCGGCATTTATGCTTAGATTATTGATGCACTTAAAAGGTAATGTTAAAAATAAAAATAGTGGTACTTTTTGGGAAAGTGATAAGTTTAAGACATTATGGAATGCGGCAATTATGGACACTTGGCTACCGCCAACAACAGTTAGAAACATTTATGATATTAATAACATACCTATTACTTCTAACATGACAACGTATAATTCCACTACTAGTAACGATAGTTATGGTTCAGTAGTAGATAGTAGGGGTAGTACATTTTTAAGTACAATTAAAAAAATACATAACAATAGTGGGATGGGTACAGAAAATAATCTTAATACTACTTTTTCTTACTTAGTCGGTAAGGATAATAGGTTTGAGTTTAGACCTAAATACAATAGTAATATATCTTTTACTAGAAATAATATAACTATGAATAATATGGCCGCAAACATTTCTTCACAAGTTACTAATGTTCGTGTGTATTATAACAACGGGCAAAGTTTTGTGGATTATCCGGCTACAAACCTTACAGATACTACTAGATGGAAAATATTACAATTCCCTAAAGTAACACAAAGTTTTGAAGCAACAGTTTTGGCTAAAAAAGAATACGACAATTATAAAAAATCACCCTTAAAAATAAATGTAAGTCCAATTTTAGATGGTAATTACAAAATGATAGAGACAGGTAGGCATGGCTATATAGCAGATGCCTACGTTGCTTTAGAAGGTACAGATGATAACTATACTAGGGTATGTAATTGGACTAGATTAGGTACAGGTGGGGCTTTGTTTAATGGTATGGTAAATGCTTTAGACGGCAATCAGAAAACATCTACTGATTTATATGCAAGATATGGTATAAGTAAAGACGGTACATCAAGTGGTGATATTCCTTGGGCTGACAATTTTTATTGGTATGGTAGTGGCTCTATATCTAATGCCGTACAAATCGTACATATACCTAATGGTACACCGCTTGTTAGTGATAATTATGGAGAGCCTATGAGAATAATGATAGACTTAAAAAACCAAACAGGTACTAGTATAGACGATGCGGAGTTTACTATACACGTACATGATTATTCTTTTTCCGGTAATACTAGGCAGGCAACAGTCAGAAGTACCGCAAGCGTAAATGTAAAACATAGCGGTTTTTATGAGTTGGCTTTACCCTCCACATACAGCAACACAAGCGTAGGTAAAATGGTAGTTAGTTTTAACGCAGAATATTGTAGGGCTTTACTACGTCATAGATGTGGCGACCCAACAAAAACAGACCATACCGTAGGAAACTCTAGTCATAGTACAGCCGATAATTATTATATTTTTGATAGTAGTACTTTGTTTTATAATGGAAGTAACAGTATAAATACTAACAGTATATTCCCTCTAGGTATGAGAAAATACAGCGAGATGGGTGGACTTAAAACCATGAGAGCAGAATGGTATGCACCTAAGATTCTGATAACAAGAGATTTGTCTTACACACCCGCTACTTACGTAACAATGACTGATGCGGGAATAGGTATGGCTACGGCAGAAACTATGGTTATACAAAGAGTCGAGTGGTCTGTTAGTGCAGGAAAAACAGAAGATGTAAAATTAACATTAGAAAGAAATGAATCAATAGGCGCTCAAGGTATTATTGCTAGACTATACGCACAGAATAGTGATGATTTACAAGTAGGGCAAGATTTAGGTCAACAATCGGGAACAGGAAGTGTAATTGGGGGTAATGATAATTTCCCCGTAATTGACAATCCACCTAGCAAAGTAATAGATGATGACGACCAAAAATCAAAAGATGGTACGGAAGATAGTAATGCAGATGCTACTTTCTCTAGGGGTATACCGAGTCCTAGACTAAATAGGGGCAATAGAATGAGTATGCAAAACGATTTTTTGTCTGCTAATAGTAAGTTTTCTATATTAGGCCAAGAACAAATACCAACCACACCTTCTAATATGAGAAGTATAGAGGGTATGGATGTTGAAATAACCCCCATATCGGGTAGCGCAATAGTAACATCAGAAGGGTATATTTTTGCTAGTAGGGGATTACAAGAATCGGACTCTTCTTCTATTACTAGTCAAGAAGTATCTATCGAAACATCATTCGTAGTACCTAGCGATATAATGAGTAATGTATTATCTATACAGGCTTCTTTGAGTAACGGTGGCATCTATGATGATAATAGCGTTGTAGTATTATATATAACAGCAACTTGTTTAGAGACAAACGCTAGTGTCGAATATACAGTAAGAGTAGCAGGTGGTATAGAAAAGAAAACTGTATCTCTAATGCCTACTACTATACTAAATGGTTTAGATACTGTTGGTAATAATATTAAGGTAACAATAACTAGGAAACCAAACGTGGGTAATGATAAATCCACATCATCATTAGTATTACATAATTTAGAAGTAAATATGAGACGGGCCGCAGCCAACACCAAATCAACTTCTAGTCAATTTTCGACTATAACTTGAGTGGTACATCTTCTAGGTTATCTCTTAGGGCTAGTATATCTTGCGCTCTTTGCCTACCGACACCCTTGACTGCCATAACTGCTTTTTGTGTAGTTCTAAGCCTAAGTAGTTTAGGTATGCTACCAAACTCTTCTAGTAAATCTTGAGCCATAGTAGGCGTAACTCCTTTTACGGAAGAAAGAAATGCGATACGAGGGTCTAACTCACTCTTTTTTATGGCTTTTTGTGTATCTGAATCGTGATTAGAGAAAGCCATTCCTAGTTGAGTGTGGTTCACTACTAACCATTCGACAAACTCATCCATACTATTCAATTCCATATACTTAATTTTA
>Ga0098056_1000729_pt1 | contig 13467 bp, 13 predicted proteins | sample 17BtaG_FD_92583 | JGI IMG/M metagenome (GOLD analysis project Ga0098056, IMG submission 92583) | Marine viral communities from the Subarctic Pacific Ocean - 17B_ETSP_OMZ_AT15314_CsCl metaG | ecosystem: Environmental > Aquatic > Marine > Oceanic | place: Subarctic Pacific Ocean | collected...
GTATGGTCGGATACAGCTATGTATACAATGAAGTTTGTAGGACAGCCTTTTACTTTTGGTTTTGAACAAGTTGGAACTAATTGCGGTATATCTAGTCAGCATGCGCCTGTGGAAATAGACGGTGTTGCTTATTGGATGGGACCTAATGGATTCTTTAAATACACTGGAGGTAGAGTTTATAGTATGCCTTGTTTGGTAGAAGATTATGTTTTTGAAAACATTAATGTTAATGCCAATCAACAAATTCATGGTGCAGTTAATAATTTATTTGGTGAAATAACTTGGTTTTATTGTAGTCAAGGGTCAGACGAAGTTAATCGATCGGTTAGTTACAATTATATAGAATCTACTGACGCACACCCTATTTGGACTACATCTTCTTTAGCAAGAACGACATGGACACCTGAAGGAGTTTATGGAAAACCTTATGCTACACAATACAAGACTGGTGTTGCACCGACTTCTCCGGAAGTTAACGGAGTTACAAATGGAGCAAGTTATTTTTGGCAACATGAGATTGGAACAGACGAAGTTTTTGCTAGTGGTACCACTAATGCAATTACAGCAAGTATTGAATCAGGAGATTATGATATAAGTAAAGATCAAGGTCTTCCTGGTGAAGGAGAATATATAATGAGAATTAGTAGATTTATACCTGACTTTGGGGCTCAAACGGGTGACGCTCAAGTAAGGTTAACAACTAAGGCTTTTCCTAATAGCGCCGGAGTTGCTAATAATTATACAGCTACCACAAGTACAACTCAACTTAATACCAGAGTTCGAGCAAGACAAATTGCTTTCAGAGTAGCAAATACAGGGACCGGTGAAAACTGGCGACTAGGAACTTTTAGATTAGATATACATGCAGGAGGTAGAAGATAATGGCTAAAATATCAGAAGTAGTATCAACAATTGAAGGACCGGAATTTGATCAACAAAATGTTCAGAACTTGGCCAACAATGTTATTTCAATTGTACAAAAAATGAATACTACATATCAACAACAATTAAAGGACGAACTAGAAGCCTTTACTTTATTTATAGATTAAGTTAGGATAAGAAAAAGACATGGCGAATGCATATAAAAATAGTATCTATACTACCACAGGGACAGGAGCAGAAACTATTTATACAGTACCGGCTGCAACCGTAGGAATTGTTAAATCACTTTCTATATTTAATGGAGTAGCAGGTACTACTAATCTAACTATTTCAATACTAGATAGCAGTGCAGGGACAACTACTTTTTATGCTAAAAGTTCAAGTGTAGCAGCGGATGCTAAAGTAGAAATACTTGAAGGGGAAGCTAGCACTGTATTAGTTTTAGAAGAATCAGACGCCATTAAAGTAACATCAAGCGGGGGTGCAGGAGTAGTCTGTACTTTAAGCGTATTACAACAGGATAGAACATAATGACAAAAACAGTTAAAGTAGATGGCCAAGACGTACCAGTACTTGAACCAACAGAAATAATAGAAACCTTTACCAATATTAAAACAGGAGAAGTTTATAAAGATGAAGCTGCCTATAAAGCAGCTAATATTCCCCCAGAAGACTTAAGAAAAGATGTCAAAGTAATCATGCCTCCTCTTGATTTATTTGGTAAAAGCTAGTAATAGTATACATTCAGGCAAAATACCTGCACTCAAAGAGTATAACATTTTCAAGGAGAATTAAAAATTATGGCCGATTGGTGGGATGTAGTAAAAACAGGAGCTGATATAGTCCTTTCAGGAGGAAAGGCTTACTTAGATTACAAGAGCAAGAAGAAACAAAATGAGATGATTCAAAAGTCTTATGATGATTATATGGCTCAACAAAAAGAAGCAGCTAAAGTTGCACAGCAAGCTGTTTCAACTAATCTTACTCCTATGACAGTATTTAATAAACCTTCTAATAAAGCAGACGTAACAGACTTTACTGCTCTTGCAGCGAACGGAGGTTTAATGAGTCTAGCAACTGGATCTCGTCCAACATACCAAGAAGGAATTGGTCCATTGGTTGAACAAGTTTCTATGCAAGAAGATGTATCTGAAGTACCAGCAGGGGGGGATGTGCCACCTGAACTTGCAGAATTAATTAAAAGTTTACACGCAGAACATTATGAAAGATTAAAAGCTATGGGTAAAACCGATGAAGAAATTATGAAAATTCTTATGGACATGGCTATGAGTATGATTCAAGCAGACGACCAAGGTAAAACCCCTGAATCAATGGGAGTAGACGTTCAAGCTGAAGAAATGATTGATGTAAAAAATGGTGGTATCATGGGGCTAAGAAAAGGTGGTAGAAGTAATTATAGATCTCAAGGAATTGTAGATGAAGATGTCGATGTCGAAGTAATGGACCCTGAATCATTAGGAGATTTTGAACTTAAAACGGAAGAAGGCGTTCCGATTGGTCCAATGACTTCTGACCCTGGTGTAGATGCTAGTAGAAATGAAGCAGCTATGATGTTGTTTAATAAATCTTTAGATCAATTAACAGAGATAGAATTAATAAAATTAGATGAATTTTTAGCTAGTCAAGCTAGTGGACCTAGCGATAAATATGAAGCACAAATTCAAAAACTTATGCAAGAAATGAATATTAGTAGAGAGCTAGCCGAAGCATTAATACTTGGTTCTGATCCTGCTTCAGTAGATTTCTTAAAAAATTTAAGAAAAGGTGGTATTGCAAATTTAAGAAAAGGTGGAAGAGTTCAAAGATATGGTGGTGGTGTTATGGATCTTGAGGGACTAGAAAAAGATTATAGAACAACTGGTGGCTTTGTTGACATTGGTGGCAGGGAAAGAGCGGATGATGTTCCAGCTCGATTAAGTAGAAATGAATTTGTAATGACAGCCGATGCAGTAAGAGCTGCAGGCGGTGGTAGTATTAATAAAGGTGCACAAAAAATGTATAATGTAATGAAACATTTAGAAACAAACGGAGCTAACGCTTAATGGCACAACAATTTGATACATCGGGAATGGGGTTACTCCCTTCTGGGGTTCTTCAACCGTACGGTGAAAATATTCTTAAATATGGTATCGGGCAACTAGGATCTCCTATCGATGTAGGAGGAATGACTCCTCAAGTTGCAGGGCAAACTGCATTTCAACAACAAGCTGCACAAGGTATTGCCGATCTTTCTGGTCTAGGACAAGTTCAAAGAGATGCGAGTGGCCAGGTCACAGGGTTTACAGGTGGTACAGGTGTTGCTAGTTATCAACCTTATGTAGATGCAATAGACCAACAAAAATTAATGGATCCCGCTGAAGGATATAAAGCTTTTATGTCTCCTTATCAAACAGCTGTAATAGATGAAACCTTAAAAGAATTTGATAAACAAGCAGCTATTAAACAACAGAAAATAGGCGGAGACGCTTATACTGCAGGAGCTTTTGGAGGAGCAAGACAAGGAGTAGCAGAAGCAGAATACCAGCAGAGTTCGGATAGAAACAGAGCAGCTTTAGTAGCAAGTTTAAAAAGTGATTCATATAACCAAGCTTTAACAAGAAGAGACCAACAGTTAGCTGATCTACAAAATATGGCAGAGTTTGTACCAGGACTACAACAAACAAATATTGCAGCAATGGATGCATTAGGTGCACAAGATCAAGCATTAGAACAACAAAAATTAAACCAATTAGCAGCAGCTAATCAAACTGCATATCAATTACCACTAGATAGAATTACAGATGTTGCCAACGTTTACGGTACAGTATCTGGAGCAATGCCTGGATCACCAACACAGAAATTTCAACAGAACCCAATACTTTCTGGTATTGGAGGATTCTCACAAATGTATTCAATGTTAAATCCAGCTGAAGGTAGAGGTGCAACGCAATCTTTAGTAGATATGATTAGAGGAGGATAATGTTTAATAGAGTTTTAAAAAGACCAATGTTTAGAAGAGGAGGAGCTAGCTTCTCTGTTCAAGGAACTGGGATTACTTCAGGATTAGACACACCTAGAAGAGGATATAAAAGAGGACTGGTCGTTCAACCAGGAGGTTATCAAGGAGACATAGACACAGCTACTATCAATAAACTTGAAGCCAAAGACGCGTATACAAAATCACTAAAAGATCAGCAAAAAACTATTGTTGAATCAATTAAGGAACCTCGTGGAGATATCTTAGATTACTTTGCATCGTTTTCTGATGTTAAAAAAGATGCATATGGTAATGACGAGACTTCGGGTCAAACAAGTTACCGAGGATACGAAAAGGTAATGGATAAAAGAGGAGACTACCAAGACAAAAAAGCTGCAGCACAAATAGCAGCGGCAGAAGCAGGTACTGAAGGTGCTAAAGCTATTTATGATGCCACAACAGATGCAGAGATTAAAATGTTAACTCAAAAGTTAGCTAATGAAGGAGCAATTAACGTAGCAGAAATTGCAAACGCTTTTGAAAATACAGCTACAGGTGGAATGATTCAAGAAATTAAATCTAGAACAGATCTTGATGACGCAACAAAAAATAAAATGATTCAAGAAATAATAATGAAAAGTAATAAGCCAAAACTAATTGCTAATCTTACGCAAGCTATTATGGACAATGCTAGTGCTATAGGAATACAAATGGATCCAGAAAAAGCTGCGCAACAAGCTGCTTCAATTGTAGGAAACATATATATAATGATAGGTATGGGGGAGACTTTTGCTAAAGGTGGTAGAGTTGGATTGCAACAATCTTATCCAGGAACTGCAGGAGAAGCTCAACAAGCTAGTTTTACGCAAACGGAGGATGTGACGACTCCTAACCAAGACATTCAAATTTCAGAAACTGAAATGGTTACTGAAGGACAAAGACCAGTAGTTCAAATGCCTTATGAAGAATTTAGAGCAGCCTTCCCGGCAGAAGTTACGGATGAAGTGGTACAATTAATTTATTATAATGAAGATGCCTTTTCAGATTTTTCTGATATATCTACTCAAGCTGATGTCTATGCTTTCAACAACAAATACGGAGTGACTCTGGTGTTACCTATGGACACGGAGACGGTTTAGGATGAATGGCAGATCAAAACACATTTCCCAATAGCGAACTAGAAAACGAAAATAAAAAAATTGAGAAAAAAGTTCTTGATATCAATGCTATTATTAAAAAAAGATTAGAAGAAAATAAAAACAAGAGCAACGCGGTTGATATTAACTCTCTTATAGAGGAAAGATTAAAAGGAAACACTTCCAATACTGAATCGTCAGACATTAATAAAAAAATTTCTGAAAGATTAGATATAGATGTTGAGACCCTAGGGAAAACTAATGACATTATCAGCAAGGAAGACCGTGATTATGTAAACACTTTAGGAGAGAAAGAAAACAAAAAAGTTTTACTATATCTAGATATTTTTAGAGATAACCCTGAAATAGTTACAGACTATTTACAAACTATTAAAAAATGGGGATCAGAAAAAGCTGCCAAAGAAGCCGGTTCCAATAGCATATTGTTATATCCTAAAAAGATAAGCAAAGTAATTAAAGAAAACCCCGAACAATTTAGCGAAGATAGTGCAAAAAGATTTTCTTTTTATAATGATTTAGGAGAGCATCTTTACAACATTCAAATAAGAGAAGACCGAGAGGGGAGAAAATATCAAAAAGAATGGCTTGGTAAAAAATGGACTAAAACTGGATTAGCAGCTACAGAAGCGTTAGGAGATAGTGTGAGGGGTGTATCACTGACTATTGCGGGTCTGATTGATAGGGTGGGACCTGAGAATGCAGCCGCCGCGGTTGACTGGATAGAAGCTAATTGGCCTAAGGCAGACGATATTAAATATCCAAATAGACTTTCCCCTTATGCACAAGAAAGTCTGTTTCAAGAATTAGCAGAAGGATTAGCTCAGTTTGGTATTGATACATTTTTAGGCGGTAAAATACTTAAAAGCTTTAGATGGACTATTGGAAAAGTTGCACCGGGATGGTTTAGAGAAACTACTAAACAGCTTTCAAAGAAAAAACCTAAACTAGATAAATACGGAAAACAAATAGCCGATGACTTTGGTAATGTTAAATTCGCTTCAAGCATTGCACAGAAGATGGGGTTCTGGGGATTACCTGTTAAGTATGGAATAGGATCAGCACTTACTGATGACACTCCACAAGACATGTTAATTACTGAAGCAAGTACTCAGGCTCTTCATCAATTTGGTCTCACTAAAGAAAACTTAATTCCTTTAAAAGATAAAGAGTGGTACGACAAACTTACTAAAAAAGAAAAAGCTTCTTATATTTTAAAAAGAAAATTACTTCATGGAGTAGAAGGTGTTGCTTTATTTGCAGGGTTAACTAAAGCAATTCCTATAGCCGGTAAAGGCATATGGGGTACAACGAAATGGGTGGGTAGAGGACTGTCAAAGCCAGCGAGTATAGTGATGAACCCTATATCAAGAGTAATGGCCAGTAGAAAAACAGGATTACCACAACTTGTAAAAGGAATTAGAAATGCTGGGGGCTTTATTGGAAGTAAGGTTTTAAGAATTCCTCCTTATAAAAAGTGGGGATTTTTTTCTACTACTATGGGACCATGGAGAGAGAGATTTTTTGCAGCGATTGAAGAAAAAATTCTTCCTAGTTTAAGAGTGAGAGGTCCTTGGACTAAAGAAGCATCTCAAATACTTCAGCAGGGTGAACAAATGGTAAGAAGATTTAAAAAAGAAGTAGGACTTAGCATAAGCCAAATAGACAGAGCGATTTATGGTTTAATGAACAGAGGTTTTGCCAATAGAATTATGACTACATCGAGTGCTGTGGGTGGAAAGCAATATTGGGATGATGTTATTCGTTATCTTAGAGGAGAAATAAAACTTGATGCATTACCAACAGTTTTAAGAGGAGGTGCTCAAGACATTCAAAAATTAATAGAAAAGTTAAGTCAACGAATTAAGCCTTTTGTAAAAAACCAAGAAATTAAAAAAGAAATAATAGACGGCATGGGTAAATATGTAACTACTTCATATAAAATATTTCAAGGAACATTTAAACCTAATAAAGGTGAAATAGAAGCAGCTCAAAAATACTTTGTAGAATTAATTAAAAAAACAGACCCTGCATTTAAAAATGTTAGATCGGGCTCTAAGAAATGGAGCTTATTAAATAGACTAGCTTCTCAAAAAGTAGAAAAGATTTTACAATTTGGTAAAGAAGGAAGTAGTCCTATTGGAAGATTAAATGAAATTAAAAAATTAGTTAGTGCAGAAGGAATTTTAAAACCAAAACAACAACTTCCCAAAGTAATTGAAGATTTAATGGGTAAAGTAAACGATGGTCCTACAGTTATTATGGACACAGTTGCATCACAAGCTGAACTGTTATCACATTTATTTGTTCACAAAAGTATTTTAAGAGAGGGTTTAAAATCCGGGTGGATTGTAACGGACCCTAAAAAATTTGCCATGGAAGGGGTTCAAGAATGGGTATCTAAATCTTTAGTTCCTATTTCACAAATAGCTAGAACTTCTAATATTGATATAGCAAAAATATATGCTCATAAAGGTGGAAACTATTATACGACTACAGCTATTGCTAATGCAATTAGATCTGACGCATTGGCTTCTGATGCAGTATTACAATGGTGGTGGTACCAACCATTCCTAGCCGCGAAGACTGCTTCTCAATTAAGTAAAACCGTTTTATCTTTAATGACTCAATCTAGAAACTTTGAAACAGCCATGTTCTTTTCAATTATGCAAGGGCATATTGGCCCACAAGCTAGTGTAATGGAAGCAATGAAATTTGTATTTGGGGACGTAATAGGATCAGGAAAAATTAATCCTTTGGCTATGAGAAAAAAATTAACCGAATGGACTGAGGTTGGAATTTTAGATAGTTCCATTGTGGCAGGAGAAATGGAAGCAGTTATAGGTGATATTATTAAAGGGCGGTTTGCTAACACGGGTCAGTTGTTTAAATATTTATTAAAAAATCCTATCTTTAGAAAAGCTACAGAATTTTATCAAGGTTCAGACAGTGTATGGAAAGCTTACGGGTATGAGTTTACAAAATCTCAATTGCTGGCAGCTATCCCCATTAGAGGATTAAGTATACAAAGCGCTAAACGTTTAGGTTATGTGGTAGAAAAAGGTAGGACCATCCCTTACAACTGGAAAGACCTAGTTTCTAATCAAATGAGAGAAGTTTTTGGTATGAAATGGAACCCTTTGAGAATCGATGGAACAGAAAAAACATATGGGGATGCTTTAAAAGAGATTGCAGGAAAATATATTAAAGATGTCTATCCCAACTATAATATTGTACCAACGCTAGTTAAGAACTGGAGACGTTTTCCATTTGGAAATTTCATAGCGTTTAGATCAGAAAACATTAGAAATACTTTTAATACTCTGACTTATGCTATGAGAGAAATGAGTTCCAGTAATCCATTCCTTAGACAAATGGGAGCTAAAAGAATGATGGGATTGTCCGCTACTTTTTACGGTCTAGAAAAAGGATTAAGTTTATTTACCAGTGCTCTTACGAATCTAGATGAAGAGTGGATGGGAAAATATAAAAGATGGTTTGTTCCTTACTATGATAAGACATCAACTTTATTTGCAGTCAGTAAACCAGATAAAGACTTTAAATTTTGGACCTTAAACTGGACTAGAGAAAACCCTTATGAAGGAATGCAAGACGCCTTTGAAGTAATGACTAAAGAATTATTTAACCCAGTCAATGATGACTGGAGTATGGGAAAAAGATTTTACAATGCATTCTTCTACAACATAGAGGAAGATACTCCAGGGTCTATCTACTTACTGTTTGAACCTTTTATAACTCCAGGTTTATTTTTCAAAGCAGTTGTGGACATCGCTCCAGCGGCATGGACAGGAGGAATAGGAAAAAATGGAATCACAGAAACAGGATCAGTAGTATATGATATAAGAAATGATTCTCCAGGAGAAATCTTGGCTAAGATTTATGCACATGTATGGGCAGATCTTGAGCCAACTACAATTAAGAACGTTGGTGAAGTAATAGCAGCCGGTGAAGGAGAGCTGACTAAAAGCGGCAGAGAAATTAACACTATCAACAAACTTTTTAAAACAATTCTTGGAATTGGTCTCGAGAAACAAGATCCTAAAGGAAGTATTACATATGTCATCAGTGGGTTTACTAAAAGAATTACGGCAACACACACAGATTTTATTAGAGAATCAACAGATGTTAATAAACTTCTTCTTGATCCATATTTATTTACTAAAAAATTTGAAGAGCTACAACAAAATAGATACCGAGAGTACAGCAGACTGTATGATTTTGTAAAATTTTTAAGAGATGATTTAAAAATGACTAACGCGGAGATTTGGGCAAACGTTAAGAACAGAAAAGGATTTTCAAAACGGACTCTTAATATGATGTATCAAGGAGTATTTGATCCAGCTAACCTACCACCTTTTGACTATACATCTATCTTCCCAAGTATATTAAAAAGAATAAACAATACAGATCTTTATAAAAATAATCCATTAGAGTTAAGAGATATTTATGACGTTGAAAAAGCAAATGATATTAAAAGAAAATGGATGAGAGTTCCCCTTCAATTAAGTGAATCTGAATTACAAGAATATTTTATCACAGGTAAAGATCCTAGAGAAAAAGAAGAAGACAAAGAAGTAGAGGAAAAAGAATTAACACTTACTCCTAAGGATGATAAAAAGTTCCCACCAAGCGGTGATGAAAAAGAACCTATATGGAAAAGAGCTATAAAAATATTTCCGGGTAAACAATCTAATCTACCTGTTAAAACAACAGATGTATCAGACCAGGTATTACAGGCTTCTACTCAACCAGTTAATGTTGATCAAAAAACGGGCTTGACAAGAGTAGAGGATGCATTACTATCCAACGAGGAAAAAGCTATTAAGCTTAGAAACAAAGGAGTGACGGTATAATGGCTAAGGATGACGCATTGCAAAGAATAGATTCACATGAGAAGTTATGCCGGATTATGCAGAAACAAACCCATGATAAGATTCATTCTATTGAGAAACAAATACATAGAATAGAGAGTATTCTATTAGTATCAGTTGGAGCCTTAATAACTGGTATGGGTTACGTTATATTCACCTTAATTACACACTAAAACTATGAAACTTTCCAAAAATTTTAGCTTGGCAGAGCTAACTAAATCACAAACAGCCGAACGTATGGGGTTAAATAATAATCCTAATGAAGATGAGACAGAAAACCTCAGATTGCTCTGTGAGAGGGTCCTACAGCCCGTTAGAGACCATTTTGACGATGTAGTTACCATCAGCTCGGGCTATCGGAACGAAATTTTAAGCCAAAAAATAGGCAGCTCAAGCAAATCGCAGCACTGCCGAGGCCAGGCGGCGGACTTCGAAATATTTGGCGTGGATAATAATAAGGTCAGCGACTGGATCAAAGAGAATCTTATGTTTGATCAATTAATACTCGAGTACTATACACCAGGCGAACCAAACTCGGGATGGATCCACTGCAGTTATACGAAAGATATTAATATGAATAGAAAAGAATACTTAATGGCCATCAAAAATAGTGCTGGCAAAACTCAATATAAACCTATACTAGGTCTGTCTACGGACAGATATGCAAAATAGGTTATTAGTACACAAACATTTAATTATAAGAGCAGAAGCAATAAAGCCCCCTGTGGATGAGAAGCTATTAAAAGAATGGTTTCTGGATTTTGTTAAAGCTATCAACATGAAAATTTTTATGGGACCTTATGTAAAGTACTGTGAAATGAAAGGTAACAGAGGTATCACAGCTGTTGCCATTATAGAAACTTCCCACATAGCAATGCATATATGGGATGAAGTAAGCCCAGCCTTAATGCAGTTTGATGTCTATTCTTGTGGTGATTTAAATGTTGAGACTATCTGTAGGAAAATTAAAGACGATTTTGAAATCCGCAAAATGGAGTTTAAATTTTTGAATCGCGAGGCAGGCCTTCAAGAAATTTCTAAAAAATAAAATTCCACCGCGCCCACACGTATATCCTACATTTTCTTATATCCATTCTTTTAATTGTTCCCCTAATATCTCTGATGCTATATTTATTTTTTTACGTAAAGCTTTAACTATTCTTTCATCAACTGTGTCTTCACATATTATATCTATATACGTCATTGGTTTTTCTTGTCCAATTCGGTCAATTCTTGCTTCTGACTGTTGACGCTTCTCTAGGTCATATCCGTTAGAATAGTAAATCATGGTGCTAGCAGCCGTCAAAGTTATCCCGTAGCCGCCCGTAGAAGGGGTTCCAACAAGAAACCGGCACTTAGGGTCGGACTGAAATTTCTTGATATTATCTTGTCTTTCTTCATTAGGGGTTTTACCATAATAATCCACAACCGAGTCATCACCGTATTCTTTCTTAACTGCGTCTATAATTGTTTGAACATCATATTGGTAATGGGCCCATATAACAGCCTTACCTTCTACTTCCTCTAATAATTCTAGTAATTCCGTTAACCTATTATTTTTAACAACCTGGGTAGAGCCATCATCGGCTTTAAAATGCCCACAAGTAATCTGATGTAATCTCATTAATTGAGTTAAAGCACTGGCAGTAGTAATAACTTTACCATTCAATTGAGCCAAGGCCATTTGCTTCATTTGTTTATAGACTTTATCTTGTTCTGCGCTTAAACTAATGACCCTTTTCATAAATGTTTTGGGAGGTAGATCTAAACAGTCATCTTTTAATACTCTGTAAGAAAAAGGTTTTAATTTATCAGAAAGCTCTCCTAGATTTTTATAGCCCACTACAATCTCTACGGATCTTCCATTAAAATGAGCCTTACGCATAATGGCGTAACGAGTTCTAAAAGTATAATAAGAAGAATGATCTAATAAAAATTCATCTAAAAATTCACATTGTTTATATAAATCTAAAGGGGACTTAGTAACAGGAGACCCTGTCATTATCCTACGAAACTTTGCGTACTTACCTAACCCTACAATATTTTTTGTACGTTTAGCTCCTGGATTTTTAATGGTTGTAGATTCATCTATTGCCATAAAAGTATTATGGCAATTTAAAAATTTTCCTGCAAATTCTACACCTTTTTGAGTACTAAAAGCTTCCACATTCATAATAAGAATATGAAGATCTTCACCCGGTTCAAACAAAGTATCCAATAACTTTTGTTGTTTTTTATTAATAGTCGCTTGCCATAAAACTGTTCTATGTTCTACATGTTTTGCTAAGTGAGTGGGAAGCTCTTCGGAATACCAGTTTTTATAAACACCTTTAGGTGCTATAATTAAAGCACCGTTAATTTTACCCTTATCATAAAGCATAGAGATATTGTCAATGGCTACTTTAGTTTTACCCGTTCCCATTTCCATAAAATAGGCAAATACTTTTTTATCCCATGAAAGCTCTAACGCTTTTAGTTGATGGGCATAGGGTTTTGTTTTAAATTTATATTTCATAATTTATTCTTCTTTCTATTGACAAGCTCTATATTATAAAGTAGACAATGTCAATGAAAGAAAATATTGAGGATAAAGAACCTATAGTATATGTGTTACAAGAAGTACCAGGAACCCGAGCAGGGCGACCTAAATTTAATATTATAGGGGCTCAAAAATACGGTAAACTTAAAGTCCTTTTAAGAGAAGATAGTCAAGTTGTAATGAGTCCTGGACCCATTAAACATAAACTGGAGAGACTTTTAAAAAATTTTTCTGATAAAGATTATTTATTATTATCAGGAGACCCACAGATAATTTTTATGGTTGGAGCTGTTATTGCAAAAGTAAATAATGGTAGAGCCAAAAGTTTAAAATGGGATAGACAAGAGCAAACCTATTATCCTCTTGAGTTTGATTTATACGAGAAAGGAGAAATAGATGTCGATTAAACAAACAATAAAGTTCAAAGAAGAGAACTTAGAAAAAATGTTCGTGGAGGATGCTCCACAACAAGTTGATGAACTGGAAAATGTTAGAAGTCTTTCTAACTATGTAATAGATCTTCAACGTTTAGAAAACGAAATTGAGGCTGCAGAGGCAACTTTAAAAATGAAAAAAGAAAGAGCTGATAAAATTTCTGCAGAAGTGATTCCTGAAATAATGGAACAAATGAAACTAAAAACTCTTAAACTTCAAGATGGTTCTGCCATAGAAGTTAAAGAAGTTTATAGCGCAACTATCCCTGTTGCAAATAGGGAGGGCGCTTTTAAATGGCTTCGAGATAATGACCTGGGTGATCTTATTAAAAATGAGATTACTGTTTCCTTTGGTCGTGGCGAAGATAACAAGGCGAACGATTACGCTAGCCTTGCTGAGAATAATGGGTATCAACCTACACAAAAGTTGAAGGTAGAACCAATGACTCTCAAAGCACTGTACAGGGAGCGAGTTGAAGCAAAGCAAGACTTGCCTTCTGAACATTTTAATCTGTTTAAGGGAAACAAAACAAAAATAACAAGGAGCAAATAACATGTCACAAGAGACAAGCGACCTAACGGTCAAAAA
>Ga0098056_1000741_pt1 | contig 13334 bp, 17 predicted proteins | sample 17BtaG_FD_92583 | JGI IMG/M metagenome (GOLD analysis project Ga0098056, IMG submission 92583) | Marine viral communities from the Subarctic Pacific Ocean - 17B_ETSP_OMZ_AT15314_CsCl metaG | ecosystem: Environmental > Aquatic > Marine > Oceanic | place: Subarctic Pacific Ocean | collected...
AACAAGAAAGTATAATGTTATTATGAAACCACTGATATATAGAAAACAAATAGAACTTAATTTAGACAAAGACAAACTCACTATCAAAACGGATAGTGGCGATCATTTTATCGCATTCACAAGGAAGACCATAACTGATTGGGCCAGTGAACTACCACCTGGTGAATTTAGATCCATTCAGAAAGAATATCTCAAAATGGTGTTGGATGGGATATCACACAAGAGCCGGACAGGAACAGGTGAGATAAAGATGTTCCTTTGTTTCAGACCAGGTGCGGACTACAAGTCCCAATCAGTTGACCTCGCAGTGTTGCAAGTGCCTGATCACGACATCTGGATCGTGAGCACATACCAACACACTTGGTTCGTCGACAGCAAACAGACCAATTTCAAACTCAAGACAGAAGATGGTGACAGGTACATCTGTTTTGATGCCATATCTGAGAAGCCCACACAGGAACACATCTTCCAATTCAGGGAACAGATGAGAGCGTAATAAATAACTGTATGCCAAAACAGACAAGACTAAATCCCAAACAGAAAGTATTCGTTGAAGTTTATCTACAGACATACAATGCCGCTGAGGCCTGCAGGCAAGCAGAGTACAGTGAGTCAATGGCACAGAAGTTGATGCAGAACGTGTTGGTGTCAAATGCGATAAACCAAGGAATCAACCAAGCACTAAAGAAGGCAAAAATTGATAATCAATCAGTATTGGGTCAGTTGACCCAGGTTGCAATGGAACAGGATCCAATTGCCAAAGGTATGAAATGGTCAGACAAGTTGAGAGCATTAGAACTGCTAGGAAAACATCTGGGTATGTTCAAGGTGGAAGACACTGCCGCGGACAACCTGCCACAGGTCACTATCAATTTCGAAGGCGACAAAGAAAAGACCTCCAAGCCTTCATTTGAAGTAGTAGACTATGATGCAGACACCAAAGCCAAACACTAATCATCTCAAAGTCAGTTTCACACCCAATCAGAAGTTGTGGTTCCAGACACCTGCCACAGAGACATTGATCGGAGGAGCATTCGGTGGAGGAAAGAGTTTCTTCCTGAGATGGGCTTCTATCTTGTGGGCTATGGAGATACCAGGCCTGAACATATTCCTATTCAGACGTACATTTCCTGACCTGCGGGTCAATCACTTGGTTGGACCACAGAGTTATCTCTCCATATTGGAACCATTGATATCAGGTGGTTGGGTCAAATACAACTCTGCACACAACACATTCAAGTTCTGGAATGGTTCAGTGATAACATTATCACATCTACAACAGGAAGCAGATATGTATAGATGGCAAGGATCAGAGATCCACTGCCTGTTGCTAGATGAAGGGACCACATTCACAGAAGCACAGTACAAGTTTATGAGATCAAGGGTAAGGATGACTGGTGTCAAGATACCAAAAAAATGGCAAGGTTATTTTCCAAAGATATTGGTCAGTTCAAACCCAGGTGGCATATCACACAACTATTTCAAGACGGGTTGGGTTGATATGTGTCCAAATCAAAGGATAGTCAAGATGCCCGCGGAAGAAGGTGGATTGCTGAGACAGTATCTACCCGCCAGGATCTATGACAACCCTTACATTATGCAACAGGATCCCACATATGTGCAAAGGATTATGGGTATGGGCAACACAGAATTGGTCACTGCTATGCTAGAAGGAGATTGGAACATACCAAGCGGACAGATGTTTTCAGACGTTATGGATCCAGCAAGGAATCTGGTTTCAGATTTCAGATTGCCAGAGCATTGGATTTTGAAGAGGGCATTTGATTATGGATATTCGGCACCTCACTCGGTGTTGTGGTATGCGGTGGCAGATGACACACCTTGTGTGATCGATGGCAAACAGAAGACATTCACACCAGGAACCATAGTCGTGGTAGATGAACTGTATGGTTGCAAGGCCAACAAGCCTGCGGAAGGATTGAGGTGGTCACCGGGTGACATAGCCAGGGCCATTGAAGAAAAAGAGAGACATTTTGATAGAACAGTGAGACCAGGTCCTGCAGATAACAGTATATTTGATGGAGACCAAAAAATCGCAGAAGAAATGTCTGTAAATAACATAAACTGGACTAGATCTAACAAAGCACCCGGGTCTAGAAAGATTGGTTGGCAACAGATGAGACAGAGATTTGCCGCTATGATACCAGAACACCAAGATGAACCGGGATTAGTGATTATGAACAAATGCCAGAACTTATGGAGAAACTTGTCAGGATTACCAAGAGATACAAACAATTTAGATGATATCAATACTAAATCAATTGATCACGACGCTGACACATTGAGATACATAGTATTAGATAGACCAAAAATGGCAACGATGATTCCACTACAAGGCTATTAACTATAAATATGATTAAGGATTGAATTAGATGCCAGCAAACACACCACACCCTTTATACAATGAATGGGCCAACAAGGCTTTAAAGACTAGAACTGTGACTTCGGGAGAAGAAGCGGTTAAATCTATGGACAGTACATTCTTACCACAATTGAGTGGTTTGAGTCGTAATGAATATCAAGATTACAAAGAAAGAGCACAATTTTATAATGCAACGAGAAGAACACTGTCAGCATTGATAGGTTCTGTGTTCAGAAGAGATGCAACATACACGAGACCACAAGAATTAAATTCAATCATACAAGACATAGATCTAGACGGCACGACTGCCAATCACTTCACCAAAACAATCCTTAAAGAAGTATTAACAGTTGGTAGACACGGCATCCTGGTAGATTATGACAATGATCTAAAGAGACCATATTGCAATCATTATGTTGGTGAAACTATCATCAATCACAGAATGGGTATGCACAATGGTATCTATCAGTTAGAGATGGTGGTACTTGCAGAACACAAACAACAACAAGGTGATGATGAATTTGACACGTCATACTCAACACAGTACAGAGTTATGAGATTGCAAGAAGGAGTCTACACTCAACAGGTTTATACACAAGAAGGAAAACAGATGACAGCAGGTCCAATTATGACACCGACCATACAAGGTAGGTTGATGGACTACATTCCTTTCGTCATCGTGAACACAACATCATTGGGATGTGATTATGAAGATTCACCACTTTTAGATTTGGTCAATCTCAACATCAATCATTACAAATTTTCAGCAGACATAGGACACGCACTACACTTTACAAGTTTACCTACACCATACGCAACAGGAGTGGATAATTATGGTGGAGAGAGTAAAGAAGCAACACCATTACGAATTGGTTCAACAAATATGTTGATGTTACCACAAGGTGCCACTGTCGGTATGTTAGAATTTTCTGGTGCGGGTGTTGGTTCATTGAGAAACTATCTTGGAGACTTGGAGAACAAGATGGGAAAACTGGGTGCGAGGTTATTAGAGAAGCCGACAGCACAACCAGAGACGGCAGAAACAACTTCAATCAGACAAGCGGCAGAAGGATCAGCATTGATCACTGTTGTTGAGTCAGTTGATGCAGGTATAACTCAGGCATTGAAATATTGTGCTGACTATATGGGCATTGACATAGATGAAGTTGACGCAGAACTTAACAGAGATTTTATTGCGGCACAGATAGATTCAAAATCTTTGATAGATATGATCAAAGCATATCAAGATGGTGGTATATCAGAAGAGACATTGTACTACCAATTGCACAAAGGTGAGATACTACCACCTGATCATAACAAACAACAAGAAATTGCGAGATTACAGGCACTGAAACCACCGGTGGAGCAACCCGCTTCAGCACCTGTATTGGCTGATGGAGTCGAGGGACACCCGCCGGTCACGTCACCAGAGAACTTGGTGACACATATGAGACAAATGATACAAGATGGAATGAGCAATGAAGAAATAATTGCACTACATCCAGAATTAAGTAGATTTTTCTCATAAAATCATATAAAGTTAACCGTGTTTAACAAAAGGAGGACTCGATGTCTAACGAAACACAACAAGAACAATCAAACGAACCAACAAAACAACCCCTAACACTTTACACTGACTCATTGGATTCAATTCCTGAATCATTACATTCATTCTATGAACAACAAGAAGATGGATACAAACTGAATGTGAAGAATGCAGTGCCAAGTGCCAAACTAGATGAATTTAGAACCAACAACAGAAAATTAAATGCTGAACTTGAAGAAATGAGAAAGCAGATGAGTTATGTTGATATGGACGAATACAATAGATTGAAAGATCAATACTCAAAAGAGAAAGCCAAAGGTTCAATACCTGAGACAGATGTTGAACAGACACTTTCAAAGAGAACTGCAGAGATGAAAGCAGAGTATGAGAAGAAATTGGCTGAACTGAATGACAACTATTCACAAGCCAGTCAGAAACTTTCTACAGTGTTGATTGACAACCAAGTGCAATCAAGTGCGGCCAAACACAATGTGAAACAGACGGCATTTGAAGATGTGTTGTTGAGAGCAAAGAACACTTTTGGTCTCGAAGATGGTGTTGCCATCGCCAGAGATTCAAAAGGTGAAACAATATACAACGCAGAAGGCGAACCATTGACGATTGATCAATGGATCAACAAATTGCAAAAAACAGCAGGACATCTTTTTGAAGAATCAACTGGTGCTGGTGCAAAAGGTCAGACTAGACCAGTGCAACAACAGACACAGATGAGTTCTTTAGACAAGATACAGGCTGGTTTAAGAGCAAACAATAAATAAGATTATAATTACCGTAGTGATTATACCTGGACGATCTGGGAAAAGGACATAGGCAATAATGCCTATGTATTAACAATTCAACCATAAGGAGATAAAAAATGGCTGATATTACAACTTCAACCCTATTGGGTTTGACACAGGCTGTAAAACACTTCAACAATCCAATTGCTGATGGTGTTGCGGACACTGTGATAACAGTTGCTCCGTTCTACGAATTGGTACCTTTCATTCCAGTGAGAGGTTCTTCATTAATCGTGAACCAAGATGCAACAACAGGTATGGTAGGTTTCTCTGCAGAAGGTAATGACCTTACTACAGATACTGCTGTATCAAAACCAATGTCAACAACTCAAAGAACTTTCGCTATGAAGGCTCTTTTAGGTCAAGCGAACGTGGACAGATTTTCTGCTTCTACTTCAGCGGCCGGTGGTGTTGATCAAATGGCTCTACAAGTAGCGTCTAAATCAAGAAACATCGCAAGAAAAGCCTACGAGCAAGTAGCAAAAGGCTCAACTGCTGGTGATACTGCTGGTTTTGACGGTTTACCTGAATTAAGACAACAGTCTGCAAACTCAGGTACTGCTTATGACCTATCAACTGTGGCTAACACATTCAGTGCCTTTGATGCGGCAATGAATCTTGTTACTTCAAAAGATGGTCAAGTAGACTTCATTATGTGTTCATCAAATGTGATTGACAAATTCAAAGCGGCTGTGAGAGCAACTGGTTCTGGATTTGATTACTTCACATCACCGATCCTAAACAGAAATATCCTTGCATACGAAGGTGTTCCTGTGTTAAGAAACGACTACCTAAAAGGCTTTGACGAGCAAGGTGGCGTTGCTAATACACAAGAGGCAATCTACGCAGGCTGTATGGAAAGTGGCGGAAATGATGGTTTATCAATGATCTACCCTGAAGGTACTCCAGCGGGTATCGACGTTAGAGCATTAGGTGAGTCAGAAATCTTTAATGCCGACATTACTCGTGTAGCAATGTACACAGGATTAGCATTACACAACGACAAAGGTCTTGCCGTTGCATATGCGACTGTATAATACATAACACTGAACAAGGCCCTTTATGGGCCTTGTTTTCTCTTTAACGCATAGGACATATAAATACAATTACAATGAGTTTAACATTAATCACAACACCAGGTGCGACAAATTCAAATTCATATGCCACAGTGGCAGAAGCAAATACCTATCACGATTCAGTCAGAGAACAGGCAGACCTAGTTTGGTCAGCATTACACGAAGGCAAGAAAGAAAGATTGCTAGTGATGGCGACTAGATTGATAGATGAACATTTTGTTTTCCTAGGACACGAAAAAAATTCAGATCAGGCATTACATTGGCCAAGAACGGGTGTTCTCAAAGATGGAAAATATGCATCAGGTCTAGTAGACACAATTGACAATGACACGATACCACAATTTGTAAAAGATGCCACAGCAGAATTTGCCAGATTACTTTCAGCAGAAGACACAACCGCTGATGATGACACGGCAGGCTTCAAACAGATTATGGTACAAGGTATATCATTGACTATGGATCAGAGTTCAAGAATATCCAAAGGTGTTATCAGATCAAGTGTGTATTCAATTTTAAGAAAATATGGTGACTACATTGCACCATTAAACGCAGGCTCTGGAGGCATTGGTCAAAATAGAACAGTGAGGTCTTAACAATGGGATTAAGAGCCACTATCCAGAACGCGGCGAACTCAGCCTTTAGTGCATTGGGTGACATACCTATTTCAATTTCATATGTTCAAGTTTCAGCAGGTGGTTATAACACGACCACAGGAACAACTACAGAAACAACTATCACAAGCACACTGACAGGTCTAGTCACAAAGTTTGAAGAAGAACGAATCACGGCAGGCCAAGCACAGAACACAGACAGACAGATTCTAATCCCAGGCAAAGATCTAGACTTTGCACCAAAACCACAAGACAGGATCACATTTGATTCATTGACTTATGAAGTCTACAAAGTGGAAAAAGATCCAGTCACAGCATTATACAAGATAGCCATCAGAGAAAGATAACAATGGCCAGACCGAATGTTTATAACAGGGTGTCGGACAAGGTTGAAACTAATGGCATACAGAGACAGTTAGTCAGTTCCAAAAAGATGTGGGGTCTACAACACAAGGGTGAATGGATAGTCGAAGTGAGATTACCAAGTTGGATAGGTGGTATTTACAAATACACCAAATGTTTCTATCCAACAATCAAGGCCGCACAGGCACAACAAAATAAGTACATAAAACGATTTGGATTACAATGTGAAGTGGTCCAATTAAAACAAGGAGGGTCAGAAGATGGCGAGAATGAGTAAAAAGAAAAAACGTGGTGGAAAAAGAGGCGGTAAGAAAAGAAGAGGTTAATTGGACTGAATATTTTGCTTCAATTGTCGCAGTGTGTCCTTGGTCAAAGGCATATTGGTCAAAACAAAAGATAGATGTAGCAAGATGGCAAGGAACAACTAACGTCAAACCATTGGGTGACTATGTTGCTAGGATGTGGATCCACAAGAATGCAAGTGGTAGACAATTATGCAACCTACATCACACAATGAACGAACAGAGGCAAGATGAAGAATGGTTGTATTCTCACAGATGCTATGGAGGACATTCAACTCCGGTGCCAGTGTTGATACAACAGGATCTCAAATTGCTCACAAAGATTAGAAAAGGTTTAAATGGCTAAAGTCAAAGAACAAGTGATACACGAATACACCAAGAAGAAGACCAGCATTGGTGGTGGTAAACACTCAAAGGCTATGATGAACAAGTCAAAGAGAAGAAGTTATAAGAAATACAAAGGACAGGGCAGATGATCAAGTGGATGATAATGATAGCATTGTTTTGGTTATTGATATATTGGTTCGCTGTCAGCCTAGGATTATAAGATGTGGTTAGATAGACAGATATTGAAATTTTGTGGTTTGTTAGACCGTTTGTGTGAAGGCATAGAACGATTGGTTATACCACAACCAAAGAAACGGAAAGGCAAGAAAAATGGCAAAATATCAAAGTAGAACAGTAGCATTGAACAAACCATTCAGATTGGGCTCAGGTGAGAGCAAGAAGTTTGGTGTTTATGTACGGAACAAAAGCACAGGAAATGTAAATAAAGTTACATTTGGACAACGCGGTGCCAAGATAAAAAGAGACAATCCAGCCAGAAGAAAGAGTTTTATGGCCAGGATGGGTGCAGTGTTAGATGATGTGAAAGGACAAAAGACTTTGAGCCCGGCATACTGGGCAGTAAAAAGTTGGAGAAAAGGATTTAAGATATAATGGCTTTGACTATACCACAGGCACTGAAAAGAATTGATAAACTTATGAATCAAGTTCAACGTGGATTCGTGGACGAAGGTGCAAAATTAGCCAGATCAAAAACACCTGTAGACACAGGAAAATTAAAAAGCAGTTGGACGACAAATCCATCTAATTTTGGAACAAAGTCATCTATAGATAACAATGTTGGTTATGGAGGATTTGTAGAGAATGGAACTTCAAAAAACAGACCAGCCAAGATGGCCGCACAGGCAGTTCAATCTATGCGATCAGGAGCCAACAGCATAGTTAGAAAGGCCACAAGATAATGACATACCAAGCAGAAAGATCCAGCATAGAAAAGAGACTTTTAGATAACCTATCAGATGTATATGTACAATTTGACAATGTATTGGGATTGGTAGACAGTGCAGGCACGTCAGTGGACAATGAACAGAATTTGTCAGAATGGGTGAGATTAACCATACTGACCAATGACAGCCAACAAGCAGAACTAGGAACAAAATTTACAAGACAAGAAGGAATCATAAGTGTCCAAGTATTTGTTAAAACAGGTACTGGCACACAACGAGCCCGTGTTTTAGCAGAATCAATAAGAACTATATTCCATATAGTGCAATTTGACGACATTACAACAAGAGCAGGATCTATGACTGTGATTGGTGAACAAACAGGAACCGGAGATACAGACAACTTTTATCAACTGAATATTGATATTCCGTATCATAGACATCAATCATAAATATATTAGGAGAAACAATTATGACAATACAAAGTGCAAGTTTAACAGAAATTTTAATTAGCGGTGAAAGTGCTTTAGGCACAGCATCAGGCAATGTTGCCACTTTAAGAGTGACATCAGAATCATTGGTTCCAGCAATATCAACTATTGCTTCAGACGAAATTGATTCAACAAGAAATGTATCAGATCTAAACAAAGTATCTTCACAGGCTGAAGGTGAGATTGAATTTGAATTCAAAGATGATCACCCAACTGATGTCATATTACAAGGTTTATTTGGTGCGGCACAAGGTAATGTCGCAGTAGGTCTTGTTGATAACGCAGATACTTTCAACGGCACGACACAGTCAAGTTTCACTATTGAAAAGAAAACAAGTGATGGAGCATCAACAAATTTATTCCAAAAATTTGGTGGTATGGTTCCAAGCACACTAGAACTTACAGCAGAGTCAGGTTCATTCGTGACAGGTACTGTTGGCTTTATGGGTTCTAAAGTGAATGCAATGACGACATCAGCGAGTTTGACAGCAACTGATGACGCAACAGAGACAACACCATACACAACAGTTGACTCAGACACAACAGTCAAATTTGACGCAAGTGCAAATTCAGTGACATACGCAGACTATGGTAATTTACCAGGTTCGGCGAAAGCCACGGCATTCTCATTGTCAATTGACAATGGTTTAAGACCACAAACACAAATAGGTTCAGCGGACTTGGCTGGTATTGGATCAGGTAGATTCACAGTCACAGGTTCAATGACAGTTTATGCAACAGACATAACATTCTACAACAATTACATCAACACAACGAAATTTGGCTTACTGTTACAGGTTGGTTCAAGTGCGAGCAATTACAGATTCTATCTTCCAGAAGTGGTAATCACATCTACTCAAGTTTTAGCAGGTGGTAATGATGAAGACGTGTTAATGGAAATTGAATTCCAAGCAGTCAAGGCAACTGTTGGTTCAGATGTATTCACTTGCAAATTAGTCAAGAACGAAGCATAATAAATACATATAACAAATAAAACTAACTTAAAGGAAATACCAATGGATTTCACAAACAAGTTCGGTTCCCTAGACCCCAAGGTTCAAGCGGAATGGATTGAGAATGACGGCAGTCGTTTCTTGATCGCACCAGCAAACAATATCGCATTCAAGAACAAGACATTAGAGATGTTCAAAATGAGTGAGATACAGGGTGGTGGATTAGATCAACTGACAGCGAGAAGAGTAATTGAAATAGAATCAGAAGTCAAAGCACACACTGTTCTACTAGATTGGGAGAATGTATCTGACAAAGGTGCCAATGTGTCTTACAACACAGACGTGGCCAAAGATATGATAACCAACTATGAACAATTTAGAAATTGGCTTGATGCTGAGGCAATGAAACTGGCCTCTAAAAAACAGAACTCAGAGAACGCCAAAAAAAAGAGTTAAAGACCCTATTTGAATGGTTGGCTATTTGGGGTCCACATTCTGAAATACCAGAAGTTGCCAACAAGGCGCCAACATATTCAAAGCATTTGGATATGTATGTTTCAGCATTCAACATTCTATCCAGTGATAGGTTAAATACATTTGGCGGAATTGGACTTATTCCATTCTCTGCTATGGTTGGATTTTGTAAATGGGCAGGTATCAAGGATCAGGAAGAATTTATTGCCATATTACAAGAGTTAGACCAACACTATGTCCAGACTGTACACAAACAGGAGAACAAGAGGAGTAAGAGTTTAACGAATGGCAACAGAAGTAGTAAATCTAAAAATAAGCGTTGACAGTAGTGGTGCCACTAGGTCGGTCAACAATCTTAAAACATCATTAGGTGGAGTCAACAAGAGTTTTGGTAACACAGGTGCCGCGGGAGCGATGGCATTTGGTAGGATCAAAGGTGCCATAGCAGGTCTTGGTCTTGGTCTATTGGTCAAAGAAGTAGCACAGACATCAGCAGAATTTGAAGATTTACAATTGGCCTTGAATGCAGTATTTGGTGGCGTGGACGAAGGTGCCGCGGCATTCGCCAGAGTAAAAGATATTGCAGGCAAACTGCCATTAGACATTGATCTAATAACATCAGCATTCACACAGTTGAAAGGTGCTGGTATTGAACCCACAGAAGAACTATTATTGAGTTTCTCAGATGCGGCTTCCGTGTCAACTGACAAGGTTGGAGCATTCCAATCATCAATTGACTTGTTTACCAGAACGATGCAGGGTGGTTTGGGTCTAGAAGAATTACAGAGATTACAAGACAGAGGTCTACCTGTATTTGATGTATTGAATGAGAAATTGGGTATCACTAGATTAGAAGTTAGTAATCTAGGTAAGACGGCAGAAGGTGCCAAACAGATCAGAGATGCTCTATTCTCAGGATTTGATGAGAGATTTGGTGGTGCCACAGAGATAGCATTGAGTTCATTGTCAACAAGGTTCTCTAACTTTGGTGATGCAATGAAGAAAGCGGCAGTTGCCTTTGGTGGTAAAGGTGAAGGTGGTTTCCTAGATGGACTTGCAGGAGCAACAGCAGGTCTAACAGAATTTATAGGAAACAATGAAGATTTGATTGCGGCACTTGGTAGATTGATTGGACAAGGTCTAAATCTAGTGATTGATGCATTCAGTCTATTGTTTGACATAATCAGACAAGTAGTAGAAATAGTCAAAGCGGCTGTGGACACATTCCTGGGATTCATACAGACGATCAAAGACGTGGCAACAACTATAGTAGAATTCAAAGATAAAGTTGTTGGCAAGTTCACAGAGATGAAAGATGGTATCGCTGAGAGAATGTCCAGTATCAAAGATAATGTAGTGAATGCGTTCAGTGACACAGAACACGAAGTTGTTGGTGGATCAATTGTTCCAGATATGGTAAATGGTGTACTAGCAGAATTTAACAGAATGGAATCAGGTGTGATACAGACCACACAGTCAATGACCACAACCACGACAGCAATAATTGGTGATGGTTTCAGTCAAGACAATATGAACAACATACTTGTCGATCCTGTAAAGAACACAACTTCAATCGTAAAATCAGAATTTGGAAGTTTGGAAAGTGCAATATCAGGAAATGTATCTGGTATATTGTCAGGATCAAAATCAATCAAAGGTGCATTGCTAGACATTGCTAAAACAGTAGCCACTAAAGGTATAACCAACACATTGATGAGTATGATAGGTGGTGGTGGATTTGGTGGTGGATTTGGTGGTGGCGGTGGAGGACTTGGTAGCCTAATTGGACCAGCGATGAGTTTGTTTGGAGGCTTCTTTGCAGATGGTGGTAAATTACCAGCAGGCAAATTTGGTATCGCAGGAGAAGAAGGAGCAGAGTTGATAAAAGGACCTGCAACAGTTATGCCAATGAACAAGATGGGATCCGTATCACCTGTTTTCAATTTCAATATTCAAGGTGCAGTGGGCGGAACAAGAACAGGCACAGTGACACAACAAGATTTAAACAATATGGCCGGTAGGATACTTGAAGAGAGTGTCAATATTATGAGCCAAAGGAGATTTGCATAATGGCGGCTAACACAGGATCAGCAGTACATCCATCACCAACGGATAGTAATTCAAATGTTATAACAGTAGGACCAAGTATTTCATCACAGGTGGAAACAGAAACAAGAATGACTATCATTGATTTCAGTGATGGCTTTTCACAGAGAATACCAGATGGTCCAGATAACTTGAGAAGAATATACAGCATAGTCCACGAGAACTTGAACACAACAGATGCTGACCTATTGAGAGAATGGTATGAATTTTATTCTAAAGGACAGACCATAACAGCACCAACTTCACCAACCGATGGCACAGTAAGAAACTATTACATAAGATCATTTTCAGAAACACTATCAGGGCCATTGCTTCACACATTCACAGCAGTATTAGTGGAGGACAAATAGTGCCTAATTTTATTAATGATTGCAAGAACATTAATCAATACACACCTGTTGAAACATATAGATTTGATTTTAGTACGATAGCACCAAGATTTTTTGATCAAGCAACATCATATGCTCGTATATCAAATCACAGACAATCAAATGGTTCAGATCTTGTAATGAATGGAGTCACTTACAATCATTGTGCCGTGAAGATAGAAGGTGTCACAAGTGAAATAAATTCAAATCCAACTAATCCTCAACTCACAGTTGATAGAACAACTTTTGATGGATTGACTAGTGTGACAGCATTGAGAACCAGTTGGAGAACTTTAGGAAACTTACCACCTTTTCCATTGAGAGGCACAGTAATTCAAAGAATGGTCACATTGTTTGATTATAACAGTGATCCACTTTGGACAATGTCTGACAGACACGGATTATCAACATTTTCAATAACAGCCGGAGGCACAGGATACACTTCAGTACCAACTGTGACTGTCAATAGCGGTGTTGGAGCAGGAGGTGTAGTACAAGCAGAAATATCTGGTGGCAGTGTTTCAGATCTCACAGTTGTTGCAAGAGGTCATTATGAAGAAATACCAACTTTGACAATAACAGGAGGAGGTGGATCAGGAGCCACAGCAACAGTGACAGCATTGGCAACAGGT
>Ga0098056_1000748_pt1 | contig 13279 bp, 3 predicted proteins | sample 17BtaG_FD_92583 | JGI IMG/M metagenome (GOLD analysis project Ga0098056, IMG submission 92583) | Marine viral communities from the Subarctic Pacific Ocean - 17B_ETSP_OMZ_AT15314_CsCl metaG | ecosystem: Environmental > Aquatic > Marine > Oceanic | place: Subarctic Pacific Ocean | collected 2015-01-18
ACACTGTTTGGATTGTGAACCATCGTGACATCAACGAACTCACCGCCACCGAAAGGTCCACCGCTGTTGTTTCCATCATCGTTTATCATACGGAATGCGAGTGTGACCCCACCGTTGGTGGCCGCGCCTTGTGTATGAAAAAGACCGGGTTGCGCACTGACACCAAATGCATTGGTGAGTGGCGTTTCGCCTTGAATTACCGTAGCAATATAATCACTAACCTCAAAATCGGGTCCGGCTGGAGAGTTTATGTTTGAACCTGCGGCGTTTGTGCATTGAAGAAAACCTGCCGCGTCAAACGAATCTCTCATCAACACGCTCGCGTGTAAAGTATTTGCCAAAGGGGGGTTGTTGGGTGACGAACAACCTATCTCAAGACCCCCGCCTACAACGGTAGGGTATGTTCCCGTCGATGGCGGCGCACCACCACCACCACCAGCCGCCGCTCCTTGTTGCGCGCATGTTCCAACGACAGCGTTATACATCACACACCAACTCCGAACCAACCATATCCAGTTGCAAAAATACAAGTCACCACTTTATTAATAGGCAAAGAACCGTTTGCTGTTCCGCCGTTGAAATTATTTCCGTTGCGGTCAATTGTAACTGCACCCGTTGTTCCAATATTAGCATTGAGTATAGTATAGTGTTCTCCGTTCGCGGGAGAGGCGGGTAAAATAATTGTCACACCACCGGGAGATATACAATATCTTCCCGCGTGAGTTCCTTCTGTAAGAGTCACTCCACCCGTTAAACCCACTAAAGGTAATCTTGGTGCGTTAAATGTAGTCCCTGCCGCTAAGTTCAACCCTGCCGCGTTAACTGCGCTTACTGCACCCGCGGCATCAACAGCATTCGCGCTTATAGCGTTCAATTTAGTATGGTCTGCATCTGTAAATACATTAGAGTCGGTGGCCGCTTCGACCGCAGTTCGGATTTCTGCATCAGTTTGGTCTGCTGTTGCCGATGTTTCAATACCGTTCAACTTGGTGTGGTCAGCATCAGTAAATACATTTGAATCCGTAGCCGCTTCAACAGCCGCGCGGATTTCAGCATTCGTTTGGTCTGCTGTTGCACCATCTTCAACATTGAGAAGTGTTTGCACTTCTGCTTTGGTAATACCCGTAGCAAAAGCGGGCGTTCCGCTATTGTCTTCAATAGCCGGAGCCGCCGACGACGATATGATGGCCGACTGATAATCACATCGTATCCAAACACTTCCTTCGTAAATGAAGGTAGCGCGGTGAGTTGGTCCAACGGTTTCGTTAGAGCCGCTTAAATCATCAAAGATGATATTGCCTAATCCGTTGTTGCATACTTCAATGATGTGTCCTTCGGGGAACTTGTAGTTTGTTCCATCTTTCTCCGGTTGTAGTGTAATGTCAACACCCGAATTTGGTGCAAGCATAAAGAAGGAATCTCCATCCGCTGTAACGACCCATGTTCCGGGCGTAGTTAGCGCGGTTGTAGTTGCATCAACACCCATACCTTGCAAACGCACCGAGTAGTGTCCGGTCTGTTGATTGTTACGACCTGCGAAATAAAATGTATCAGCGACATGACCGCCACCGCGGTCTGCACCACGCGACGGTCCTTGACCATACCCTGCATCACTCGGTCCGGGTGGTGATTGGTCAAACACACCGTAGCGCGGATGACTTACCCAATGAACATTGACTGTATCAGTAATAGCAAGTTCACCGTTATCGTTGTGAATACCGTTGAGGTGAGTGATAGTGTTGATACCTTCCGAACCACCGTCTGCAATTTCAGCAACGCTTACTCCACTACCCGACGACAATGTTCCTGTTGAAAGCGGAATGCGATAGTCTGCCGAACCTTGTAAAAAGACGCGCTTATCATTTATCTCAACAATGTTTAGATTATTACTACCACCACCACTTCCGATGTATTGAACGCGGACATGAGCAAGCACGATTGTTTTCATGTTATCTTGTGTAGTGGTTCCATCGTAGTCAATAAGATATTGATTAGACGCGGAAGGATATATCCCCGTTGTAGTATCAACAGGGCTTCCAGCCTCAAAAGCAACTTTGTTAAGTCCTTTACTTGGCGCAACATAAATTGTATAAATTGCTTCTTGGTTTGCGGCAAGAGTAAGCGCACCACTACCATGAGAAGCGTTGTTGAGGTCAAGTGTGATTGTATCACCAACGCCTGTTCCAAACTCATACAGCGCGCCGTCAAGCACAGCGAAGCCACCGCTTACAGTAAGCGTGCTTGCTGTTGCACGCACCATAGAACCGGGTTGATTACCGCTATTGGTTTCATTCCTTGATGAGCCGTATGCACCATCTTGGTATCGGATAATACCGTTGCCGTGGACACCTTGAATCAAATTGGTAAGCGTCGTCGGTGATAATGAATCTCCATCTCGTAGTCCGTCTTCACCGAGCGTATTCTGCGCGGCTGTATGCCCTGCTATGTTATCTGTCGCCATCACGATACCTCCAATATGAATGAGAAGCGCACTTCGTTATCTGCGCTTTTTGTAAGAGAATGAATGTCCGCGCGATACACAGGAATAAACTCGCCTGTTGTTGCGTCTTTGTATTGAAGATAGATTTCTTGGATTGGTTTAGCAAACACATACGATGCGTTCAGCACACCCTCAACAAGTATGCTGGTGTCGTCAATGATTTGCACACGCGGTGTTATTCTTGCAAGTGTGCGCGCACCGCCGTCTTCGGAGGTCGCAACTGTTCCATCGCTACCAACATGTAACTCGTTAACAAGAGTAGCAAGGTGTTCAACCAAGCGTCTTTTAACAGCGTTTAACATTGGCATCAAATCTTCCTCCTTATTTTCTTACCCTTGACCGTTCTCATCTCATGTCCGCGAGGTCGGAGCATACGAATCTCCGCGTATGATGCAACCAAGCCCGCTCCGCTTAACAAAGTTAACCCTGTGAAAGTAGTTGCTGTTTTACCGCTATATGATACAAATGACTTATTATCAAGTATTAAATGACCACTATCAGCAAATCCGGCTGTGGTAGCAACTGTGATAGCCCCCAATGCAAGTGTTCCGTTTACGCGCGGTGTAATACCAAATCCAAGAGCAGACCGACCTACACCGTATCCGCTGTTGCGATGTCCTAACAACATACCCGCGTGTATATCCGAGCCTGTGTTAACCGCACTTGTTCTTATTCTTGCTAACTTTGTAATGACTGGTCGGACTCTCAATACACCTCTTACTCTAATTTTTGCACCACCGACACCGCTTTTATTTAGAGTTGAAATTTGTTGGCTGTTATCAAAGATAAAATCTTCATCGTCTAAATCCGCACTATCTCCAAATGAATTAACAACTGCTTCAAGACCTGCTTCATAAGAAAGCATTTGAAAATCCGATGTTCCATCGGACTTATGTTCTAATTCAATAATTGCTTGTTGGACATTACCTATTGCCGATTTGTAATCAACAATATCACCCGGCTCAAAATCCCAAGATTGGGTGTGTTCATTTGACTGTAAAGCACCTTGAGCCTTTTTGTTTAAACGCAACAATTGACCCGCGCTTGTTCTTGCTTTTGATTCATTATTAACAGTCGGGTCTTGAACCTTCATTTCTTTGATTGACCCTCTTTTCTTTTGCTCTTCTGCATCATCAACTAATACACTAACATGGTCGTTAACCGCTATACCTTTCCCTTTTACAACTATACGATTTGCTACATCAACGATTGGGTCAATCTTTGTTTTACCTATACCGCGTTGTGTGCCTAACTCTCGGTCTTTGAAATTAAATATTTTAGGTGCGTATTTAAAATTACCAAACCTATCGTAATACATAATAAAATGGTCATGCCTCCCTACAAATCTAACCGCTGTTGGAATGTTTGTTGAGTTAAAATTTTGCGCTACAAATAATGTGCTAACACCTTGCGCACTTACGCTATTTAAACCATGTAATGCTTTGTCAAATAGTTTCTCAACTAAATCGGTTGACCTCATACCAACGCTAATTGTTTGTCCAGCGCGAACATGTGAAACACTATCCATGCTGTAATCAGCAAGAGTTTTACCTTTCATGTTGTTAAAATGAACGCGAACACCTTTCTGTGTGTTAGTTAATGATTGAGTTCTTAGTCGTAAAGATGTGTCATTGTCAGCAATTAAAAGCATTGGTCTTGTTGAAGATGCGCTCAATCGCTCTCCGTTGAAAAAAGGAGCATCTTCGTGGTCTTTGTGTGCTAACCGAATTGAAGATTGCTCTTCACTTAATCTATATCTGCGTTGGTGTGTTGGTTGAAAATCTCCTTGGTTTGGTTTGCTCACCTGTGTTTTTTTGCTTAAATTTTCGGTAGTTTCGTAAATCGCGTGGTGGATTGTATTATCAACAAAAGTTGGTTTTTCAGCAATAGCACCTACTACTGTATGCACTTCTTTTGAACGACCATACCTTTTTTTTACATAAGACGCGTTTGCTGGTGAAGGAACGCTGTATGTCATGCTCCCACCCCATTATCACTTCTATCGCCTTCGTTAAGATGACTTGTTGTATTAAGTTTATCTCCCGCGTATAATGACTGTGTGTATCTTGGTTGCACCGTGTAATTCTTTCGTATAAAAGTATCATTATCTTTAACCACCGATTGAAGTCTTGATGCATCAGCGCGGAGATGTTGTAGTGTGTTGTTTGTCACAACCATTCTTGCTACTGGTTGTGTTGATGATGTCGTAAATGTTGAAGATTCACTACCGGGTATTCTTGGTCCGGTGCTTGAAGGCGCACTTGTTGAAGACCCCGCTCCCGATATTTTGAATAAATAAACAGGTGCATAAGGAGGGTTGCTCGGTGCTGGGTTTGTATTACGCATGTAGTTTGAAGCGGCATCTGCGGCACGCGCGTTAGGAGCATCATAAACAAACACACCATAACGACCTGCGGCTGTTGCTGAAAGCACATGCGTTCTATCACTACGGAATAGTTCAATGTGTTTATTGTCAAGCACGCGGATAGGGCGAACAAGGAACTTGATTGTTTCATCTTTAACATTAGTAGTATATGATTTTGAATCGTGGTTAGAAGTTTGATAAGGATTGGTTGTGACACCGCTTGAATCACCCCAACCAAAGTCGCTTATTGGCGCACCGTCCGATGAAAGTTCCATGATGTAAGTTCCACCAATCGGAGGAATACCATGTGTTGTTCCAAACTTCATAACTTGCTTACTTGAAGAAAAGTTTAGTGTATCTAATCTTAAATCGCTTAGTGCGCGATTTGCTGTTGATACTCCACCGGAGAATATGAAACGCTGACCTGCTTGCCTATCCGTATGCAAACTGGTTGCTTCTGTGCTTGTAATAACATATCGCGGAGATATATTACCATCATTTTCAACAACGCTCATGCCGTCAATTCCAATACGAGGTTTTGATTTTGCAATTGGTTCTCTCATAAAGTCAAAATTTGTTTTCTCAATATTACTTCCAACATTCGCTTCGCGCTTAAGCAACCCATCATCACCTGCAATTTCTAATCTTGCGCTTATACCTCTTGGAACTTCAAATGATTCTAATTGTATATTAGAGGGTCGCATAAATCCTGTTGTAAATGGTGGTTCACTTGTGTGATGAGATAAAACTAACCCAAATGGTCGCATATCTTCGGATACATCTTGAAGTATATCTTCGTTAAAATATGTTGGGTATCGCACACCGCGTCCATCACCACGGTCGCCAACTCGCTTTGCGGTAGCAGGGTCAAAGAAATTAATTTCTGCTTCCGATTTTTTCATACCTGTTGTATCAGCATACATAGTTTCAGCAACTTTAGTTCTGTCCGTAGCGCGGTATGCATCTTCGGGGTCCCATGATGGGCGAATACCGAATCCACGAACAGGGAATCGTCTTACTTCTTCACCCGTCGTATTGCCCCACCAATCAACCATGTAATGTGCTTGAGCAAGAGCAAGGTTAACACGCTGGTCAACAACATCTGTTCCGGCTTTGATTCCAGCAGGTGTGTCTGCGTGGAACTTGCGTATTGCTGTTGTTGGATTTCGTATGTTGCGAACAGCGCAACCAAACCCTTTGGTCATACGACGACCATCGCTATATCTTACTTGTTGACCTTTTAAATCATTATTGATAAGCGCGGAAGCATTAGTTTGTCTTTCTATAATACCTGTATAACTCTCACCTGTCGTGCTTGTTGGTGTAGTATTACCGCTTCCCGATTGTGTATTTGTGCGCGTAGTGACTTCTTGGCTACCAACAAATGGTCCTTCGGCGTGAAAGTGATAATACGCGTGAGGGTCGCGCAAACCTTGATTTGCTTTGATAGCCCATCTTGGTCTGTTGTAAGGTTGTCTTACTGATATACGGTATCCCCAACCTGCTTGTTTCATAGTGTTTGCCGTACCACTTATTGTTTCAGTCAATGTTTCAACATTCCCGTTAGTTACAGTCAAACCTTTTGCGTCGGATACCTGCTTGATGTTAGGGTTATCCCACTTGTCGCGCCAGCCCGGAGCGGCTGTTCCATAAAGAGTAAGTGAACTCATTTGCGCACCAAAGCGATGACCACCCGGCCAAAAAGCACCAAAATTGTATTTGCGTGATTTACCATCTGTCCCTGCTTGGTGTCCTAAAGCACTAACAGAATATGTATCAGTAAGACCACCTGTGTAATTTTCTATACTTTTTGCTCGGAATTTAAATGGACCATCGCTCATAGCGTATGCGAATTCGTGATAATGAACCATCTCAAAGTGTTCCGGTGCATGATTGTATGCTTTCTTATCAACTGCCGCATCACCTTTAGCGGTTCGGCTATCGGAGAACCATGTCATCGGGCGACCAAGATTGTAATGCCACATACAAAGATAAGCGTCGGGTAAGTGTAGGCTGTTAGTATCTCGCGTTCCCGATAATAACTGTGGTAGGTTGCGCGTAGCAATACTTGATTGGGAATTTGTGTAAATTTCTTTTGACACATCAAAACCATATTTTCTTGTTAATCTTACTTCCATACCCTGTGTTGCATTTGTTTGAAAATCACCTGCACCAGCGACATTAACTACATTATGAAATACAACAGCACCGTCAGTTGAGCCAACACCACTAATATATCCTCTATTTGTATAAGTTGCGTCGTGTCGCGTTCCGTTTGCACTAATGATTGTTAATCTATGATTAAAATAATCAACACCCGCAACAGGGAATAAAGTATTATTACGAACATATAACTTATTTGCGGAAGTATCCATGTGTTCAATTATACCAACAGGGTTTGTTGATGTCAAATAATCTGTATAGACATCAAGATATACAGAAGGATAACCAAGCATAGTTGTTTGACAACCAACACCGCCAAGTGTTGAACGACAGAAATGGTAATAATCATCGGGGTGATAATGTTCTGTGCTTTTCCATGGTGCTTGAGCATCAAAAATTGTTGAAGACGCGAATGCTACGCTCCACCATGGTATAGTGACAGTAATACCCGGAGTTGAGCGATGGAACATGTTGGGAGAATACGGCAAACTACGGCGCGTAAATGCTCCCGATGATGTAGCATTAACACCGAATGGATTACTCAAACCAAGAAGGGGTATGTTAGTGAATTGTTCGCGTGTTGAAGGGTCAATGTCAAGCATTATCTCGTTGAGGTATATTTCACAACCGCGCACATCTGCCATGGTTGCTTCGGATAATATCAAGTCACGACCTTGAGTAGCAACAACAGTAGCAACAAGTTGGTCAGTCAAAACTGTGACAGTAGCGTTTGCACCGCTTGGGTCTTCCGGTGAATCAGTTGAAGCAAATGTTGTATTTTCATTATTACCCATAAATTGTTTGCTAAACAAGTTTGGTTGAATGACAATTTGATACGCGCCTACTTCTGCTGGGTCGGGGAAGTGAAACGCTGTGTTGTAATTAGTCCCCACTTCAAGTTGAATGCGATGACCACCTGCGGCGTTGCATGACGCGCTATCGTCAGCAATACCGTATCCATCAAATCGTATTTTAGTTTCAGTTAATAGAGTAAAACCATCACCGTGTATATCACTTGGTGGGTGCGATGCGGTAGGGCTTGAAAACCACAAAACATTGTTGTAAATATCCTGTGATGCACTATATTGCTTTACTCCATAACAAGCGCGGTTTGCTTGATATATTTGCTGATATTGAGGGTGAGCAAGATGACCCGGCATCATAGACATAGTTGGCATAACATAGTGATGCCCCATACGCGGTAGTGGCATAGGTGTAAGTTTGTTAGCCGCGCGCACAACAGTTGCAGGGCTTGTTCCAGTACCCACCCCAAACCAATTAGTGTGTGGTTTATCGGGGCTGTTACCGCTTACTTCTGCATGGTCGCGCAATCTGCGTGCCGCAAACTGTCTTGTTGAACCAGCGGGAATATAGAATGAAGGTTTGATTTGATTGTTTTCTTCGGCTGTGAAATCCGGTGCAAAAACAACACCTGTGAATTGCTTACCACTAACATCTGTAAATGAAGCAATTGTTCCGTTGACTGAAATAAAGTAGCGTCCATCGGGTGTAGGGTCTTGTTTCCAAATATCAGCCGTGATAGTTTGTTTCGCAGTAATAGTGTTAGTTCCTATCGTGTCAATTGTAAGACGATTGACTGTCATAGCATTATTAATGATAGCCAATGGTTCGCGCTCGGTGTAAGTGTATCCCATTTTAGTCACATGGAAATACAATGCGCGGTCATGAGGTTCGTATGATGTTTCAAGAATGTTCTCGGATTGTAAAATATTGTTGCTGTCGGGGAAGTTGTTTGGATTTTGATTGATATGTTCATACCCGTCTTGCTCCCAATATGGTTCCGTTCGTGGTCGTGAACCGTCCGAGGTAAATGATTCTCTAACTACATTTGAGTCATTTGCATTTGGCCTTTGCAGACCACCACTACCAAGAGTTTCACTTTGATACGCTTGCAATCTATCAAAACCTGCGCGAACAAGAATGTTGCCGGGTATCTCATCATGGTTAGGTAATTGTATTTCCATGTTAGGTGATATACCCGAACCAGCAAGCGCAGGTGCAAGACCTTCATTTTCTCGGTCTTGTATTAATTCATAATCGCGAATAATGACACCAAGTGGTGAACCACCGGATAACTTGTGTTCTTGTCCTGTATCATCAACAACTGCTATTTCCTCAAATTGCATTTCTTCATTAGGTATTGTTAATGCATTTCTTACTTCGTAAGGGAATTGTTCAGCCAACGCTGGGTGTGCTAACTCTTGGGCTTGTATAATTGGATACATGGCGGCGTTAGTTGTTTCAAACGAGAAGCGAACATTGCCGTATATTGTTTCTCCAAACTTAATATAATCGTCACCAACTTTGTGAACTTGCCACGGTATAGAACCAAGTCCACGCGCGTTTTGAGCAGGTAGTGTGACATTACCACCACCCATACGCTTCCATACTACATGTTCAGTAAAGAAATTGCGAGCCGCGTTTCTTGTTTTCCAATGCTCGTATATTATTGAGCGGTGTTCAAGGTAAGAATTGTATCCTTTATTTTCAACTATTCCCGATTCACTATCAAATATCTTATCGGCTGGGTAATTTCTTTCCTTGTTTCTATTTTCGGTTACGCTGTAAAACAAATCTCCCGTTGGATATAGACAAGTTTCTGCTTGCGCTAATGATGTTGCCGCCGCTGATGTCCATAACGATGCGGCTTCAACTTCGGATGGGTCTGCACCTTCGTCAAGAGTTGTAGGTGGTGTCATAGCAGGGTCAGTCATAGCCTCAACATGCGGTCCAGCGTTTGATTCAGCACTATATCGGTCATTATTGAATCGCTCATTGTGATACGCAACAACTGTTCCACCTTGTGTGCTTGAAGACCATTTAAGTTGCAACATATCACCGCATGTTTGTTGACCGTTGCGCGACGCTTTAGCAATAATAGGTAAATCTCCTTCGTATGATACAACAATAAAGTGGCGTTGGTGAAGTCCGAATGATTGATTTACTCCTGTCTTTGGAACCCAACTTGCTTCTTGTTCTTCTCCGGTTACTTTTAACAACTCCCATTCTATTGAATTTTGATAATGACAAGTAGTAGCGGCACCGTATGGTGTAAATCCTAATGCTGGAAGCCACGGACCAAGACCAGCGGCTACCTTTGCTGTGCCGTCTGTGATGGTAAGACTGTTGAGATACGAATAACGCTCACCATGCCAACCAACGGCACCAACCGCGCGGGTTCTATCTATTGCATCAGTGACACCGTTAAAATGAACTTGAGTTGTCGCATAATGGTCAAACGGGCTGTTAGACGCTTGACCCTCGCTTGTAGCACTTGTTGAGCGTGTGCCGTCTGTTGCGTTTTGAAATCCATTATCCCATCGCAAATTACCAGCCTTAGACCAAACAAATACTTTCAATGCACCAGCAGAAACATCAAGTGCGCCACTCATACCACTACCCGCATTTCCACCACCTGCGCCACCAAAATCGGCATCTTCTAATCTTCCAAAACCATGTCTGTGTTGTTGACTACCAAGTATGAATGTTCCATTTGTTCTATCGTAATGTGCGTAATAACCAAAGTAAGTTTTAGTTCCATTAGATAAGCGAATCCAACCAAACTCCGGTAAATTCATTGGTAATTTAGCACCCACGACACTTACGAGTCCAGTGCCGTCAATAGAGAGAGGTGTATAACTATCAAAATTTGCAACCTCAATCCAAGCATATCTGTCTTGTCTTTGAGCATCTTGAAATGATGGTAAGAAAGTTCCACCAAGTGCCTTAAGATTAGCGCGACCCGGCCATGTATTGATTGCCGATGCGACAACTGCTCCTAATTCTTCGCTGTTTTGACAACGCGTTGCATCAATTAAAAACACATCATCGGGGATAGCCGCGTCTAAATCATGGTCATAATCTGTTAAAACTTGTGAACCAACACGGAACATTGTGGCATTCAAACCGATTCTATCAATGTATTGAACAGCCGCGTTTGCTGAATTGACCAGCGTTGCGCTTACAGGGTGTGGTGCATTTTTTCGCACGCTATTATCAAACCAAGAACCACCAGCAGTATAACCTCCATCAAGATGATAAATTAACCCACTAACATGAAATGAACTGTTTGTAAATAATGTTGCCGATTTGTAATTAGTAAATGGGTGAGCGTATTGCGAATGTGTGCTTCCGCTTGGTCCCGCTACATTGAAATAATGAGAATGTGAATATCTTGATTCTGTGGATAATGTGTTATTCCAATTAGTGTTTGGTGAACCATAGGAAGGTTCCCAATGCCGACATGCTCTATATGGTAATATATTTTTAGCACCGTAAGCATCTGTCATTGGTAAAAATTGATGTCCTCCACCATCTAAATTAGTATTGCTTAATTCATTCGGTAAGAAATATCCCGACTCAACACCAGCGTTATATGTTGTTCCAATTGTGCCGTCAAGCGCGGTATATATTTTATTAGCCACAGTCCATTTAGCCGAAGGTTCAACTGATGTTGTTAAAGTAGCACCTTCACCGCTCCAATGTTTAGGAACTGCTTGACCCGGACCAAATATCATGTAAGCCACGCTATTGACTGAATCATCATATCGCGCGTATGGGTGAGCAAAACGGAGAACAATAGGCACTGGCTTTGCTATTTTGACATTAGTGTAAGTTGTATTAGGTATAGTGTGAGTATTTGTATTTCCATCAATGTCGGGGGTAAGAAGAGCGTCTTGATTAGCAAATGGTGGGCTTGCTTCACCGCGATGTTGGTTTGTAAGAATAGTTCCGGGGAACATAGCGAACATTGCTGTGGTATCAAGAAGCGCGTATGCTCCCATTTTTTCACCTATGTCTTGCAATCCGGCACTACCTGTTGGCCCTTTTGCGTATGGGTGTTTATTATGAGTTGAATAATCAACGCGAGAACCGTCGTTAATGTCCATTACGACACCGCTAAAACCACCACCGAAGTAAAGCGGAACATGATGGTCAACACTATCTTGCGCACCGCGGAAATAAACTGTTGGGTTGCCGTGAATGTTACCATTTAATCTTAATCCTTGAATATCATTATCAAATTTGAAAGGTTGTAAAATTTCATCAGCGACTAATTTATCTTTAAAATCACCTTTTGAATCAACATGTTTCCAAGCCAATATAGTTTTGTCAACATGAGTTGGGTCTGCCATAGGGCTTAGTGCCGCGGCGTGTAAATAAGTATCTTTATCTAATTCCATTCGTCTAAATGGTGTCCATGAACCATCTATTTTACCACCAAAATTAGATGTAATAGTGTCTTGATTAAGATTGCTACCACCGCTGATATGTTGCAGTTGCCATGCATATTGACGACCGAGAACAGCAAAATGAGCAGGGTCGCGGAAATGAACTTGATAAGTGTCATAGGCTGTCCCAGCGGGTAAGGCTGAACCTGTCAACGCTGATTGAGCAATAACAGTATATGTTGAAGATTCAAGCGATGGAGTAATATGGTCGCCTTTATATCTTGTAAATTTTTCACCGCGTAAATGTTTTTTCCATTCATCAGTTGAAATAGCATTATTTGTTTGGTCAATAAATATTGGTGTTGCAGTATTAGCATTACTACCTTTGAAACGCGTTTTGATTTGCAACAATGTGTAAGGCAAATAACCAAAATCACCATTAGCCATTGACTTGTCTAAGGTGGCTTCTGCACCACCGTATTGACCCGCACCTCCGAATACTGATGATTGTGAGCCGAAGTCTGCTTGTATTGGTGCTGACTCCATACTACTCGCATGAAGTCCCCAATCTCGCGATAAAGTTGTTGTGAACATATCACCGAGGGGTGTAATTTGTTTATTTTGGTTGAACTTGGTTATTTTAACAGCAGTCTGCGCATTATCTCCAAGTATTTCACCGTATGTGCGACCGTCCGGTGCGCGCAAATCGCTACAATCAAAGAATTGGTCATCTTCGTTAGGGTCAACATTAAACGCGTAATTAGTTGCCGCGGCAATCAATTCATCTGTAATAATAGTTGTTTGGTTAAGATGAGGACTTAAGATAACAGGAATACGCGCGTCAATAATACCTGTTGGTCCACATCTATTTTGGTCGGGGAACCAAGATGCCGCTATGGTATTTGCATTAACACCTTGTAGTCCAAAGAAAGAATGTGGTCCAGCGCGACCATTGTGTGTTCGTGATGCGTAAGAAAAAACAACCCCTGTATGTTCATAAGCGTTAGGAGTCGCGTTAGGTATTGCTAACCATATCAAACCACTATCGGGGAATCCTAA
>Ga0098056_1000750_pt1 | contig 13221 bp, 3 predicted proteins | sample 17BtaG_FD_92583 | JGI IMG/M metagenome (GOLD analysis project Ga0098056, IMG submission 92583) | Marine viral communities from the Subarctic Pacific Ocean - 17B_ETSP_OMZ_AT15314_CsCl metaG | ecosystem: Environmental > Aquatic > Marine > Oceanic | place: Subarctic Pacific Ocean | collected 2015-01-18
GGTCTAAACTATGAAATGACCCTTAACAAGTTTGATATCAGGACAAATGATATCAATCAAGATAATAATGTTAGAACTATATTTGATGGGGCTATCCCTGGTGTTACCATTCACGTTTATGAATTGCTTGACTCAGTTGGTAATGTACAGCGTAATGGTAGATATGAAGTTCGTGTTGAATCAAAAGGTTTAAACGCCAATACTTATACTTTCAACTACACTGAGGAGAGGGACTCAGCAGCCCTTATTGAGGCCCTTTCAGCCAGTGGCGCGTCTATTCCCTTTAGACTGTCTTACTATGACACTGAGGGTCTAGAGAACGGGGATATCCTGGTATATGATAACAGAGTAAACCAGTGGTTGCCACAAGAGGCTCCAGGTGGTAGAGTTATTCAATCAGATAATGAGCCCCTGATTACAAAGGCAGGTGACTTCTGGTATGACAGATCCAAAAAGATTATGAGTGTCTCTGACTCTCAGCAATGGAACTTTGTTGCAGAAGGTTTACAGACTGTCATTGATACAACTGCACCTGAGTTCCCTGTTCCAGGACAGTTCTGGATTGACAGACAAGACTTTAAGATGTATGTCTGGTATGAAGGTCGTTCAGAAGACACCAATGAAATCTTTGCTGACTGGGTTCAGATTGGCAACACCCCAGGTCAAGGATCAGGCGGTGGTGCACCTGATGATGAAACTTGTGAGCTTGATGGTGGTCTGGCAGATGGTACAGGTGGTAGTTGCTTTGAAGGTGGTAACAGAGTTACTGTGAGTGACCAACCACCTACACTTGATTCTGATGTTGGTGATATGTGGGTTGATACTGATGGGTATTACCTTTACACTTGGACTGGTATCAAGTGGGTGGCATTGACAACCACAATGAATCCAACTCCATATCAAACCGCAAATCCAATTCATTATGACACTATTGCCCCAGGTGATCCTACACCAGGTAACTTGTGGTTTGACATTGGTGATGGTGATCTTAAGATCTACATTGCTGACGCAAACACATCACAGTGGGTGTCAATCACCAGTAACAGTGGTGCAGAGAGAAGTCAAGAAATTGTTGATGAGATCACTGAAAATGAATACGCCATCCAAGCACAATCTGTGGAAGTGGCATCTCTTAAGACAAACCTTGAAACACTACAAGCACAACTTGAAAACCTCCAATCTCAAGTTATTCAATTGCTTGGTAACCAATAAATAAAAGAAAAGACAGACCATGAGTATCTACCCACCATTTGATTTTCCTGCACCCACTCAAGATGGGCAGGAATACTTCCCTGTTGAAGGTGAAACAAACTTAGGTTATAAGTGGAATGCTAATGATGCAGTTTGGCAACTCATCAAACAGATTCCTAATCCTGATGTCACTAAAGAGTATGTTGATAATGAAATCCTAAAACTTGATGGTAAGATTGAAGACATTACAGACATTGTAGCTGAAGTTGTTACAGTTACTGCAGCACTTGACTATACTTTTGCTATCAACAGTAGTGCAATTGCTGCATACCGTAGTAATGTAATTAGTTGTCTTGATCAATACCCAACTGATGAAAGAGATGATCATATTGATGAGTGTCGTCAACAGAATGCAGGGGTGTGGCTCAATAACATTAGAGCAGTCTTTGGTACTTTCCACGCTATTGAATCCCCCTTTGCTGTTGATGGATCTTTACAAGGTGGTGAATTTTCGCAGGTACACTACCTAAAGATTAACCAAAAGGATACTAATTCTAATACTGTGCACTGGATTGATAAACTAAGTGGAGAAACTGGTGCAGTATCTGTTGGTGATTTTATTCAGATTATCAAATATGATGGTGTTGGTGTTGATCCCAGTAACTATGGTTTTTATCAAGTAAGGAGTGGCAATTTTACTTCTTATAATAATGATGAAACTGAGTATGATATTGGTTTAGATTTTGAACATGGCAAGGGCACATTAGAAGAGGGTACAGTTTACAGAGTGCGCGCAGTCAAGCAAAGCAATGCTTTAACTGCTGATACTGCTGATGATAGATACTTAAATCTTTATAGTGATAAGGTTCAACAGGTATCTGGTGATGTGAGATTTTCTCCTACAGTTGATTCACAAGATCCAATTTATAATAATCAAGTTGCAACAAAATCCTACGTAGATTCACAAACCAAAATTTCAATTCCTATTGGTTGTATCACAGCATTTGCAGGTTTACCATCTCAGATTCCTCAGGGATGGTTGTGGCTTGATGGTTCTGGATTTAGTGGTTCTGAATATCCAGGATTGAGTGCTATTTTTCAAACTAATACATTACCTGATTGTAGAGGCCACCACCTTGTGGGATATGGAGCTGGTGAGTATGGAACTATCAACACACTATATGCTCAAGGTACAGCACTACCCACCAAACCATTCAAAACCAATAGTTATTCACACTCTCACTCTGTGAATGATGGCATTTATGTGAATAAAGATAATAAAAGTGCTAATAGTGGCCCACAGGTTAATTATACATCTTCTGGTTACAATCAAGGAACTCCTGCAGGTGGTCTTCAAACAGACGTTAATACACATTTACACGATATTAATGCTGGTGGAGACGAAGTAACACGCCCATCAACCATTGCAATATGTTGGATTATTAAAGCTAAATAATAAAAAGGATGTAAAGCATGGCGTTACAGTTTCCAGAAAATCCCGTTGATGGTGAATTCGTTTCAGATAGTGCCACTGGCAGAGTATGGCAGTGGGACGATTTTAGAACTAGATGGGTATTAATTAAACAATATTTTATTCCTGTTCCAGGTCCAACTGGAGCCATGGGTCCTCAAGGTCTCCCTGGACCTCAGGGTGAATCAATTAGAAGCACTGAACCTGGGCCACAAGGTGATAAGGGCGACGCAGGATTTGGTGTTAAACTTATAGGAGATGTTCAAACAAAAACACAAGTTCCAGTTGCGGGGACTGTGTCAACAGGTGATGCATTTTGGGTTATTGACACTCAAACACTTTCAATTCGCACTGAAAATATTGAATGGGTCCATGATGTTAATATTCGTGGGCCAGCTGGTGGCCCTGGTGCTGATGGCACGCCCGGTAAAGATGGTGCAGATGGTGAGAAAGGTGATGATGGATATGCAACATGTGAAATTGTAAGTTTTGCACCAGCAAAAGGACCAAAAGGCAAATTGTTTATTGACAACCTCAATAGAGTATACGTTACCACAGGATTATAATAATGTCAGATTACATTTACAAGTCTGTTGACGCAGAATCTGATGGCGCGCCAGTCTTTAATGAAGATTATGGTGTATTTGATCCTGCTAATGCGTCTGGTGAAGAGCTTATTGAGTTAAGGACTGCACCATTTGGTCCTCCGCAAGATAGAGATAACGAACCATATAACCCAGGAAGACATCAATACTCATCAGAGAAGGGTTCCTCCTACTCTACAAGGGAACCTAGGAAGTTTTTCTTCCTAGATGAGATGACGCAATATAATACAAAGGATAAGTGGCAGTCTGGACCATGTGATAATGACCCTGCGAGGGATCATGTGTCTGAGCATGCTGGTTATTGGACTAGTCCTGGTGGCGAAAGTTGTGACTGGCAAAATTTTGATGGGCCAGGGGATCCACATAAGCCCACAACTTTTTCAATGACAATTATATCTAATAAGAAAAAGAATCTTATCTATAATATTGGTCATGGTGATTGGTTAAGCACCTCTGAGGGTGTAGATTACGGGGTTGTAGGTATCTCTGGACACATTGGTGCAACCTTTGACCTTAACTATAGAGACAGGGGACAGCCTGATGGATATGCCTCTGTAGGTATCCAGCATATCTATTGCATGTATCGTGCTGATATTGAAGAAGATGAAATTCCACCACTGGTGGAAGAAATGCAAGAAATGGTTAAGTGGTTTGGAGAAATTGATGACATCATGTCAGAGGTTTTTCCTAATGGAATACCTGACAATTTAGAGGAACAACTTGAAGCTGCAATGAATGCCAACAATGGGCAAAATCAAGATCAAAATAGCGAAGTTGGTGGATATAGCACGAGAACAGTTAACTCTTTATTCACTTATGATAGATTAGAAAACCTTAAGAGTATTAGGTTCGAGAAGAACGATACAACGATCAAAATTCTTGAGATGCTCAAAGAGTTGATGGGAAGATCTTTTGATGGTAATGCTAGAATTGATAAAACTCAATACAATCCAGATGTAACTTCTGATTACATCATGACTCTGTTTAAAACTCCTGCAGAGTATGATTTTGATGAAGACATTATTGATATCTATTCTGAAGACACTGAATTGATTACCGGTGTTGAATTGTTGATGTGGTACTTCCATGAGTTCTTCAATGAGAACGAAAACATTGATTCCTTATTGTCAATTCTCCAGCGTGGGTCTACTAATACAAGTGGTAACAGAGTACCCAGAGATTTCTTAACAGAAAGAGTTGCTTCATATTGGACTTTTGATCAAGAGGAACAACCAAAATGGGATCAATATGGAGTAGTTACTTACTACGATGGGTTTGATAAGGGTTTAAAATACCATATCCATAATGCCAATGAATATAGAATTGCTTTATGGTGGAGTGATCCCAATGAAGAACTCTCAACTGGAAAATCAAAATTTGGTGGAATCATAGATCCAGAACAAACAATTGAAGTCCCACCCCTAGGAACCTTCCTTAAGATTGCTGCTGTGAGTCCAGATGTCCCTGAGCATGACTGGGGTAGAATCTTTGGCAGGAAGACTAAAGTTAATATTAATGAATCAGTAGCATCATATGGAACTGGAGTTCCTGATATGGGTACGCCTGGTTTTAGTGGATTATCTTTTAAGATTTATAATGGGCTTGGGTACTATCAGCATAGAGATGGACAAAAACCCAAATGGGGTGCAATAATGCTGGATGGGTTGCATACATTACCTGGCACTGCCAAACTTTTTTATCATCAATTGTACCTTGATCCAGCTGTTGAAGATGGTAAAAATAGTTTATTAGATACACCTAAAGGTCACAATACTCCTTGTACATGGTCATTGCCCTGTAGAACTCAGTACACAGACATTTATGGATTGGCCAGAGATGAAAAAAGCAAATACATATTATATTTGCCCAAAAATTCGCCATACAAGCGTGTTGCATTATGGGTGTGTAATGCTAACTTAAACCTTAATGGTGAGACAACTGGTAAAGATAAAGAATATCAATGGGAACAAATTAAAATTATTGAGCGAGGTAATTTTCACGAGTTTGAGGTAAGAAGCAATTTAGATCCTAAGGGAAAAATTGATGGTAAACCCTATTCTTTTTATAGAATTGGTGTATTGCCAGATAAAAAGAATGGCCGCCACCATTTTGAAGACCCTACTGTAAGTCAAACACAGAGACCTGGTAAACTTCCTATTGTTCCACCTCGTGGAATTGAAACTGTAGTTTCATTCTGGCCTACTAGAAATTATGAGGACAGCAACTCAGAATTTGATATGCAACAATATGTCAAAGAGTGCAACATAGCTGGTGGAACTGTTCAAATGGTTGATCAAGGATTCACACTCTTGCCAGACGGTAGGAAGATGGCCACCTTCCAATGTGATGCTCTCACAGCTGCTGGTGTATTTTTGGATGAGATATCTCTTACTGATGATATGGAACCAGCTAATATCCCAGTAACACCTCAGAAACCAATAGATGATGTTCTAACAAAACTACCTGCTGTAAATTATAATGATGATCCAGGTACATGGAGACAGAATGGAGGAAAAACTGGACCTAGACCTGGAGAAAGGCATTTCTATTATATTAAAGACAGAGGATATATTATCTACTGGAATTCTATAACTAATTCTTGGGTAGAAAAGTTACCTTCCCAATACAGGTACGAAACACTATCAGCAAACAAAAATGTACCCACTGTATTAGAATCTGACAAAGAGGGTGATTTTTGTATGATGAGAACCCCATGGGGACAGAGTTTTAGTGGGATTGGAACACCAGCTGGCGAAATTGGCGAAGGGGACCAATTCGGTAGTATTTCTAACTCAGCTGGATATGCGTATATCTTCCTTGACGGCAGGTGGTACTCAGCTGGCAATATAGTTGCTTACAGAAACACTAAAGTTGTGCCATCAGCTCAACACGAATTTGAATTTATACAAATTCACGATAACGCAAATCTTAACATCAACTATGATGACCCAGATAATCCTGGTAATAATCTTCATGTGAATAACATGGACCCCAACTACATGCTCTATGTGAAGGGGGATGGAAGAAACAACAATGCATACTCTGATAAAAACTATAACTTTGTTGGATATGTTGACGCTGAAGACCCTGAACTATTTGATAAAAAGGATATTTACATGCATCCAAGTGGGATGCCTATGGAGAAACCAATGCCCGGAAGGGAGTTAGTTTGGGTTGAGAAAGTATACAAACCGCCTTATTTGGATAATCCTGGCAGTGCTGGCGATCCTGACTATGCAGATTTTATCATGGGTGGTTACATGGTGGCGTGGATTGAAGAAGATCTGAAGTGGCATTATTGGCCTTCTCGCGAGATGAAGGAACATGAAGGTAAGTTCACTGTATCTAATAGCAATCCTACGACTAGACCAACACAAGTGGGTCAATACCATGTAAACAAAACAAAGGAAATTGTGTTTGTGTCATGGAGAACTGCAAAGAATAGTTTAGTTAATGATGGTTATGAATATGAGTGGCAAAGGATCAATAAAAAAATTACCATGGTAACCAATGACACACAGATATTGAGACAGCGTGAAGCTGATGGAGACATGTTGCATCTTGGTTATAGAAAGTTTGGCGGAATACATGATCAATTAATTTGTGGTAACACAAATGGAGATAACACCAATCGACATATGCATCTTATTGTTGGTAGTGATGGAAGCCCTGATGCAGAGGTAGATGTATGGAGATACTTTAAGACACAGTCAGCTTGGACTACAGGAAGAGAATCTGATGTTAATAAAGATGATGTGTATTATGATTATATTGAACAAAGAGGTTCTGGAAGTAGAGTGTATCGCACTACCTATGATCCTGTCGGGGATAGAGTAGATTCTGTTAATATTGATTTTAGTGATACTTATTCCCGGCCAGTCAATCAAGAAGTCAGTTTACTTCCTCTAGGGGCATCACCTCATGTTCCAGGGGATATTTACAAAAACGTTTCATCGGATAATTATCCATCACCAGAGGGCGCTTTTGCTGTATCGTCATTCTTACCATCACAGATCTTGGAACCTCGCGATTCAGGAACTACATCACATGCGAATGCTGGCATAGTAACTTACAGTGATGAAACTGGATATTCATACGAGAAGTTTGCTGAACTTAAAACTATCATTGAAACTGATCATAGAAATATTGACGGTGATGGCCAAACAGGAGTTCCTACTGGCACATATACTGGTCTTGATAATGATCCTTTCCTGATCTATAAGAACCCAGATGGTAGAGGTGACGGACCTCTTTGGAAATATTTCTCACAAACATCCAATGGTACTCCAGTGGGTTGGAAGATTATTGTTGGAGGAAGAGTATCAGATGGTAGAACAGATGAAAGTGCTTATGTAAGTGTTGGTACTGCCAATGGCGACTACGATAGTGGTGGTGGTACAGGTGGTGGCGGTGGAGCTGGCACTGGCGGAGAAGCAAGTGACACTGATAGAAATGATTTAGGTTACAGATCCAGATCTACTGGTACTAACAATAGTACAACACCATCAGGTGAGGCTACTGGAAGTGATTATTACGATCAAGATCAGAGAGAGTATGTAAGAAGAAGGGATGATGACATCAATAGATCTAGAAGACTGCCCAATGTAGATTCTCCATCTATTTCTATTGGCAATATTTTTATCACCAATAAAGAAGATTACGATTTCTCAAATAAGAAACCCGCTGATGGAACACCAGGTAAAGATAGTAAGGTTCCAAACTATGATTTGAATACACTGTACATTCTCACTTATGATGAAAATCGTAATAGAGTATTCAAAGAGGTAGGAACACTATATGATAGTGGTGATAGAACTGGTGTTACTAACAACCCTCCTAATCTTTCATCAGGTGCAGTTTTTGTTAAGGACAACAAACTTGAAGTCGTTACTGATAGTAGAGGCACATCAACATACACTACATTAACTGGTGATGATGTTGCTCAAAATACACAAGATATTGTAACTGAAGAATCTCACCCGCCACAACCAATTGTTGGTAGGGGTGCACCTGTTGAAGCACCAGGTCCATTAGAAGATGGGGAAACACAAACTGATGCCCCTCCTCTCTATACCAATTCATCAACACAGTATACTGAGGCAGAAACAGTAAGGCCCACTGGACCTAACACTGCATCAGAAATTAAAATGACTGATAGCTCAGCACAAACTGCAAGAAGTAACAGTTTCATATGGAGAGGGGAGAGAGCAGCTGATGGTGCTTCCTCTCTCGAAAGAGGTGTGTGGATTGATCTTAGTGGGGCCAATTTCACCTTTGGGCCTATCTTGCCAAACAATGAGCCAACCTCAAAGAATGATGGTGACATCCATGTTAAAACTGCAACCAGTACCTCTAGAGAGGGTACTATGTTTGTCAGACAAGATGGAGAAATGGTTAGGGGTCCTGGAGGATCAGACAACGAAGATACTATTCCCATTGTAAGACGTGGAGATCCTAACAGGTACAGACCAGCTTCTGCACCAGGAGATCTTCGTGTCAGAATTCAAGAAGCAGATCCAGATGATCCAGATGACGATACAGAAACAAGAGTAGTTTTGGATGTTGCCACTAGCGTTGCTGGCGATAATTCTGATACTGATAGTATTGTTCCATCTTCACCTTCATACCTTGCTATGATCTCTGGTGATGAAATCTTAGATGATGAAGAAATCATTGAAGTACCAAATGAATATGAATTGCCTAATACCAGGTATTACTATGGTTCAGACAGCAACAGACCTGACTGGGCAATCTATGATGAGCTGTGGACATGGGAGTTAGAGGGTGAGCAGTATGTGTTCTATTATGAAGATACCAATAAAACTGCTCTCCCTATTCTATCAAGACATCCTTCAGATGAAGTTACTATTTGGAGTTCTGATAAAAATAGTGCAGACCCTAATGACTGGACCAAGGTGGGTAATATACTTCCTGGTAAGAAATTGACGCATAAAAAATATGGATTGAACCCTGGAAAGGCATACTATAGAGTAGCTGTTAAGAAACAGAAAACCCCTAATTCTACCTTACCTGAAAATGAATGGAACACCAAGGGGTATAAAATTCCAGTTGGTGCATGTCTTGATGTAACAGATCCTACAGTTAAGAATTGGGTTGAAAAAGATCACACTGGATATAATCCTGAAACCAGTACTGTTGAAGCTTATGTTGACGACAACACTGGACAAATTATTAAAATTATAAAGAAAAATGATGGCTCCACCTTGGGGGTTATTACATATCAGTCATTTGGTGGTTGGGAGAAACAAATTGTCAAGAAGGGTCCAGGTGCACCACCAAAAGAGAATGAAGGAGAAGAAGAAGTAGATGAAGATGGTAGCCCCCTGAATAGTTATGGTCCTGAAGTAACTATCAGACCACAGGGTATGAGTGAGGTAAGGGAATTACCTAAACTTAAGAATAAAATTGGTGACGCCTTGTACTTAAAGGATAAAAATGGTAGGGGTAAGGTGTATGTTTATGATGGCAAAGAGGGCAATGATGGATGGGCACTAGTAGGTACAAAGAGATGTCCTAATACTAAAAACCCAGGTCCTGGTGATTATCCAGGTCACCCACACTGGTATCCTTCCCGTAACAAACCTTATGTGTGGGATGGTCAAGAGTATGTTAACCCTTTAAAGTATCATCCAAAAGATGACGATGGAAATGACATTATTCCTGATGAACCTGATGGCAGTGGCGATAAAGAAATTGAAATTGAGCCAGGTGATGCAGTAGGAATTATCGCTGCACTAGCTGAGGTTTCTGCATACGCTGCAATTTTTGCTGGAGCGATACTAGCAGCAAAAGCTGTTGGTGCCATTTGGTTGAAGAAAATGGAAACTGATTTCTTAGCTGAGTGTACAGAATTTGAAGCAGGTCATGAACTTCCTATTGGTTTAGGTAGTAGTGATGTTGATACTTTCTGTAAGTGGTATGATTTGAATCACAAGTTTATTAATATGACCATCAAACCAGAATTGAGACTACTTACTCAACTTTTGAGATGTAGATTTAATGGATACATGTTCCACCTTGCACATGTGGGTCCTGGTAAACAGGATATTAGGCAACTTAAGGTTCATAGTGTTGTTCCAACATACAGTTGGGGTCTGCTTGAGATGAGAAACCACAGAGTACTTCGTGTAATAAGAGAATTCTCAAGGAATTCTACTAGATCATCTACTGAATCTCATCAGTGGGGCGTTCAAGTTGACAAATCTATTAGATTAGATACAAGAAAGAGACTTATCAACCAACAGGGTGTTACTATCGATGTACCTGCATTAGATGCTAATGGAAACAATATCTACAATGACGAAACCGGTCAATTAGAAATGACTACCAGACCTTGGATGCACACTGATGCTTGGTTCAAACCACAGACGTCAGTTTGTTTAAGAACTACAGGTCAAGATTATGTCTACACTAAAGCTCGCGAGAGATATCAGATTGGTGATGTGGGTCTTGAGTGGATTAAGGCTGAAGGCACCAGTAGTGGTCATCCTGAAGTTAGTGGTATGAACAAGCATAGGACTGGTCCTGGTTTGTATATGATGAACATCTTCAATGACATTGGAGCTGGTAGTAAGTATTATGAGCACTACAATACAGACAACTCCTCACACGCGTGGGTGTGGGAGTGTTTAGCTCATGAACCCAAGCCTTGGCCAATAGGGTTTACAGAGGAGGAAATGAGTTCTAGTCCTCGTGTTGACAATGGAAAACAAGTTGGTATTGAGTTTGATCTTGGTTCTATCAATGTAAACAAAGATCAACCAAGAGCAGCTAGAGACTGGCAGATTAACTTTATCCACTTGTCGTTTGAGGATCAAGATGGTAAAATGAAATCTATTAAAGTTATGCCATCAGGTGGATACACCTTTAGGAACTCAGAAGCTTTTGGTACACCCTCCACTCATGTGATGGGACAATTGGAGAATGATCAGTATCGTCGTATTACCTGTTGGTCAAATGACACAATTAATGTCAATGATAAGTTCTGGGGATTTGCTGTAAATGCCTGGATTGGTACAGAGTACGCAGCTGATAGATGGAGATGCTACAACATGAAAAATTTGAAGCCCCTAGTAAGGGATCCACAATGATACTAAATAACATTGAAAAGACAAGCGTTTTGAAATGAGTTATTCATACGGTTCATCAAGTTCTTCTAGTACAAATACTAACACCACTTCTACTAGTAGTACATCGTCCAATACCAGTACGAATACCAGTACCACTTCTACAAGTAGTACATCTTATGACAATGATAGTGGTGACAGTGACTCAACCTCTACCACGAGCGCCACTACAAGCACTACAAGCAATAACCCCACCACATTTAGTTCGTCTACTGTTGTTCCGTCAACCTCTACTGTATCTGATGAGTCACTCTTGCCAGATAATGCATCAAATGGTGACAGAGTTACTATTGATTCGCGTGTATATGAGTTTACCAGTAGTGGATGGGTTGTAATTTCAGAAGGAAGCTTCTTGCGTTTCCCTTCTAACCCAGATCCAATGGATCGATATGCTGTTGCAAATAAAACTTGGGAGTATGATGGCAATAAGTGGGTACTGGTTTATGTTGGAGCTGTAGAAGATCAAGATGATTATGTAAAGAAAGTCGCAGTTCAACATAATGAGTACTTTGCAGATATCAATAATGAAATAATTCCTACACCACACGATTTGTATGGTAAGGAAATTGATGATATGTTGAATATGTTGAATAATGGTCCTTCTATATACACCAGTAACAATAGTGTCGTAGTCCAAACAGGGCGCGATGAAATGATCAGTGACAGTGGTGGAGTTATTGGAAGTAACTTTCAGTCTGTTAACATAAGTCTTGATCTTAGACAGTTAACATCTGTTGCTGAGATTGATGTTAAGGCTATCAACATCAGTGGTTTAGCAACTGTAGACATTGGTACACAGACAACATACATGGCACTACTTACTGGTAGACCTACTAATGTAGGGTACAATTGGATTATTACTGAACAAAGTGGTGATGGTTTTATCCCAGTTTCCCCATTAAAAGCTAGTTTTATTGGGCCATCCAATAGATCATATGCTGAAATTTTGATTAGAGAAGAAGGTGTTTATAAACTTGAGGTTAAAGCACTTGTTAAAAGAGCAAATAATGAAGGGATTATTGTTATTGACAGTGAACTTGATACTGATATTGTGGTTGCTGCTAATGAAATTTTACCTGAATACAACGATGTACCACCTGCAACCAGAGTAACATGTTTCCTCAACCCAGAAAGGGCAGAATCAAATGGTGGATATGTATTCTTTAAACGAGATGTACTATTTAAGGATGAAGCTGGCGAACCAGCTACAGTTCCAATTATTAACTTTTCCAACTCCACCATTATTGGCAATGGATTGCACTTTGTGTTCACTGGTTTAGAAGATTCCCAACCAAATCCAAATATGGATCTAGCATATGAAGGATATGTGTTTGTTCATGAGGCATTGATGGAGGACAGACTTAAGTGGTCAACAAAAACACATCCAGATACAAATTTACCTTTCTCATTGAGTAATGTAAATACTTTAGTGATTGGCAATCCAGTTACATCTGAAGCTCGTACTTATGGTGTTATGAGAGCATCATCTTTCCTCGAAAATGATACTAGTGCCTATCCTCCATACTTTGGGATTTCAGCCTATAACTATCGTGGATACGCTATTGTTGATCCTTTCCCTAATATCACTGTTTCTCAAAAACAAGCTGTCAACTTGAGTGTTAACTCTAGGTCAATGCCCCCACAGCCATCACCTTATGATGAGGAGTTTGGAGATATTCAGTATATTAGTAATACTTCAAATAGAGTAGATCCAGATATTACTGAAGATATTACAGAGGCAGTTAGTTTGAAAACTTCTTCTGAAACAAAAATTCTTGAGTTGGGTAATAATATTGCCAATGGAGTA
>Ga0098056_1000753_pt1 | contig 13209 bp, 3 predicted proteins | sample 17BtaG_FD_92583 | JGI IMG/M metagenome (GOLD analysis project Ga0098056, IMG submission 92583) | Marine viral communities from the Subarctic Pacific Ocean - 17B_ETSP_OMZ_AT15314_CsCl metaG | ecosystem: Environmental > Aquatic > Marine > Oceanic | place: Subarctic Pacific Ocean | collected 2015-01-18
GTAGAGAAGATTTAACCTTTGAGCAACAAAGAATTTCTGATACTATGGATACACTTGCAGCTGCTGTTGAACTTGGAGGCGAATATTTTGGAGGTAAAGCAGCTCAACAAGAATTTGAAACAGTAGATGTTCCTCAAACTCAAAAAGAAATTGCAAGACAACAATATATAAAATCCATTGAAGGAAAAGAAGGAATGAAATCTTGGGATGAATTAACAAGTCCTATTAGAACTGAATGGATTGATAAATTTAAACCTATAAAAGTTGGAAAAACTGGAGAAACTTGGGAAAGTTATAATACATTAGAAAAATTATGGGAAAAGCCTTTATATAGATTTGGAGAGGAAGAGCATGATTTTGTATTTAAAAAATCAGATGTACAAGGAATTAGTCAATTTTCTAAATATGGAATGATGCCTAAATTAAGTGCATTTAGTAGCCCTATTAAAAGAAGTTTATTAGGTGAAGTTAATGATGACAAGTCTCAAGTGGTAACACCAAAAGTGAAAAAAACTACTCCTCCCTCTACTAAAGTAACAAATAAATTGAATACAGATTTTATGGAAGCAGCAAAACGAATGAAACAATGGAATCAAGTTCCTTCATATGCAGATTGGGCTGAAGGTAATGAAGAATTATTGAAAGCTGCTATTCAAATTGGATGGGATAAAAATTTAGGTAAATGGAAATGAAAAAAACAATAGCAAATAATCATCTTTCAGATTTAGCCTCTAAAGGTAGATATGGTGATACAGAAATAGCTCGTACATCAAAAGGAGAATTATTGCATGTAAATCCAGAAGAAAAGTCTTTAATGGATATGTATGGTATGGAAGGTGAAAGAATGGTAGATGCTATTGGTTCTGGCACGATAAATCCAGAGACTGGGTTAGAAGAAAAGTTTGACCCAATAACTATTACAGCTGGAACGATTATGGCTGGAGCTGCTGTAGTTGGAGCAGGGATATCAGCTTTTGGTTCATATAAGTCAGGCAGAGCTGGACAGATGCAAGCGCAAGCTGAAGGAAGACAAGCTGATATAGGATTAGAAGCAATCGAAGAATCAATTGCAAATCTTGAAAAAAGTACTGCAAGAGGAAGAGACGCAGTAATGATGGATTATGGACAATCTGTAGAAAGTGAATCGTACAGAACTGGAACAGAAACAACAGATTTATTTAAAGGTACTGAAAAAGCATTACAACAAAGTGGTCTTGCAACAGCTGGTACTATCGAAGGGCAATCATCTCTTGCTTGGAATAGAATTAGAGACAGATGGTCTTTAAAAGGTGATAGTTTAATAGCTGATTTAGGTAAAAAAATGGGAGCAATAGAGGGTAAATATGAGTCAGAACTTGCAAGATTAACAACAGAAAGAGATAAATTAACAGCAACAAAGAAATCAGCTGAAGATAGAGAAGATTCATGGTATCTTGGCAAACATATTGGTGGAATGTTTAGAAAAGGTGTAGATACATATAAAGATTTAGGTCGAAAAATTAGTAATACAGACCAACTTATAAATGATACAAAGAATTATATTCGTGGAAATTGAAAGGATTGATAAATGGCTAATGGAAATGCATTAAGAGCAGTTACTGAAATATTAAGAAGTGGTGAACGTAGAGAACAAAGTAAAGTTGATACTGCGCTTGCTATGATGCAGTTAGCAGCTTCAAAAGAACAATCTGAAGCAAGCCGTATATTCCAAGAGACACAATTTGCTCAGACTAAAAGGATGCAAGAGATTGCATTAACTCAGAACAATCTACAAACATCTTTAAAATTAATAGAAAGTGAAAAGCCAAAAATTGCTTCAGCTTTTGGGGAGTCAACTGGTATAACGAGATTTTATCAAGAGATGGAAGAAGGTGAAATGGCCGAAGATGCAATAACTGATATGGCGAAAGAGATTAAAAAGAAGATTGGTAAAGGATATGATTCAGAAATAAATACAATAGCAGGAGCGGTATTTAATTATTATAATGCTAAAGATTCTGAATCAATGATTGATATAGCAAGTAGATTACATGATGCTTCTATAGCAATTAATCAAAAAACAGCTACTAACCAACAAAAGAAATTATTTGAAGCATTTAGAAGATTAGGAGCAACTGCAGATTTGCAGAATATATCTCAATTAGCTAAGAAAGCAAGAATATCTGAAGCTAATATTAGTAAAGAATATTCCGAGTTCTTACAAGGTGATTATGAAATACAAAGTCCAATAGGTATTTATGCAGATATTCCAGAATCTAAAATTGACTTTACTCAACCTGTTCAAGTTACTCCAAAACCTACTGGTGTTTCAGTTGCTGGTTTAAAAGAAGCTGTAGATAAAGCTCGACTTAATTATCAGACTTTAGAAAAGAAAGTTAACTCTGGAGTTGCAACTGACGATGAAAAAGAAGAGTATTCAGAATTACCAGGTGTTATTCAACAATTAAGATTGGATTTATATGAATCTAGTGGTGAATTTGAAGCTGAAATAGATGATGAAATGAAAAAAGTTGAAGAAAAAATAGAAGCATTTAAAGTAGGTGGATTAACTGGTAGACCTGAATATAGAGAATTAAAAAGTCGTTATCAGCAATTAAGAATAGAAAGTAATAAAGCTGTTAATGCTGCAAGACTTGAAAGAGCTAATCAAAAGTTTGACGAAGAAGTTGAAAGAGTTTCTTTACAGACTGGACTTTCCGAAGCAGTTGTAAGAAATCAAATGCGAGTAAAAGCGCCTTGGGATTATTCTGATGCTGAAACTATCTATGATTCAGGTCAAAAGGTAATTAAAGAAGGAGGAGATGATAAAATTGGAGTTAAAACTCGTACTACAGTTAGCGGAACAAGAAGAGCGGGTGGCTCTGTACCTGGCAGAATGTACTAATAAGAGTTATTAATGCCTCAAAGCAAATTTGATAAATATTATAGTAAATATAGACCTAAATCTAGTGAATCATTAGGAACAACTGATACCGCAGCTTCAACTGCTATATCTCCTATAGCAGCTCCACAACAACAAGGAAATATTTGGGATGTAATGGGTTCAGATGAGTACCCAGAATGGTATCAACCATCAGTAGAAGATTCTCCAGACGCTGGTTTAATGAATGCTGTTGGTGTTGGATTATGGAGTTTTGTTGATACTGCTGCATTTGGAGTACCTGGCGCTCTTGTAGAAGAAGAACAGTATTTAAATTATGAAGACCCTATTGCTAAATGGACTGGAGCTATTGGTGGATTTGCAGGATTCGTAGCAGGAGCTCCATTAAAAGTTGGTGCTAAAATTTTACAAAAAGGATTTGGTACACTAGCAAGTAAACAATTAAAAGAAGCTGGAAAAGAAAGTGTAGAACAAGTCATAAAGGGCATGAAGCAGAGAGGTCGTGATGGTGGACTTTCTAGGGGAGCAGTAAAAGAAGTTACTAAAGGATATAGAACTCTTGCAAGACAAGCAGCTGTAGACCCTAAGATTCAAGGTGCAGAATTTAATAGAGTTGCAAAAGAATATTTAGAAGAATATGTTAAAAGAGGATTAGATGATGGTGTATTAGATGCTACTCAAGCACAAGCTGTTAGAGATATGTTTGCAAATAATGTATTCAAAAGACCTCTACAAGATTTTAAAGGACTAATGAAGATAAGAGGATTGGCTGAAACTAATCCAAGATTAGCAAAGGTAATAGGACATAGTATAGATGATGCTATAATGTTTGGTTCAATTGATACAATATTTGAAGGTGTGTCAATGGTAGAAGATGGAGATTTTGATTTTACTGCTCCATTATGGGGAGCTGGAACTGGTGCATTATTTGGACAGCTTAGTTGGTTGAAACCTAGAGGTAAAGCAGCTGCATTTAAACCAGATTTTATGTCTGGATTAAAAGCTACTTTCCAAAGAAAAGGTGCATTTAATGATATGACAAGAGAGCAATTAATAGAAAGAGCTTCCTTGCAAGGAGTATTAGCTAAGGCAAATGGTCAGTCTTCTGTTGTTTCTCATACATTTAAAGGAAAAACAAGTAATATAAATCTTCTTTCTGATAATGTATTTGATGATGTAGCAAAGGTTTGGGGTAAAGACGCTAATAGAGCTATGATTAGAATTTTAGAAGAAAGAAGGGGTAAATTTGGAAGAGAAATGATGAAATGGGCGGCTACTGAGGAACTTGGAAATATCCAAGCAAATTGGAGAAGAATGATGTTAGGTGGAATATTCTTTAATGCTCATACATTTTATGATACATATGCTCATGGTTTAGAACCAGATGTTAATGATGTATTGCCAAGTTTCTTAATTGGAGCTTATGTACAAAGACGTTCTAATCCTGCCAAATTTGACCTTAATCATAAACAAATGAATCAGTTAAGACAGAATCTTACAGTTCTTGGTATGAGCCCTGAAAGATTTTCTGCAATTCCTACTTGGGAGTTTAAACAGAATAGGCTTGAAAATCCATTTTTAGATGCTAAGTTCAATGAAGTTAGGACTAAATTAGAAGAATTAGAAATTATTACTGATTCAAATGAAATTGCATCTCTTGAATTAACACCTGATGTAGTAAGCGCATCTACAGCAGAAGGCTCTAATGAAGTTTTTAATAGAATGTATTCATACATGAAAGGATTAAAGACATGGACAAAGCCATTAGATAATATATCTAAAGAAGATGCTAAAACAATTGGTGATTTAATATTAAAAGCAGACAAAAGATTTAAAACTACTGAGGGAAGTGAAGAAGCATTACAAAAAACATTTTTAAAAACTCAAAAGAATTTTGAAGATTCATTTAAAACTCTTATTGAAACAATAGAAGACCCTCAGAATATACTTGGTATTTCAACTGATACAGTTAAAGGTGAAAGAATATTAAGAATACCTGAAAAGATTACAATAGGTGAAGAAATAAAAGAAAAAGCAAGAAATGGTGAATTAACATGGTTAGTAAATGCAAAGGGAGAAGTGTTAAAAGGAGAAGAAGCTTTAGAATTATTATATGACAAAACAGATGGTTTTAACGCAGCTTTAAGAACAGTTGATTTATTAAATTATGCTGAAGTAAATCCAGTCGAATCTAAAAAAGATATATCATCAGAATCATTGTTAAAACAAGTTTACGAAAGAGTATCTACATTTGAAACTAATGTCGAAAGACAATTCCCAGATAGGACACCAGACGCTGAACGATGGAGTTTATCTGAAAATTTTAGAGATTATGTAGGTTTTCTTATACGAAATCATGGTATAAGATACAGTGAAGAAGCAACATCAGTTTTTAAAAGAGATTATGCAGATAGAGATAGACTTATAGGATTGCTTGCTGATGCTGGTATTTTATATAGCCCAGGCAATATAAGTGAAGCTCTTGTAGTTGATTCTATTACTTCTGAAAATGGAAGACCTAAGGTAAAAGTTACAGGAGCTGATTCAGAAACAACTGCTAAAGATATAAGATTCTTAGGTAGAGTACTAACATTACAATCTGCAGTTGGTGGATATAGAGGATTTGAGGTAGACCCAAATAATCCTATAGAAGTATCACATGGTAAGGTAGAATCATTAAGAAATTATCTTAATAATATAAAAATTAATCTTGATACAATGCAACCTTGGTTACAGTCTCAATTAGTTAATTATGCTTTTCAAGAAAGAATTAAAGGTACAGATTTAAAATTAAATCAAGTAGACGCATTATTTAATTTAACTGGAACTGGGGCAGCTACATTTGCAGCAGCCGCTGAAGGAAAAGCTGCAGGGTTTAGAGTTAAATTAATAGATGAAGCAAGGATAAAAGGTCATCCAGAAAATACAGTAATACAACAAGCAAGTGATTATAATAAAATAATGAGAAGAATTATTGATGATAGTAATGGTCTTGTTGTAGAATCTGTAGATAAAATAACTGTTGTAGATAGAACGTATATGGATGCTTTAAATCGTTCGATTGATATAAAAGGTGAATCTTCAATGTCCGCCAAAGAAACACTTGCTGAATTTATGACATTATTATCTACTCAGAAAAAAGGATATGAATCTTTTAGAAGACAATTAAAAGAGTTTTTAAATGCACAACCAGGTAATGAGTTTAATGCTTTACAATGGTTAGGAGAAGCTGGTGTAATTAAATCTAAAGAAAATCAAAGAGATTATGATATTGATTTAGTAAAGTTTACTGACTTACTAAAAAGAGGTATGGAACAAAAAATGTCTACCTTTGGATACACTCCAGAATATGCTAAAGAAAGATATGAGATTCTTGAACAAAAGGCTAGGGATAATTTTATTGAAGACTCTACTGAAAGAGGTCAAAAAAGACATATTGATTTAAATAGTTTTTATGAAAGATATAGAATTGATGGAAAAGATGTAACAGGTTTTAGTTCAGCTGAAAAATTAGACAACTTTCAACAATTAGTTTATTTACCTGGAACTGGATTTACTGATAAAATATTAAATACAAATGTAGTTCGTAAGGTAATGGATAGAATTCATATAAAAGTAGATAATAATTGGAAGCCATATAGAAGTTTAAGTGAATCAGAGCAAAGAGAAAGACATTCTCAATTAAGAGAAGATTTAATTAATCTTTTAGGCTCTCAGAGAGCTCAAGTAATGGTTCCTGTTTTAAGTTATAATAATGGTGATTATCAGAAATCAGTAGAAACAATGCAATTAACAAGGTTTCGTGAATATTTGACAGATGGATTAGAGATTCCATATATGATAGTTGATGGAACAATGAATATTACTGAAATGTCTTTTAATGGAAAATATTATGTAAATAAACAAATTAATATCTTTGAAGATGGAACTGCTATAAGTGATAGATTAAAAAATCAAATAAAAAAATATAAAGATGGGTTTATAGCTGAGATATCGCAAGAAACTTCTATGTTTAAGCCTGAAGATGGAACTTGGAATTTAGAAGGAGTGAATGGTGAAAGAGGATTAAGGTTAATTAATCTTGGCCCTGGAATAGACCCTATAGTTGTTGCATCTAAAGATTTACCTAAAATGAAAGAACCTTTTAAAGAATTTATAAATGAATATAAAGGCAGAGAAAGTTTAGACCCTCAGGCTGTAAAAGTATTAGAAAATTATGAAACAAAAATTAATAATAATGAAGTAATAACGCCAGCTGAATACCAACAGATGATGAATTATTTAATTGCTAAACAAATGCTTATTGGTTCAGATGGAGACAGGGCTTTTATAAACTTTGCTAATGGAATAGATTCTGAAAAGACATTATCAAGAATAAAATTATATAATACTAAAAAATATGTAAGGTATAATAAATCATTTATAAAAGATGTTGCTGATGTTTATATGTTTGGAGCAGACCAAGAAGCTTTTACAACAAGAAGAAGAGATAAAGATACAGCTAGAATATTAAGAAGAATAATTAATAATGATGGTTATGGAGTTGCTATTTGGAATGATGCTGAATATGCTAAAATAAAAGATGAAGTAAAAATAGAGGTAGAAAAAGCAAAACTTAAATGGAATTGGGAGAACGTTATTGGAAAAGCACATGAAGATGTATCTGCATTTGATAGTATTGCATTTGTATCAAGAGATATGCTTAGAGCATCTCATGCTTTAATGGGGCATGACCCACTTTCTTTTAATCCAATTAAACCAGTAATATCATCTGGTGGCCCTAATTCTCCATTATTGTTAGGTAAAACATTATTTGTATATAGTGAATCATTAAATGAATTCTTTAAAGGAAATAAAGCAGTAGATATATTACTCACTAAAACTGGTGCAAAAGTTCATAATCGTGTTGGTGAACCAGGAATGGAAGATGCTAGTATAATTAATACTGGTTGGGAAAATTTAAATAATCAAAGACTTACTTCTGAAAAGATTAGAAAAATATCATTAGAGTCAATAGGATTTATGCCTAATAGTAATGCAGATTTTACATTAGCAAAAAAGTCTCAGGCTGATGCTAATTTTATGAATAATGCTGAATCTAAACTTATGTTTGATGGAGAATTTTCAGGTCAATTAGAAACTAATATTGAAAAAATGACTGAAGTTATGCAAGACCCAATCACTTTAAGAAAATGGATGTTAGCAACACTTGGAGATGAATCTTTAGTATCTGATATGCAAGCTGGTGAAGGGATGAAAGCAATAAGTAATATGGCTGTTTATTCATCTTTATCCCCAGATGCTAATCCTATGAGCTATAGTGATAGATATGTAAGGAATAAATTATATAATATATATATTGATAATGTAATTAATGGAATGAAATCTGCTACTAATCAATATAATGCAGAAGATTCACATAGATATGGTGGACAAGCTCCAGTTATTCAAATACCAGAATTAGCTAAAAGACTTAAACCTACTCTTGTTGACAAAGATGGTAATGTAGAAATGCAAGGTGAAGCTATGCTACCATCTTATGCAGCTGATTTAACTCTTCGTGAATTAAGTGAGCAAGGGTATGAAGTAAGATTGGTTAGAAAAGGTCAATCTATTAGACCTGAAGAAATTATGGGTAAAGAAGCTTGGGAATGGCATAAGAACAGTGCAAATCTTGGAACATTACAACAAGGTTTTGAATATATGAAATCTCAAGGAGAATATCCAGACGATGTTAGTATTGGTGTAATGGTTAGAAGAAATCCAAGAACAAGACCTAATGATTTTGGACTATACGCATTAAAAGGTTTCTTAGAAAAAACATATGGTAATGCATTAGTAGTTAATTCTATGGATGTTGCAAATGTAGCAGAAGGAGATTATGATTTTGATAAAGCAGATTTCTTTTTTGCTCATAAATCTTCTATGTGGGAACATGTTGATAGAGCTTCAAAGTTTTTTGTACAAGGAATTAATCCAGATATGTATAAACAACCTATATCATATAAATTAGGTATGGATGCTACTGAATCATCAAGAGCTTTAAATCAAATTAGTGCAAATGCTCGTATTTATAAGAAAGGTGTTGGTCTTATTCAAAAAGTTCCTAGAATGTTAGGATATGCAGATAAATTGGGAACAAGTGTAAAAGGAAATGCATTCGTAGAAAGATTTAATAAAGAAAGAGCTACTGCAAAATTTACAGAAGATGCAAAGATTTTAATAGGTGGAAATGAAGGTCAAAACTTTATGATAATTATGGATTATCAAAATAAAGATTATTTCCAAAGAGCTGCTTTAGAAACTCAAGTAATATTAGATGCGACTGGAAGGTTAAATCCAGATATTGCAAGTGATATTTATGATTGGAGACCAAAGTTTATATTTCCTCGAATGGAAGAATCTGTTGTTCCTAATGAAATTAAAGGAAGAAATCAAGCAGGATTTGTTAATGATTTAAGGTCAAAAGGAAACTCTGATGGTAGTAGAATAAGAATTTTTAGAAAGATTGTTAGAACCCCAGAAGGTGTTGAAGAAAGAGATTTAACTAAATTAGATACATCAATTATCAATCAATTGTTATCTGAATATAGTAAGTTTTTAAATGTTACTAATGATTCTGTTTATGAAAATACTGGACAGCAAAGAAAATCTGAATATAAAGATGTAGTATCTTCTTCTGAATCATTTTTTAATTTTAATAAAACAATTAATAAAAGTCTTTATTGGAGAATGAGAAATAAATGGGGCAGTAATGAAGGTAAAGAAGAAACACCGTGGAAGAATGATAAAGAATTTAATGAATATTTTGGAGTAGATAGAGAAGGTAAGACATATAGAGATGCTCAAGGTAATAAAAAGAAATATTATATATCTGAAAAAGAAATTTTACACCCAAATGTAAAACTAAACGCACTATCATTTGCGCAAGGACAAAGAGGAGCTCCAGTTGATAGAATATTGTGGAAATTTTATAATGCTGACCCATTTAGAGAGACTACTACTAGAACAGTCGGAGGAAGAACTGGTGAATTGATTGACCAATGGTATAATGAATTACTTGGAGGTGGTGAATCTACTACTATATCTGATGTTGAAGGTTCTATTACAAGATTTGAATCTAAAGCAGATGAATTAACTAGAGGAGTTAAAAAAGGAATACAAGATTATAATAGAAAAGCTCAATTAGTTGCTAATTTAAAGAAAAAAATAGGTACTGTCTACCATAGTAAATTAAGATGGGATGCTAAAAATAAATCCGTTGAGAAAATTGATAAATTAATTAAAAAATTAGAAAAAGAAATGGGATATGATTTCTTGCCTAGAGAATATTTAAAGTCAAGAAAAGGAAAAGATTTAGATAAAATAGAACTAGTATTTGCTGATGATAAGAATGTAGTTGATGGTAGTATTCATTATGCAACATTAGAAAATGTTAAGAATATGTTACCTGGTGGGTTTGCATTAGGTGAAACTGCAAAAAAAGATTTAAACTTTATTCGGAAAATAAGAAGAGCGTTCTATGGAAATCGGACTGGATTAAAAGAATTTATGAGATTTGGTGGTAAGACTTTATTGACTAGTCAAGAAATAGATTTAATTAATAAATTAACTACTACAGACCTTAATACTTTTTATCAATTAGAAACTAAATTATTAATGGAAGGTTTTGAACGACATGGCCCTACATTTATTTATGCATTTATGCAACCTGCTCAAAATAAAAAAGCAGTAGGTGTTTTTAACAATAGACCTGTTAGTGTGCCTTATCAATCAACTGAAACATTTGACCCATCTTCTAAATATAGAAGAGGTGTTAGATTGCTTACAGCTATTGCATCTGGAACAGAAAAAACTATTAATAATACTTCTGAAAATCAAGAATTAGCAAGAAATCAATTAGGTCAAATACAATTTATTGAATCTACTTTTTCAAGATTCTTTAATAAAAGAATAGACCAAAGATGGTTAGTTGGTGAAGAAGTTGGAGATTTTTTAGATGTAGGTGCTATGGGTAAAACAGGTAAGCAAGTAATGTACAATCATTTAAGATTGCCAGACTTTAATCAAGATTTTACAAGGTTATTTAGTGACTTTAGGTCAGTACAATGGCAAAGAGATGCTAATAGAATGTCTAGTGGTTTTGGATTAATGAATGACCACTTAATAGATTTTTATAGAAATGTTATGAGATTAGCTGGTAAAGAAGGTCAGTTTGATTCTTATCTAGAAAAAATGAGTATAATGGATTCTGAAATGATGGGTAATAATTTAATAGACCCAATGAAATATTTATCTTTAAAAAATAATATTGATAAAGAAGTAAGACAGATTGCTGGTGATATATTCGCAGGTGGAAGATTAAAGAAAGAATTAGCAAAAGGCAATCCAATTGCTGAAAATATAGTTAATAGTCCTGTATATAATTTAATGGGTGGTAGTAAATATTATGAAAGAGGTGTATCTTTAGAAAGAAATCCTCAACTTAATATTGAAAAATTAAGAGAATTAAAGGATATGCATGAATCATTACGAGAAATCAAGAATAATTTGAATCCTAATTCTTCTGAATCTAAAAAAGAATTGGAAGAGTATTTTATTAAGTGTTAAAGGAGTATAACATTGGCTATTAATTGCGGTCTTTTATCTGAAAATTTCAGAGCTTTAGCGTCTGGTATTAAACTTTGGGTTGATAAAGAAAGTACTAAAAAAATATTTAATGACCCACATGACGCTGCTATGAAGCTTATTAAAACTAATTTCAATATGGAATTAAAACATTTAAGATATGTTCAAGATTTGACACCAGGTCAGGTTAAATCTTATCTAGCAAGATTATCTGAATTAACTACTAAGGTTCAAGGAAAAGACCTTGATAATAGCTTTGCTAAGTTTATGTATCAAAGTTCTCATTATGGGCCAAAAGACCCTGTCATTGGCAATTTATTAAATGATATGCAATCTTCACAATTTAAATTTCAAGCAAACGAAGTACAAGATAAAACATTAATAAAAGGAATACATTCTGCTTTAAGAGTGGAATCTATAGAAAGAGGTTTTGATAAATCTAGTATTTCTAGAGCTGAAAAAGAATCTCTTAGATTAGATACTGAATGGATACAATCCATGGCTGATTACAAAACTGCTGAAAAAAATAACGATATGGCAGGTATGCGAGCAGCTAATGAGAAAATGTTAGATGTAAAAAGACAAATTGATACTCTTACTCAAAAAACTCATTTAAAAGTATATGATGATATGATTAATATGATAGAAATAGGTATGAGGGATGGTCTAAAACAAAAGTTTGAACAATTAAAAAAAGAAGCTTATACAACTACTAAAAAAGGTAAGCAAAAAGTACTTAATAAAAGAAAAGCAAAATTGTTAAGTGATATAATTAAAGGAGATTCTACATTAAAGCTAGATAGTAATGATATTGCAAGATATATTAAAATGCCAGATGGCTCTCCTGTAAGTGGTAATATGAGAAGTGCCATGACATCATATGTTGAACTTATGGATAGAATGTACTATACACTTAGGAATGGTGTTAATAAAAGAATTGATTCAGTTATTGATAGGATGAAATATTTAGGTAAGTTAGACCCAAATGATGAAGCTGCATTAAATGATATAAAAACTAAAATGAGAGAAAAGTATTCTCCAAACTATGAAGAAGGATTCTTTCCTCACTATGTTAGAGATTTAAATGCCCCATTTATGAATAAGTTAATGGAAAGTTTTGATAACTTGCAATTAGCGTCTAATAATAATGGTAAAGAAAAAGGTAAAAGTGTTAGAGAAATAGTAAAAGAGATGAGTTTTTGGATTGATGGTCATGCTAGACCTCAGGTACAGGATAGAGCAACAGCTCAATTTGGATATGATTATAGTAGAAACTTCTTTAATTCTGTAAATAATTATGTTGGTGATGTGAATAGATTTAACTACATATCTTTTATGGATAGTTATATGCTTGATGGAATTACATCAATTGAACGTATATATAAATCAGAAGGAGCTGCTAAAGGATATGCTCAGAATTTAGTAGATTATATATCTGATATGCATAGAGCAACAAATGGTGACCCTAATATTAGTAATAAAACAAGAGCATGGATGAGAAGTGTACTAGGTTTTGAATTTGTTTCAAAGTTAGGTGTTAATCCAAGAGCTGCTGCTAGGAACTGGTTTCAGAGACTATTAGATTATGTTACTTGGGGGCCTGTTCAAATAAAGAATTCTAAAGATTATTTAAAAACTATTGCTTTAGGAAAATCTGGTGATGTTCAAGGTGAAAATTATATTGATAATGTATTAAAAAA
>Ga0098056_1000761_pt1 | contig 13153 bp, 11 predicted proteins | sample 17BtaG_FD_92583 | JGI IMG/M metagenome (GOLD analysis project Ga0098056, IMG submission 92583) | Marine viral communities from the Subarctic Pacific Ocean - 17B_ETSP_OMZ_AT15314_CsCl metaG | ecosystem: Environmental > Aquatic > Marine > Oceanic | place: Subarctic Pacific Ocean | collected...
AACAAATAATTAACGCGCCGCGAATGCGGTCGCCGTTGAATGGGTTGTTATACGCAACCAATTTTACCAGACGGGAAATATGGTATGAAATATTATGTATCACGGCATGAATATATAAATATAAAGCAAGGAAAAGACTTTGCCGCATTGCTCCACAGAGACAAAAGCGATAAAGCTGTATATGCGGTTGATATTGCCGTTCTGACTAACTGCCATGCTTGCGATGAAGAATTTGTACTAGAAGAAAAGAACGAGCATGAAGCAGGAGACTTTTGCGACCACTGTTTAAACATTCACGGCGTATAACCACGAACACAACGCCTTGTCCGTTGGTGCGTTTTGTTAGCTGTTTGATTAGACAATCATTACTATGATGGTTAGAATAGAACACTCTTAATAATTTGAGGCGCTTATGCGGGATTTAATAATTACTAATGATAACCAGATTTTGGTTTCTTCTAAAGATATATCAGACGCTTTTGGTAAAGTTCATAGAAATGTAATGCGAGCAATTAAAGATCTAGATTGTAGCGATGAATTTAGAGTGACCAATTTTGAGCAGTCCACTTTCACATCGTTACAAAACAAGATTTTGCCATGCGTAAATATGACAAAAGATGGTTTCGCTTTTTTGTGCATGGGTTTTACTGGCAAAGAGGCGGCGCAATGGAAAGAGAAATACATTAAAGCCTTCAATAAAATGGAAAGCGCGCTATCAAAAAGCCTAAAGAAAGCGCCAAAATCAATGGAAGATTTAAACGCAATATCCAAACGGATTGAAAACTTAAATGATATCGGCAGCTTTCACGGCCAAGGTTTAGCGAAGTTTGCAAAAGACAAGCGGCGAGAGGTTAAAGTTTTTGAGCTGGCGCTGGAGCAGGCTCAAATGAGTTTAGGTGTCTAGGCTTGAATTACTCACAGCAAGGCGATAAGCCCGTCCGGACTCCGACCCAGAACGCCGCAATACATAAGTATTTCGATATGCTGGCTGATTCTCTTAATAATGCTGGTTATGACGTTAGAAAGGCAATGAGGCATGATGCACCCATACCATGGACCCAAAATCTTGTAAAGGAGCTTATATGGCGTAAAGTACAAAAGGCGATGTTTGATATAGAATCAACAACAAAGCTTGATGTGAGCCAAATTAGCGATGTTTACGAGGTGATTAATAGGTATACGGCTGAATCCTTCTGTGTGAGCGTTGCTTTTCCTGAAAAAGACAGGTTAATAAAATGATAGTTGATGATATACAATTTAAAAAAGACTGTTTGCGGCGTTATTACGCTGATATGGATATTAGCAAGGCTAAGCGCTTAAAAAGCAAGTATGAAACAGACAAGGGAAAACCAACCGCTAAATCAAGAGCTTTTGTTAAGCGGGTAAATGTGGCTAAAGGTTATGATCTGCTATGAGTGTAGCAAAATTAAGGTGTAAGCACTGTAAAGAGTATTTTAAGCGTGAAACAATGGTTCAGTTTCCTTCTGGTCGGTTTTGCACTAAAGATCACGCTGTTCAATGGTCGATAGACAACCAAGATAAAGGGAGAAAGAAAATTGATCAAGCCGAACGCAAAGCGATTAATCAAGCGAAGAAATCAAACCTTAAAACTCGAAAAGATGCGGCAAAAAAAGCGTGCCATGATTACATTAGAGTTAGAGACTCAGGAAAGCCTTGTATCTGCTGCGGCAAACCATTAGGAACAAATTATCATGCTGGTCACTTCCTGGAGTCTGGCAATAATCCGCAAATTAGATATGATGAAGATAATATCCACGGACAGCGGCTAGATTGTAATTTTTTCAGAGGTGGTGATTCTGGCTCATACAAAGAAAACTTAATTGATAAGATAGGTGAGTTTGCTGTAAATCAATTGTTAAACCTTCAAGGTGGCACTGTGAAGCGTACACCTGATGATTATTTGGTTATTGAAAAATACTACAAAGAAAAATTAAAGGAGCTACAAAAATGACTTACTTTTCAATATACCTAGCGCTATCCGTTGTAGTAACTGCAATAGCAACTAGGCTTTTCAATAATGATTAAGGATAATTCAGAATAGATAATGCTCCGGCATTGTCTATAGTTAGCTTTTTGGTTACCAGACCATTAGGGCTAACTAATACTATACCTTTACCGCTCTGGGTTAATCCAGCGTCACCAGTTTTATCAAAAAAGAAGGTTCTAATCATAGAGCTTGAATCATCATTCATTATCTCCATAAATCCGTCACCACCATTACGTTTAAATCTCCATTTTGTACCTGATGAAGGGCTGATATCTATGCCGCCGCTAGCTAATGGTATGTCAATACCTCCACCACCTAGTATTTTAATGGATAACTGAACTGTATCCGTTGAAGTGGACTCCTTAAACTCATTGAAAGTTAATATGTTGGCATCTGGCATTGTTATCTTGCATCCAGTAGCGGCGAAACCTCTATTAAATACTGTTGTAGGCGTAGCCGAGTAATATTGATTATCTCTTGCGCCGGTCAAAACATCATCTAGCACCGTTGTTCCGAGAGATAAATTGCTAGCATCAAAATAATGTGTCTTTAATTTTGCTGTATCGTCATTGAATTCTATATTGTAGTTTCGGTAACAGTTTGAAACTATATTTCCTCTGTAGTCACCGTTAAGGGCTGGCGTCCCCACAGCTTTAAAAGCATCTATTCCACCTCGTAGTTTATCATGGCCGCAATTATCGACGGCATTATTCCAAATCCTTGATCCAGTAGAATCAAGAGAATTATGGATACCATAACCACCAGTGCCTTCGGCTTTACATCCTTGAACAGTTGCGTTGGTGCATGAATCAAGATCAATGCCATCACCCACGGAATTTATTGCATGAACGTTAAATACCTGAGCGTCAATACAGCTCTTTAAATCCAGGCACTCATGATCATTGTTTGACCCACCTACATTGATCTGATTCGCTTTATTACCGTCTAGCAGGCCGTTTTTTACGGTTGGTGTACCGCCGTCAAGTTGGTAAACATAAGTATTAGTTATTGCTGTGACATCTTTAGGTTTTAATTGAACTTTTGTATCTCTACTCTCATGCTCTATTGTGTACTTTGCGCCGGTGAATTTAATTAAATCGACAACATAAAAGCTACTTGGTTTGGGCACATAAAATATTGATGCTGTTCCTGCGTCAATGTGATCTCGCGCTGCTAAGAATGGGCCAGTGTCCTCCGTCACGCCATCACCTACCGCGCCAAACTGCTTAACATCCACAGTTCCTGCGCCCTGTAATACAGCAACATTCCCATTAGCTAACTCATGGTCTCCGTAACCATCGAATGCTTGTGGGGTTACTATCAAATACCTAGCAGCCCCTGCATCACCCTTAGCGTAATATCCACCAGTCTCTACAAACTGACCTTCTTTTAATTTAGCTAATTTAAGTTTAGCAACTGTATCAAATGTTTTCATATTGTTTCCTTAGCCTCCTTCCGAGGGGAGGCTCTAAAGTTATGTTGGGGGAGCATGGTTTGCAGTTAGATTATTGAGCGCGCTCAAATCTTAGACCTATTAGCTCATAATCAGCCGCCAAAGTATCATTAGCATGGCTGCCGGCTCTAGATATCCTAAATGATTGAAAATCTTTTCCGTCCATCGTCAACGATGTTGCTGTTATCTTAGGTGTATCAAGCTGATGCTTAACATTTCCAACAGTGTGGTCTAGATTAGTTGTGGTTCCAGATACATTTAAAGCATCTGTATCATCATAAGTGTCATAGGTTAGGCTGATTCTAGCAACGCCAGCCGCCAACGAGTTTTGGGTGAAATAACCATACACATTAAATTTCAGCCAGTTCTTGCAAAGCTCTGGAACTTTTCCGGACAAAGTATCTGTCGCTGCATCTGATAACGTCCAGCAAACTTGCCTTGCACCGCCGCAAGTTGCGAGTGTTGGTGTGCCAGATAATAACGATATTTCATTGGCATTAACAAAGGTAGAATTCTCAAAGCCGTCGATATGTAAGTTCTGACTATTAAGATTTGTATTTAATTCACCGCTATCATCTTCTTGATTGTAAACCCAACACAAACCATTATTTGCATCAGAATCATTACTATAAATTCTAAAATTTGGCGTTCCTGTTTTTGTGTTTGTTCTAGTTACTAACCCGTGTACTTCTGATCTCATACCTGATGTGCTATGGATAACAGCGTAAGTTGCCAGGTAAGTATCATCAAACGTGCAGTTAATAATCGACAAACTATTAACGATTATCGTGTCCTGTGTGCCACTAATAAATCCCGTGGACGTTGCTACTACTCCATCTACACCATCCATAGGTTCTAGGCCTTCTAAATGTAGGGAGTTTATTGTTAAAGTTTCCCCACCATTTGCTAGTATAGCTTGGGCTATTTTACCATGCTCTATGTTAAGTTGGTTAAATACAGACTCATTCACCGCACTGAGTTTAACACCGCGTACAGCGTTTTGTGCAACTCCTGCTCTTTTGAAATTAATGTACATGTTAGTAAATACGTTCCCTGTTGAACCGCCATTTACAGAGGTTAAATCCATGCCTGTATGCGATACACCAAAGGCGTAGATATTGTCAAAAGAGCATGAGAAGCAGTTAGCATTCGCTGTGTCCTTCGTGGTCAGTTTTATTGCATAAGCACCGTTCGTCAATCTTAAGTCTCGGAAACTCGAATTAAAGTTCACATCTACAAGGTTAAGGCATACAGCGCTGCTATCTGTGTAAGGCAGACTCGGACTAAAGTTTAAGGATAGACTCTCTACTTTATTAAATGATCCACCCACTTGTAGCACAGGCGTATTAGGTGTAGTTTGTTGTATGATAGTACCTCGCATATTGTCTCCTACGAGTGTACTGTCAGACGTTAGCATCGTTAACGCTGCTGTTATCTTATAAGTTCCCTTTGGTACATTTACGCAGGCACTAGCAGAATAGTCCAAGGCCGCTTGTATAGCTGCTGTATCATCCACTACCCCGTCACCAACAGCTCCAAACTGCTTGACATTAGCTACAGTCCCAACCCTCAACACTAAAGCTAAACTAGCAACACCCGTACAAGCCACAATATTATAAGTATTAGCTGTAACGCTTGAAGCTAACACAATGTCCCACATAGCACCGCCACCATTACCCGTGGTACGCTCTTTAAGGTTTACGCTATCACCTGCTAGTATTTTAGTGCTAGCTATCGCATCGGCTAGTGTAGTGAAGTTGTGTACGAACTCTCTGCGGATACCACTATCTATCCCTTCACCAGTACCAGTACGCTTAGTCAATGTAACTATTGTCCCTGCTGGGTATGATTCAAGTAAGGTTATAGAGGTTTCAGTTGCAGCAGGCACATCCATATCGTTACTGTTCAAACGCCTACTATCTACACCCACGCCATTAATGTGGAACTCTGCTAATGTAGTAGTGTACTCTGTGAATGTAACTACTGTCTGTCCATCAGTGAGTGTCTTTGACTCTGACACTGAGGGTATGGTTATTAGGCCGTCTTCTGTGATACCTAGCACATCACCTAGACGCACTGCATCTGTTAGGTCGGTTGGTTTACCTAGATTGTTAATTTGGTAACTATTCAGGTCGATGTTGCCGGCGCCGATAGCCGCGTTCACGTATTCTAAGCGCCCAGTAGAATCAAAACCTAAAACCTTGCCGCTTCGGGTCGCTATGTCGGCTAGCTCAGTATTGCTGGAATTTAAAGCAGTATCATCAATTGGCGCTCTTATTGATAGCTCCGCCGTTCCGTTAATTTGCTGTTGAGCCGCCCATAAGCGATCGAAGTCATCATTAACTTCAGCAGCTAAAAAGTCACCGTTCTGCTGGTAATCGGTTAAACGCTCTAGGTTCATATTTCTATAAAGCGTCATAATATCGCCAGAAGTCGCGCCAGTTACTAGCGTTACATTTCCACCAGCATCAACACCAACACCAGAAACGGTATAGTGAGTACCTTCTGTTAATAGTGCGCCGTTTTGCTCTACAGCAATATCATCCTTGCTGAACACTTCAAACGTGTATGGAAATATAGTTTGCGCTGCTGTAGCTGTGTATTGATTGCGTGTTCCGTTGTCATTTATAGCCATATTATTTGCCCATTATCTTGCGTTGTTTTTCGGTTGATTGCTGCTCTGCGTTTGTTTGTAGTTCTGGAAATTCTTTAAACATTTGAGCTTTAGCTGCCTGCTTATACTCAGAGAATTTATTTAATATTAATTGGGATTTTCCACCATCAACTCCACTACCTAAACCTTTGTATAAGCTCGATCTAAATTGCTCCCTAAGTGCTTGCTTTATCGGTTTTCTGTCAACTTCGGCATTATCTTTGCCTGATGCCAATACAACGTATCTATCGTATTGCTCCGGCGTTAACTCAACCCCCATAATGCTTTTTCTTGGCATTGGGACCGGAGTTCCTTGCGCTACAATTTCTTCAATCACCAAATCACGCTTTACTTCACTTGTGTAAACAGGGCTTAAAATGTCTGGTCCTAATCCGCCCTGTAAAACTACCTTCTCACCAAAAACATTTCTTCTCGGAGGTAAATCCTCTGATAGCCCTGGCGTTCTAGATTTAATGTGGTCTATGATGCTGTAAGTTGCTTTCATCTCTGGACTAATAACCCTTTCTAGTGATGCAACACCAGAAGGGATAACTGTTCCAGCTAACCGCTTGATCCAGTTTTTAACTTTTGTTTGTTCTGCCCCAACCTCTGAGCTAGTTGAACTCATCATATCAAAGAACTCAGCAACACCCCGTAAGTAGGTTTTACTGGTTACATTTTGAGCTGTTGCCATAATTGACGCGTAAGCCACATCGAACCCGTCCTTCTCATCAGCGTGCAAAAGTATCTCTGACATATCAGCAGAAAGCCCTAAAAATGCCCCTATAGGATCTAAGCGGTTGTAACTGTAATAGGTGTCGCCAATCTTAATCGAATAAGGCTGCCACCCCGTTTCCCTTAACATTCTATTTTGTTGCCAGTTAGCAGGACCTTTACCAGTAATGTCTCCGGATGCCGTATAGTCAGCACCTATCGCCATTAGAGTTGATCCTGTTGCTATCTTTGCTAAAGCCATATCTTTTCTCGCACCACCCGCCGCAATCTCAGCGCGAACGCTTTGCGATAATGGAGCTAGAATAGTTCTCTCGCCTACATACTTCATTATGTTTATTGGTGTTCTAATAAATGGCATGATCACCTTAGCGCCTGGTACCTTCTCTCTTGCTGACTGGATTGCTTTTCCGGCATCGCCTAGCTCTTTAGTGAATGTTTGATATCTGCCTGTGTCAATTGCCTCTAAATGCAAGTTTTCCGGCGGGTTGGTTATTAGTGAGGATATTCTTTCTGCTAGCTCGTCACCCTCTAAGCCTTCTTTGCTTGCTGCTCTAAATGCTTGGGCGTTCAACTCCATTCTATACCCGATAGTTTTGAATAACTCGTCACCAGCCATTAGGAATCGCCCTGGCAATCTAACTATCTCCCCAAGAAGATCAGCTGCCCTGCCTGCTGTTCCTGTTAGATTTAGGTTTTTTGCAGTTATAGACCTGAATTTTGTCATCTCTGCTTTTTGCAATGGATCAGTAGGCTCGCCAGTCTTAATAACATCCCAGGCCATTTTCATTCCATCTTTATAACCCTCGATCATGCCTTTAAACTGCATTGTGGCCTCACCTACTGCCACTGAATCCGCCGAACCTCTAGCCTGTCCAAGTAAAGACGCTATCTTTCTTTCACCGACCGCCAACCCAGACACAACACTATTCGACACAACATTGACCACATGAGTTGCAGGGCTTGATAGTAAGGCGTTTATCCATGCTTCATAGATCATTTCAGGCTTTGTTGCCTTGGCCGCACCATCAACAAACTGATTTATCTGGTGGGTTGTTTTTAAGTCTCCCATTTTTTCAGCTAGTCCTCTTGTGACATTTTCACCACCCCCAACTTCCAAAGCCTCTTTAATAGCTCGTTCCTGCTCCTTTGCGCTCTTTGCCATAATTCTAAAACTTGACAATGCCCGCCCAGCTTCGGACGTCAATCCAGATACTTGCTGTTGTATGGCTTGATGTTGCGCCATTGCTCTGCGGAATAAGGCTAAATCTTCTACACCTCCACCTTTTGCTTTGTCAGCTAAATCAAATAACTTTTCACCGCTAGCGACTAATATTTTTCTGGACGCGACAGCTTGTTCGGCATTGAAGGCTTGACCTCTACGTCTATCAAGCAGATCATCAACAGTCATACCTAGGTCGTCAGCTAGTTTTTCAGTTTCTTCCAGCGTTATAGCTTCGCGTCTTGCTTCATTTATCTTGGTTGAGTCTGCTTCCGCTACATTATCTATCAAGCTTTTTACGTCATCTGTAGTTTCCAGCCTTGATAGGTTAATGTTCTTTGCAGCCTCATCATCTGCCACGCCGGCGGCCTGTTTAAATTCTTGCTCTTGCTTTGCTGCTTTTTCTTCAAAAGGTATAAAGTCACCTTCTTTTGTATCGTCAACTTTTAATTCTTTTGTCTTTGATAACTGCTCTGCTTTTTCTATGTCAGCTTTAGCCGCTTTTGCTTCTTTAGATGCGATTGTTTTAGCTCTGACAGTCTTTACAGCTTTTAGGAATGTATCAGCTACACCCCCAAGAGCAAACCCTTCTAGAGCGTTTTTAAAGCGCCCTTCTGCTTTTGAATCTTCTGGATCGGCCTCTAGATATGATGTAACTGGATTGCTTAATGCAGGGTATTCTTCGATTAAATCAGATAGTCTCTCGTCGCTAGGGTCAAATACAACTGAGTCAGCGATCGCGCCGCCAGCCATAGCAGATGAAACCGCACCTTTAACACCCATTGCTTTAACAGCCTTCACACCAGGAAGAAACCCAACTAAAAATTGTGAGATGCCTTTAATTAGTCCACCAGTAACAGTTCTAGGATCATCAAGCTCCGGCATAATGTCACCCACTCCGCCGCGCTTCTCTGCTTCTGCTCGTGTAATCATCTCAATATCAAGATTGCCTTTTTCATCAACAAACTGAATAATAGTTTCCCAATCGTCCATCCCAAACAAATCTTCAATGCTTGAGCCTAAGTCATCAACTGCATATAGGGCTTCTTGAACCCCCTCGCTTATGCCCCCGACTATCTGCCTTGGAGCCTCAATAATACCTCCAACCACATCAGAAGCAATTCCGCCAACCGTAGATGCAATACCTTTTGCTGATGCCATTAAATCAAAAGACTCATCCTCTGGCTCAACTGGTTTTAGCGATTTAAGTAGTTTGTCTGCTGGTGTTAAGTTTGAGTTAGCTCTAGCGTCTAAGTAGCTTGATGATAGATCGTCCTGCGCTTGAGTTTCGCCGCTTGATAGCATTAGGGCTGATGTGACGCTTAAACCTGCGGTAGCGCTTTGCTTCGGTCTGATCATCGACTCGCTAATTGTGTAATCTTTCTCCACCCCTTTGTTTTCTACAAAGCCAAATCTTTTATAAAACTTTTCCAGTCTTTTTTTGTTTCCGCCAAAGTCGCTAGAAGGTGTTAGAGCTAGCGCCTTTTCCTGCTCATCAGCCACGCGAACCAAGTCGCTCATAGCTTTTGAGCCTGCGCCTCGCCCTCTTTCTTTTGCCACTATTTTATCTACAGTGATAACTTCGTCTGACTCTCTTATCATTAAATCAACGTCTGGATTGGATTTTTTCAACCCTTTTATAGCCCCGCTAATCACGCTCATTTAAAGCTGCCTCGTATGATTTGTGGAATTGGTTTATTAGTGTTTGGTATTTCTTGAACTCTTGGATTTCATTGTACTGCCTTTTGAACTCATCTTCACTTAATGTGCGCTGATTAGCTCTTGAGGTTTGTTGTCTTTGATATTCTTCAACCAATAGTCTTGCCGATTCATCTATATTGTCGGTGCTACCAAACGAGGGGTTGTAACCTATAAACTTATCAACGTCGATCAAATCTCTCGCCACATCTGCTGGACGCTCTCCGCCCAATATCCGCTCATCAAAAACCAGCTCTAACTTGGCTACTTTCTTTTTGTTTTCTATCGTGCCAAAACCACCGATACCCGGATCAAAAACAGAATCAACTAAAAACTTTTTAAACCTTTTTGATTCGCTTGAGTTTAATATTGACTTTCCGCCTCCCTTTTCTTCTTCAATAATAGAGTTAGCTTTAGTGAATAAAGTGATTGCCGTATCAGATAACAAGCTGCTACCAATATTATCCCTGATAATCTCTTTTGCTTTTTTGGGATCCTCTAAAATCATCTCGTTAATATTTAATATTAATTCTGGGTCGTCTTGACCCTTCCCTCTCGAATGATAAGTGTTAGTTAATAGTTTGCCTTGCTCAAAGCTAATAGCGTTGAGCTTTATTGCTGTGTTGATTTTACTAAGATTAGTGTCACCAGATGACATCCCTAACCATAGAGCCTCTACATTGCTTAATTGATAGTCGTCTTTAGCCTCTTTCGCCTTTAGCTCTTGCCTGTCTTGCAGGTCATAATAATTCGTCATATCTGCATGTAAAATATTTAATAGGTTTCTGTGCTGCTCTGGTGTTTTCCCTTTTGTCTTCTCATCTTTCACCTTCTGCAAGAACTTAATAGCTCCACCTTTATCTAGAACCCCTTTGAATGCATATCTATTAGCTTCTATGTAAACGCTATCTATTAAGGTTTTTACTTGATTATCATGCTCAACTTTACTTATAGCGCCGCTTTTAAGTCTAGCGCCGATAAGGTGTTTAGCTTTAACTAGGCTATCAGATGCTGATTTATAATCACCTTCAAACGCAAAACTTAGTGCTGATTCCGTATTACCGTTAACTCCTAACGTTATCTCGTCATCTGCCTCTATTAAGTTCTTCTGCTTTTCTGATTCGCGTATCTTTATAGATAGGTTGGTGATGCTTTCATCTAGAGATTGAGTTAATAATAACTGTGTTTCAGGTTCCACGTTTTCTATAACGCTTTTTTTATACTCCCCCGCAAGCTTGCTGAATGCTGCCGTGTCTGTTGAGTGATCGCTAGCTAATTGTGATAGTTTTGCCTTTACATCGTTCCCAACTCCCGCCAAATAACTTGCCTGCATAGCATCGTCATAAGATTGATCGTAAATACTAAATAAACTACCTTTTGTTTCTTCTAGTTTTTCACCTTTTTCGGCCTTCTTTAGCCCAGCTTTAGCGCCAGCAATGCGCCCCTCTTTCTCTCTGCGCTTTGCACCCTCCTGAAATGCTAGATCGCCTACCTGCTCAAATAAGCCTGATATAGCGCTTGATCTAGCCCCTGCGGTTGGATCTACGCCTGTAGGTCTTAACGCACTAAATAAACTTACTTGTTGTTGTCTTGGCATTGCTAATCCTGCGGTTACGGCTTAGTTAACTTTGCGGCTTTAGTGCCAGTTTTTAACAAGGTTGACGCTGCCTGCCATTTGCCTTGTGAGGCTACATTTTTAGCTTGTCTTTGTAGTTGAGCCTGCCTCAACCTTGAGCTTAAACCTTCAAGACCTTCACTAATAGATGCTTGTTCTGCGCTCGCTAAAGCGATAGATTCTGGAGTGCCTTCACCCGCAATGCCTGATGTAGCTTGACCGACTACGTTAGCAGCTAACACCTTGTTAAGTTGCTGTCTGCGTTGTAGCTCTCGACCTTCTGCGGATATTTTTTCTTGCTCTGCTTGTCTTTCTAGTTCATATTCTTGCGCTTTCGCAGCATCCATTTGGCCTTTTGCTGTAACTACGCCGGAAACAACAACTACGGCGGTAACTAACCACATACTAATTTACTCCCGTGATTATTGGCTATTTTTAAGCCTTCATCCTCGATAATGTCTCTTTGTATTTCCGTAATATCTGTCTTATCTGTCGGATGAAAACCAGTAATTATAGTATCTTCAATCGCCAAGATAGCCCTCTTTGCGCCTACCTTTGATATGCCAGTGTAGGGAGCTGAAAATATCTGCTCTCTATCGCCGTCTTTAATGACACATCGACCTTTACTTATAGTTATAAAAAATTCAGTCTTATGTTTTGCGCCAACTAAACAAACGCCTTTAGGAATAAACATCTCTCTAGCATAAACACCACTACAGAACGTGTGAACTGTTTTGCATTCTGCTTGAGGCATTTCCAGCATTGCTGCTTGTAGTTCCTCTATCACGATGATTCGACCTCGTATTCTATAGCTAAAATTGTTACTGGTGTAGGGTCTTCTGCTGTAAAAACTGGCATTTCATCGACACCCCAACCTAAGACGCCTAGTATATCATCTATAACGCCTGTAGTAATCTGAGGAAAGCTATCCAAAGGGCTTGATGTTGACTCATCAAAGAATCTAACAGGTAAAGGAATTCTGTCAACCATAAGCCCGCTAGCATCTTTAATCCTCATGTTCATTCTGACTATCTTTTTGCGGCGCATAGAGTTTTGGCCGCTACCTATATTCGTGTTAATAGGCATAGTCTTTAGTGTTGGAATATAGCTTAATCCGACCTGAATTTTAGCATACTTCGTTTCTGATGATGATAATGTAATTTTTCCGCTTGAAACAACTCTATCCTCTAAGGCTATAACGCTTAGTGCGTTTGATGGATCAATAGCTGCCACTTTAACTGTTGCACCTTCCAGATGCTCTAGACCTGCAATCTCTGTTAATGGCGCTACATTAGCGATAGTCAGTCCGTTATCTACATAGTGATCAAAATCCCATCTTTCAATGAAATTGGACTCAACACCATCAATCGTTCTTTTATTAATCATGTAAAGCTCGTCATCAACCACAGACACATCATCAATAAACCCGCTTGTTGTCCACTCTGTGAAGCCGTTTATATCTTGACTCCTTAACGTATTCAACACTGTTGCGCTACCGTCATTATTAACTATAAACACCCAGTTCGCGCTATCTGACGAAGTGCCGCCAAGGATCGCTATATCTTGAGGTGTTTTGATTAGCTCAGGGCTTAATACGCTAGCATCTCTTGATGTATATGCGTCCTCTTGGAAAGAGAATATATATTCTTTTATGCTTTTACCGTTTCTGTCTGCAAATATAGTTGCGCCGTCAATCTCTTTAGCTTCCATATTCAATGAGCCATGACTTGTTTGAGGTGTGATAGTAAAGGTTGTTGGCGTAACAGGGCTTA
>Ga0098056_1000767_pt1 | contig 13121 bp, 5 predicted proteins | sample 17BtaG_FD_92583 | JGI IMG/M metagenome (GOLD analysis project Ga0098056, IMG submission 92583) | Marine viral communities from the Subarctic Pacific Ocean - 17B_ETSP_OMZ_AT15314_CsCl metaG | ecosystem: Environmental > Aquatic > Marine > Oceanic | place: Subarctic Pacific Ocean | collected 2015-01-18
CGGGGCAGCAACGAGAATGGAGTCTACCAGGAGGCGAAAAGGAAAGGAGACCTCCTTACAAAATTCCTTAAACCGGCTAAGCTTTTAAAAGGTAATCCGAGGAGGTGAGGCGCGATGTATCTTAGCAATTTGTTTCAAACGGAAAAATATCTAAAGCAGCCGATGACTGACGGGGAGAGTGATTACCTCTTTCCTGACGAGACAGGCGCGGCTTTAGGAGCCGAGAGAGGGGATGGGGATCAGCGGAGGCTAGCGTTTGTTCGAGAACTCAAGGTCAGTTGGAAGAAGGTTTCTGATGACCTCACCGGACATGGGGCGAAAATGTACCTCGACAAGAAGGTGGGGTACTACCGATTAGAGTTCAAAGACGCAACTGTAGTGAAGTTTTCAGTAGGAACATGGAAAGGCTACTCCCTGTCGATGAAGATAAATTTACTGAAAAACGCACTAAGATCTATCATCAATCGCATCGAGAAAGAAGAGAATGAGCGATTGGAAAAATGGAAATTGGCTAAAATTACAGAGCCTAGAGAATAACGCCGATACTCTTGACGAGTCAACAGTTAACCCCTTCGATACACTCAAGCTTAGCTAGTTTGGCGGATCGCTGTTTATTATTTACTTGTCAGTGGTAGTGGGAACCCAGATAGATTTCCCCCACCTTTGGGTTTTTGCTTTTTCTATCTAGTAGAGATGCTTTGAACTAACAGATGCCGACTTACCAGACAGATCGAGATGCTGTAAGCGAAGAAGATACTATCGCTTTTCTTCGTTCTAAGTGGAATTGCAAGATAGAGCGAATGCCTGACTTCCATGAGTTTGATTATGCCGTAATCAATAATGCGGGGGCTGTCAAAGGATTGGTTGAAATCAAAAACAGGAAAGCAGACGCCGCAAAATACCCGACGATTATACTGTCCATGTCTAAGGTGCTTGCTGCTAGGCAGTGGGCAGATCAGGGTCTGCGTTGTTTCTTAGTTGTCAGGGTTGGGGAGGGTAAGCCAAGGATTCTGGATATCAACAAGACAAAGCCAGCCAGCATTAAATTTGGTGGTCGAGATGGCAGAAACCATCAAGAACCTTTGGCTCATTTTGACAAAAAAGATTTTACTATTCTGTGATTCTGCGCAGTTGCGCTAAATAGGGCTTATTTTACAAACTCTCCATGGAAAACTTTTATAAGAAAGTTTCTAAAATAGGGTGTTTTTAGCGCATTAGCGCAAATAAACCCACTGTTCCTGACGAGTAAATAATAAATGGGGGCTGGCCGGGGTGCTACCCGGCTTGCTTGATACTGTTGACGAGTAAATATTAGTAACGGAATCCTGTGTCCGCCATATTACGGCTTACCAAGGTCTACCAAGGCTCACTGACCGCCAGCTTTATTAGTTTGTACCCATAAAAAAACCCCAGCACTGGGAGGATACTGGGGTTGTTTTTATTTCAACGTGTAGCACTATTAGTGCTTTGATAATAATAAACTATTTCTTCTTTCTCGCAACAACCTTTTTCTTTTTCTTGTAATTCCTGCTGCGGTTCTTGCTCTTGCTCTCTATACGAACGCCATCCTTGTTGGAGCCGCCTTTACTGAGAGGCTTCTTGTGACTAACGTCCTTGCCTTCTCGCTTGTCTGCCTTGCCGTTCTTGTTCTTGTCTGCGCTGGTCTTATCCATCTTGCGTCTGGCCCGTTGCCGCTCCATACGAGCCGCATGTTCGCCGCGCTTTTTCTGTTGCTCATACTCTTTTTTGTAGGGTCTGGGCTTATTCTTGTAAGGCATTATTGGCTCATTACGTTTATGACTTCAGATAATGGGAGGCCGCTAAGAGCTGGGAGATCAGCATATCTTTTTAGCTCGGAGACAGTATCTGTATAGTAAGACATCTCCTCAAGTATGGCATCTATAGCCTCTCTCTTCTCTTTGCCGCTCATGACAGAGGCTGGCAATCTTTCTATCTCCAGCCTCTGATCTCTCAGCCTAGATAAATTTTTGCTAATATAATTAACGTCATTTGAAAGACCTGAGAGATGGCCCTTTGCCCTCAGCAAAGCTTCAAGCTCATCATACCTTCCATCCTCTTCTAGTTTTTTCAGAGAACCTGCAACCTTCTCCACCTCAGACCTTAACCTGTAAAAGTCCTGCCGGTCTCCGCTAGAGAACTTGCTTACTACAAACCTTTTAACAATAGGGTATTGATCTATAGACAGCTCAGGTGGAATAGAGTCTTTGCCTGTCACGGCTGGGTTTTTAAGTACAAGGCGGTCTAGGGCGTCCAAAACATAAGCGCCAATGGTTCCGCTGTAACCATAAAGCACATGGTCTATTTTCATTGGGTTAATATCCATAGCCAACCCAACTGCCTTTGATATCGCTGTATTGGATTCCCTGCCCAGAAGCCCATCCACACCGTTCTTGTCAACGTAAATGGGAACAATAGGGCTGTTGGTGAAGCTGTTGTGGTTGATAGAAGCTTCCAGCAACGGCCCAATAAGTTGTACTCCTAGAGGGTTAATAGCAAGGGTGCTACCCACGCCTCTCATTGCTATAGACTCAAACAGCTCCCTGTCAGATGTATCTCCGGTTTTTCCAAACACTTCTGCCACTGAGTAAGTGTCAAGTATTCTTTCGGGGATTGTCTTAAAGATAAGACCAACCTCAAACGGTACAGGTATTCTTATAGGTCTCCCGCCAAATGGGTTGGGGAATATCCAGTTAAGATCCTTCTGCTCATCTGTTGCTTCCTTGTACTCTTCACTGTCGGAGAACATTAACCAGTACATAAGGGTGGTGGCTGTAATTAACCCGCCTCTGGAGAGCGCCGTAAGAGCAGCTTCGCCCCGCGTTAAGTTTTTCTGGGCAGGGTTATAGCCCATGAATCCGCGATAAAGAACGTCAAGACCTTGAAACCTTGCATTCAGGAAAGGGATCGCGGTAGTCAAAAATCGTACCGCAGGATTTCTGCCTCTTCTTGAAAAGTTAATAATTTCAAGTGCTTGAAACGCTGCCTCAGCTTCGTTACCTGTCCTAGCTAACACATCATCGTATACGGCTCTTCTTGTTGCCGCGTCAGAGAGAGTGGTTCCTTGCCCAGCCCAGTCCCAAACCTTTTTAAAGGGGTTAAAGATAGCGTTTTTGCCATCAACATTGATGCCGCGTTTCTTTGACTGCTCAGTAAAAGCCTCAACCATGTCCTCTGGATCATTAGAGAAGTCATACCCCCCGACTACACCAAAGGACTCAAGATCCTCAACGTCCTTGCCAATGGCAGCTACCGTATCTACAACGGGGGTAAAGTCTGCGCCAGATGTAACGTAAGCAGAGAGGGTGTCCCTCATCAGGTTGGCAGCCATGAATCCGGGGTCTCTTGTGACTAACTCCCGCAACCATCTGCTGGCCCCTCCAAACATCCCGGTTATTGCGCCTCCCATCTCATCTACAGACTGGAGCGACTCATAGATAAGCGGGTCATGTATCTTGTAATACTGGTCTACCCCGTTGACCTTAAAGTTGACCACAAAGTTTTGAGTCATGTTCTTTCTTTGGGCAACGGTCGCTGGATTGGCAATACCAATCTTCGTCATGTCCCTGACGATTCTCTGCTGGGCTACATTCTTCATGCCAGCATCAATAGCCATTGAAAGGTTTCTTGTGATCGCGTCAAGCATAGGAATGTTAACTGCTTTTTCGCTACCCTTTAGCTCTTTAAGTTTAATTGAGCTAGTCATGTTTCTCTTGAACATAACAGGAGCATCAGGAGATATGTTGGCGATTTCCCCGTCTTCAGCTTCTGCCTGACGATAGAAGGGGACGTAGTCAGACATCTCCATCCATTTCTGGGCTAGGGCATCATCCACGATACCTGTAGCCTTCATAAACTCTACAGTCTTGTTGTTGTACGCCTGCCAGACTTCGTACCATTCCTCTATAATCGGAACGCCGTCCTTGTTCTTGTACTTCGCTATCTCTGCTTCTATTTCCTGTAGCTGGCCTTCAGGCACAGGGGTCTTTAAGCCTCTGGCTCTCTGGCCCTCTGCCCTTTTGGCAATTGCATATGCTTGAGCAAGGCGCTCCAAAGAGAAGTTGGAATCATTCTGGTAAAGAGGGGCCATGACATCAATGAGGCCGCGATACTTCTTACCGTTATGATAAAAAGCTTTTACTTGGGTTACCCCGTTCTGATAAACAGGCACCCCGTATTTCAACGCAGAGCCAGTAATCCCCATTGATCTGTCAGCAAAGTAGGCAGCGGCAATGGCGCTTGTATCGGCAAGGTTGTCCTTGAACAGGGGGTCTCTGGCGTACCTTTCCAGCCTCGCGTATTTGTTTAGTGCAGCCTGCTTTGACTTGTCGAGAAAGTATTGTATGTTGCTGGACTCGGTATTTTTTATATAGGTCTCGCCGGGGGTCATCATTGGCGCAGGCTCGGAGGCAATGCCATCAATGACGCTGCTCATCTCTGGAGAAAGCGGCGGTTCTTTTTTTCTTGAGAATTTGTCTTTAAGGTTTTGGCTAGGCTTTAGCCCATCTTCTGGATTCTTTGCAACATACTGAGCTTCAGGCTCCGACAGCGGATTAAAAGGAGGAACGCTAACGCTTGGATTTATGGCAGCCCCTTCGTTTGCTTTCACTACCTTGTCAACAGCACCACTGTCTCTTGTGACCCTTTGTATGTCAGGGTCTTCACTAACTACTGTGCCGTCTGCTCTTTCTCTCTCTCTGCTCGTTGGGCTTTCTTCTTGTCCATCAGGTCTTGAAGCATACTCACGAACAGATCCATCTTGTCTTCCGGTACTTGGCTGACCATTGATGGCTCTGTCTCTGTCTGCGTCCCTGAGTGTTTTTTCAATTTTTCCACGCGATATCCCCTCCTTTTCTGCTAAAGCTTCCGCCGCATCAAGATAGTCGTTATCAGAACCTTTTGCGGGTTGAACACCCAAAGCTCTGAACAACTGTTTCTCAGGATACCACATTAAAGCCTGAAAATCTGCGGTTGTTATATCAAACCCAGATTCAGACAAACGCTCCCTTGCAGCTTCAACAACTTGCCGCATGTAAGCTCTTTCGGCAACGCCCTTCGGAGCCGCTTGCAGCTTGGGGGACAGGTTTTTTACATAAGTTCCGGTCTTTTTAAACATTTCCGGCTTAACATGGTTGACCCCTTCTTCAGCCTTATACTCTTTGTAAAAACGCTGGTAACGTCTTTCAAGATCTTGGATGAAATTATCAAAGAGTTCTGGGTCTTGATAAATTTCTGTTCGCGTCTGATCGTTACCTTTTAACACATCGTTAACAAGCTTTCTTGGCAAACCGCCTGTTTTTCTGATCAGGTTTTTTAGTTCATTGCGCCGCTCGTTCATTGTTGAGCTATCGAGCGCACGGGCAAATGGTCTGCCGATAACTCGGTTCCACATCCTCATCCACCAAATATCCATTGTTAACGGGGCGTAGTTCCCCCGGATATTTTGATAAAATCCTTGCCCTATTTTCGGGCCAAGAACGTAGCTTCCTTTGACTGAGACATTTGCTCCTTCCGAACCGGGAACCTTCATGGCCTCAAAGCCAGCCTGCTCGTTAAACATCTCCGCAAAGGAGCGTAGTTCTGCTACAGTAAAATCTTCGTTTAGAAAATCTCTAATTGGCTGGTTCTGACCGCTACGCTGATAAGCGTTGTGGAAATTAAACGCAGCCAGCATCGCAGCGTTTCTCTCACCGCCTTGGTTAAACTCTTTCTTGCTCTGGGGGAATCGCCCCTTCCTCATGCGGAATCGAAAGATTTTTGTTGCTATTTCAAAGTTATCAACTACAGCCTGACCGTTTGACGTCACTGCCAGAGCAAAATCAAATAAAGCTTCATTTTCAGGAGACTTCATAATTCTTGGTTCAACAAGCCCCATAATCTTTTTGGCATCTTTAATCTTTCTGTCATACCAGCCAATGGCGTTTGAGTCCCCACCTAACGCAACAAGAGCTTCTGAGGCAAGGATGTCGGATATGATGGGCATGTTTTCAGGGGTATACTCAAACGGCTCAGTGCGCCCTGTAGCAGCTTCCCAGCGATCTTGTAAAAACTGGACAGCCTCAACCAGAGTGCGCTTTTTCTCCGGCTTGTAAGTGCCGTTTTTCATTTGCTCCAACTCTGCTGCGTTTGGCAGCAGCTCTGTGTTGGCTATAGCTTTTGTAAGCTCCTCCCTTGGCCCTGTTTTCCTTCTAGAAAACATAATGTCGTCTGCATACTCATACCCTTCTGGAACGCCAGACGGATCATACTGCGCGAAAACACCCTTTATATCTGACGGGTCAAACATAGCAATGCCCGTAGCTGGGTCGGCTATGGAGTTCTCATAATCAATATAAGAATCGTAACCCGCACTGCGAATAAACGGAGCCAAGGTTTCTAACTCGCTATAATTAAACTCAGGATCTACAACCAATTCATCAACTAAATGCTCTAAGTATTTTTTCTGCTCAGCTAATTTCTCAGGAATTTTTTCCCTATCATAAAAAATAAAATTCTTTTCATACTCTCGGTAGTAGGGATGGCTATCATCTCCTATCTCCTGAAGAAGCGCCTCAATTTGCCCAGTTGTCTGGCCTGTCGGGCCTTCCCTATATATCTTCCCTGCGTCAAAAGAGTTTTTAGCCCTTAAATAAACAGGGTAAATAGCGGGGCTATCGCCTTCATCCATGCTGTATACGTCTTTACCGTCCTCATACACCTTGGCAGGGAGAAAGGTCTCCGCAAATCCGGGTTTTAGCGTGAAATGCCCAGCGATTGCATTACGCGCACTAATATTTGGCAAATCACTCCTGAATTTTTTAATTGGCCGAGAAGCAGCAGTCGCATGATAGTAAAAGTTATCAACATCGAATCCTTGCTCTTCAGCTAAGGATTTTATTCTCCTTGCATACTTGTCTTTGATCTCAGGTACAGCTTCAGAGACAGAAACAGGGAATCTAATCGAAAGGTTTGGATTGGCCGCTTTTTCTTGCGCCTCCAAGGTCACAGGGAAGTTTTCCGGGCTTACATAATCGAATTTGGCTTGGCTACTAGCAGGATCTTGACTGCCCCACCGTATGGCTCTCCCCTTTCCTCTTTCACCAGACAGTAGCATGACAGGAACAAGAGGAACCCCAACCTCTTGCAAAGCCATCATCCTGTGACGACCTTCATGGCCGGTGACCTTGGCTTTCCCCTCCCCATCATGGACAAACTCTAGGAAAGGAACATCGCCAAACTTTTGACCTTTTTCTCTTAATTCCTGCAAAGGCTTTAGTTTTTCAGAATCTTCTTTGGCTTCGTTGGCTAGACTCAAAAAGTTTTCAGGGGACATTACAATTAAGGTCTCCCTTGATTTAGGCGTAAGACCAATCCTTTCAAATGCGTCATCTTTAAAATATTCAGCACCGGGGAGGGTTTTGGCTTCACCTCTTGATTTAGGCAGGGCTTCTAATGGCAAAACTTTTCGTGAATACTTATCTTTGATATCAATGAGCGAGTCATCAAACATGACGTAGTTAGATGTGCCGCCTTCGCCATCCCGGCTAAATGCGTCCTTGTAGCGAACGCCCTTAATGCCGAGCGATCTAAGGTACTCAGAAGCTTCTTTCTCTCCCCTGCGCTCTGTTCTCATTAGCGAGTAAAGCCCCTCCCCGGATTGGTTTGGAGCGTTAATAAGGTCTTCAATGCTTAAATTAAGATAAAGGTCTTTCGTAAGTTTCTTTTCGTTTTTACGCAATATGTTTTGTATGTATTCACTCTGCTCATACAAAGGCAAATCCCAATCAAGAAGCTCATCAGGGGAAACGTCTATGTCTACTTCGTACATGCGGCCCTTGGTTAATTTAAAATCTTCTGGATTTAAGTTTTCTATTTCCTTTAAAAACGACTGATCATCTTCAAGGAGCATTGAGATTAATCTGTCACCTTTGTTTGCGTTTAAATCTTTTTTATAGGTTTCAATGTTAGATTTAAGTTCTTTTTTTTGTGATTCAATTACCCTCTTAGCCGGCAACCCAGACAATTCCATAACCGAAAAAACAGTATTTACACCTGACCGATCATTTTCAAACGCTTGCTCCTCCTTTCTAAGAATACCTTTATATTCTCTATTTCTAAAACGGGGAATATTATCTCTGTAGCTTTTAGCTACATCTTCAGACTCAGCCAAGTAAAGACCACGACTATAAGCCTGTACGCCCTCACCTGTACCTATTTTATCTGAAGAGAACCTATCAAAGTCATACGGTGAACCGTGGTAGGCCCGTATAGAGTACTTGTCTCTAATCTCAGGGACAGCTTCAGGGAAATAACCAAACTCATTAACGTCATCTTGCGCCCAAACAAGATCTTTCACCTTAACTTGTTTGCTAATTACATCGCCAGACTCTTGGCCTGTTTCTCCATAGCCGGTAGAAGAGTGCATTTCTGCATAAGTTGGGCTTAAAGTAACGAAATCTCCTTCATTTATTTGAGTTATTCCTTTTGGAACTGCTCGATACATAGTTACTGTTTTATCTGGCTTTCCCCTAGAAGACATAATAATAGAATAGCTTTCATCATTTGCTTTGCCAAATTCATCATCTGCAAACCTAGCTCCCGGCGAATAAATTCTCTTGCCTTCAGGAGAGTAAAAGTCGTCAGGATAACCCGCCTCTGTCTTGCTAATTGATCTTGTTAAATCGTCAAGCCTAACGGTTTCTTCGTCAGCACCTTTTGCTGGGGTATGTTGCAGCCGATAAGAGGTATCAACTGCGTCAGCTTCTCCAAATCTTGCAACATTAGCTTCTTCCCTTAAAGCTGCTATCTCGTCTTTCCTTAGAGAGTATTTATCTTTTATATTTAACCCACGCAATTCATCGGATAAATGACGCGCTTCGCGTTCTAGTTTACGGCGGGTAACTGGATACATATCCGTATCCTGTTCCAAGCTACCCCGAACAAACGCTAACCTCTGGGTAAGGAAATTCAGGCGCTCAGCCCCTGTATCATCTTTTCTTATAGACGCGGCATCTTGGAGAGGAGCCGGGAAGTCCTCTTCCCTTTCTTGGTTAATTGCTCCAGTCGTGTCGAAATCTGGTTGCCTTACAACGCTTCCTGCGTCTTCAAGATTTTTGAGGGTTCTAACCTCTCCTCTTTTCCTGCCGCCAATTTTTCCAGCGTCTATGTCTCTTATTAACGAGTCAAAAGTAGTGTAGCCCCTACCTTTTACAAAGTTATTTAACTTGGGGAAGAAATCTATAATTCTTTGAAGCAGGGTTCTTGGTTTGCCTGTGATAATGGTCTTGTCTGTCCTAAGATCTCTGGTCATCTCAGCCACAGCTTCTTCTGTCAGCTCTACAGGAGAAAGGTTATCGTAAGAACCTGCGGCCCAATCCATGTAGCTTCCGTCAGTTCCCTTCTTGTTTTTTTGGCTTACTGCGTTGGTTAGAATCCTCCACTCGGCATCAGTGAAAAGATCCATAGCTCTCATTGCATGAAGTTGCTCATGCTTTAATATGCCAACGGCAGAATCTCTTTGCTCATCGAGGGTTCCCTCTTTTGGTAAAGCGTCAGCAGCAATAAATATTTGTCCAGCAGCATCAGAGAAAATCCCTTCTATTGTTTCTCCTTCTTGTGCTTGCGGCCCTTCTTCGACAACAATATTAGATTGACCGCCAAAGGTTCTTACGTCTTGTTCGCCCTCTCTTCTCTGTCTTATGCCAAAAACAATGTTCCCATCTCTGTTTCTCAGGACGTTTCTTAAAGCATGGGATATGTTTGCCTTAACATCAGAGAGGCCAGCGCCTTTCATTTCCTTGTCCAAAGACCTCTGAAACTCTATTAACTCGTCAGGAGTTACGTCATCTTCAACAACAAATTCTGGCAGCGGTGTATCAGCCCCCAGTTTTTCCTGCTCTTGACCCTCAGTTACTTCGCCTGCCAAAACTTCCTTTGCTTCTTCCCTTGATGTCCTGAGATCTCGCTCTACTTGGAGGTTTCTTTTACGCCCTGACCTGCCAGCAGCAGCAGTAAGAGCAAGGTCAGCAACAGCGCCAACTGCACCGCCAACTGTAAAGTCATCCATCAACGAGTCGTTAAAAGGAAGCTCTTCGTTATAAACCCCTCTTTCAACAGCATCCTGCATGATTGAAGCTGCTACTTCTTGGACACCTTCAACGCCGCCAGAAACAAGCGCACCTTTTATCTTGTTTGCAATTCCTTTTTTAAATGCAGGGGATGCTGCCTTGGTTATCCTGCTCAGAACCCTGTGTACAGGAGCAAGCTCTGTTAACCCAACACCTGACCCCCAAAGAATTGCTGAGTCTTCTTGCTCTTGGCTAACATCAATCCCTTGCTCTCTTGCTCTTTCTATTCTTTGAGCTTGCTCTCCAGCACCAACACCCGCCGCTTGAGTAGCAGTAACTCCGGCAGCTATCTTGTTACCCGCGCCTAAAAGCTTTAATCCTCCTCCGGGGACAAGGAATGAAGCAAAAGAACCGGCACCTTCACCAAACTTTGTCAGCCACTGATCCCTGTAGGCAACATCAGCACCTAGTCTTTCTTGTATAGATTCTTGTGCCGCTCTGGACATCCTAACCAGTTCGTTTTCTTCACCACTATCAATTAGGTCTTCAAAGCCAAGCTTGTTAGTAATAGCATCAGCTTGCTCACCAAGACCCTCTCCGAGGGTGGCAAATGATCCCAAGAAACCACGGGCGACTCCTTTCCCCGACTCATAAAGCTGTCCTGAAGTAGTTCTCTGGTCTTCAAAAAGGTCTATGTCCCTTCTGCTGGCTTCATCAAAAACATCTTGACGCAGCAGGTTTACTGCCTCTTCATCTAGAAGACCTTGCTCAAAAAGAGAATACCTTCTTTCTAGGTCAGCTATTTCGCTCAACGTAAAAGATCCTGAGTCATGCTGTTTAAGGTCTGGGCGATTCTTGCTGCTTCAACAGGATTTTTTGTAGTTGCCGAATTACTGGCTTTTTGAGTAATAGAACCAGCTACATCCCTTGCGCGTATCTGATCATATTGAGCATATTGTTTAGCCACAAAATTTACCAGCGCATCTTTAAGGCGAGGATCATTAAGCTGTTCTCCAGTAGGCTCTTTTCCTAACATCTGTGTAAGCAAAGCTTTCTTTTTCAGGAAATCCATGCCTTCAACATCTGTTTGTGCTTTTCGGAGCATATCAAGGTAGGTGTCTTTGGAAGCCCCTTTTCCACCGGAGCGGTAAAATTCAGCTTGGGCCGAAGATAGATCCTCTTTCCTTCTCCTGTCTCTTTCTTCTCCCATAGCTGTGGCGGCCCCTTGCAGTCCTCCAGATAAATCTCCTTTAGCGATCCCTGCCCCAAGGCTTATTAACGCCAATGCCCCATCATCCATAGGCTTGTAAGATCTCCCGAAGAGACCTTTCAAGAGACCCTCGGTGTCCTCCCCTCTTTCATCGTCGGTTCCTACGTTAATAGCGGCGGTTTTGAGGACACTATCCTGCCCCTCCTGCCCCTGATTATTCGCTACCACGGCGGGGTTAACCTTCCCCTCACCGCCTGCTGAGCCTGCGACTATCATCCGTTTCAGGTCAGCATCGGCTTCTCCTCCCATAGAGACATCCTTCCGCAAGGCTTCTGATGCGATGCTTGGGTCTTCTGGTCTGTAATAGTCTTCAGGTAACGACCTAAAAAAGTCTCCTACTTTTTCAACTCCCTCCGGTAACGAAGACAATCCTTCTCTTGCTAATACAAATGGTACATTCATAAATTTTCCATACGCGTCAAGCCCACCAGCCACTGCCTGAAGGCTTGGCTCAATTGCGGCTCTTATGGCTTGGTTATTGACCAATCCCATATCTTCAAGGGTAGAATAGACACCCCCCGCTGCACTAGAAGCAAGATCGGAAGCACCACCCGCTGCACTAGAACCAAGATCGTAGAGTTCCCCGCCTACATCAGAGATGTTAGAGCCAAGATCGGCGGTAGCGTCAGCGAAAAACCTGCTCCCTGCCCGAAGACTCGGCTCAATGCTTGGGAACATACTTGCTGTTGCCCTACCAAGCTCCGGCCCAAGCCCTTCTTGGAGTAAAGGATATGAAGAATCAAGTTCACCTGTTCTTGTAATGGGTCTCCCATCAATCGAGCCGACTGTATATCTGTCACTGACATTAGCGGTTCCACCAGCCATGTCGGCTATTGATTCAAGCTGTCCTGATTCTGGTATTTGGTCTCTGAAAGCACCCATCTCCGCAGCTAAAGAATCTGCCCGCATATTCGCAAGCATAATTTCTGCATCTGCCCTAGAGTAACCTTGCGCCATAAGCCCTCTCAAGGCTTGTTCTTTAGCTGGCCCATGAAGGCCAGCAGAAGTTCCCTGACCACCATACATCCTATAAGGCATCATGCCACCACCCGCAGCCATTATCCCTTGCTGCATCATAGGATCTTGCATCATAGGATCTTGCATCTGCATCATTGGGTCTTGAGGCATCTGCTGGCCCATCGCAATATCTTGAGGCATCTGCCCCATCATTGGATCTTGCATCTGGCCCATCATGGGGTCTTGGCCCATCATAGGAGGTGGTGCGCCCATAGCTGCACCCATTAACGGGTCAGGATTAGGGTTCATGGCTGCTATGCCACCCGAAACTATCTGGTCTACAATAGTTGGAGGATTTGCTCCCATCTGTTGAGCTTTATCATTTGCTCTTTGTTTTTCCCTACGCATAGTTTCGTTTGCATACAAAAACTGCGTGTGTGTAGGAAGAGAAGCTCTTGCCACTACCTCTGCGTCAGACATATTTTTCATGTCGTCTTCTATTTCGAGAATGCTTCTTCCCGCATCGGCATGTGGGCTTAAACCCCCAACAGGATTAGTTTGATACATATTTAACCTCTCAATGCTCTATACAAGCCAAGCCCACCAATACCAGCACCCAATGCTTGTTGTGCTGCTGAAGGCCCACCGTAGATGCTTCTTGTTTGTTCTGGTGTGACAGGCAATCCCTGCAACATCTGGCTGAAAATGTTGAGTTGCTGATAAGGATACGTTTTCTGGCGCAGGTAGTCTTCGTAACCTGTGTCGAGCGATCTTTGCAGCATACCTCTTCTGATCTCGCCAACGCCGCCCAAGGCTCCCAGCCTTTCGAG
>Ga0098056_1000769_pt1 | contig 13118 bp, 8 predicted proteins | sample 17BtaG_FD_92583 | JGI IMG/M metagenome (GOLD analysis project Ga0098056, IMG submission 92583) | Marine viral communities from the Subarctic Pacific Ocean - 17B_ETSP_OMZ_AT15314_CsCl metaG | ecosystem: Environmental > Aquatic > Marine > Oceanic | place: Subarctic Pacific Ocean | collected 2015-01-18
AATGAAGCAGTAGTAGTTCCGGTTAAAGTGTTAGTGTAATGCCGTTGTTTAAGCAACCCACCTATCACAAAAAAATTACTGGAGTTACTACCTGTTACACTTGCCGTATAAGCTTGAACTTTGTTTTGGTTTGTTTCCATTGTGTGATCTAATAATCCAGTTGTTCCAGAATTAAACCCACTTAAGGTCATCAAACTAGAAGAGTGCCAATTATTAATAAATTGATCTTGCGGCGTTAGTCCTGTATAGCTATTCTTAATCAAAGGGTGTACGGTTACTGGTACCCTTGGACCTCCAGTAGCTGAATATTGTGATTCTGTTTGTTGTAACAATTGATTCATTTTCTATTCCTAAAAGTCTAACTTAACTTGAGTGGTTAAAGTTATTGTTTCATCTTTTTTAACAGGTTTAGCTAGTTTTGCAATTGCTAAAAGATCGTTGTTATGATTGTAAAGACCTACACTAGTAATGTAACTAGTAGGATCATCAAATACAGGCTCTTCTGTTTCAGCACTATATCCGGTATGATTGCCAGCAAAATTCATTTCATCGCCACTAGCCGTTGCGTTTAACAAAAGAGTAGCTATATTTTCTTGATTATCAAAAACGATTCTTTGAAAATTAAATGAAGTATTATTAAGTCCAGAAACAGCAAAACCCATATCGCCCGTAGTTCCAGAAGCAGCGAATGTCCAATTAAGTCTAGCAGTAGGGTCATCGCCATCCATAGTGACTACCCCTAAGTCATAATATACTAAACCAATTCTATGTTCCGCATTATCAACACCAGTTCTTAATAGTTGTCCTTGAGGTAGGTAGTTGTTCACTGGTGAATTCATAGGCCTTTGATCAAAATATAAATAATCTCTTGGAATAGCAGATACTTGTAAGTCTGTTATAGTATTTCCACTTGTTCCCAATGCTATATTTTTGTTATCAAATATTTTTATTTTGCCATTACCAACTATAGATCCTGTATTAGAAGATAGTACTCCTGTAGCATCACCAGCTTGAGCTGCGCTTCCATGTGCCGCAGATAACCCACCCGCAATATCGTATCCACTAACTCCATTAATGTTATTAAAATACCACCATGCCGCAATATTGGCAGCTGAAGTTGAAGTTAGCGCCGAGTTTTGAAAGTTGTTATAACTTAATGCCACAGAAGTAGTCGTATCTTCATTATCAGCAGACAAAGTAAGCTGCTGTCCAATACCCAAATTCCATTCGGAATAACCATCTTTTAATCTTTGATTCCAAACTCTCAAATGCTGGATTTGGCCATCATACATACCTTGGAGTTTACCATCATACTGAGTTGCTAAATCTCCTATATCTCCTTTAGTATCACCATTTGACCTATTATAATTAGAGGCGCCAATATAGACATTATTCAAGTTAAATACGCTGTTACCTAAGGCTCCATAAATAGCAGTTTGTTTAATAGGTATTCTATTCTCTACCATATTGGCTTGAACTACTGGCCCATCGGCTGCATCAGCACCAGAAAGACGAGGAAAAACTTGCTCTCTGTTTTGAAGTTTATAATTATCAATATATCCTAAAACAATTCCTGCACCCAATTCCGCATTAGCATTAGAAGTTAAGTCATCAAATTCATAAACATCCCAGCTTGCTACGATATGATGAAAAGCGCCATCAAACAAATTAATACCTACATCATTAGGTATAAACAAACCAGAAGCCTGAACATTGGATTGTGCAAAATCAGATGTAAAATCTCCAGCATCTGAAACTGTTCTTATACTAAACCTAAAGGCTGGCTGAGAACCATCGGGAGAATTAGTTAACTCTAACTTCATAAAATTATTTTGAGTTAGGGAGTCCGCAAAACTAGCACCTCCGGCGCCAGATGTTAGTCTTCTAAAATATATAGTAGAATCACCTCTGAACGGCCTAATAATAGCCTCTATAGTGCAAGCTGTTCTTACAGAATCTAGATTTGGCTGTGTTGTTTGCTTAACATTACTACCATTTCTTTGCACATCAACGCCAAAAAAACTTTTCTTAGTGGTAGATATGATACCACCAAAAGGATTTTTTACATCTAAGGCAGTTGTAAATGCAGATACATTGGGGGTTTGGCTACCAAATAAAGTAGTACCTGTATAAGCTGCATTAGCAGAGGCACCGTTTATGGCTCCTGTTACAGAGGTATTAGAATCATTGATTTGCATTCTAAAACTTTGAGGTTTAATGCCTGATTTGAATAAGTCCTTACGTGTATTTATCTCTCTTATTACATCAGTTACGTATCCCGCAGATGAAGAACTATCAAGAGCAGTAGATGCAACGGCTCCTCCATACTCAACCAAATCCTTATCAGCTCTGTACAAATAACTTTGAGCAAATCTAAAAATGTCTTGATGACTCTTAGAACTATTAGGGTTACTCTCTGTCGCAAAGAACTGATCTGCTGAACTTAAAAAGGCGCCATCGTATACCTGCGCGGTCAACGTAGTTTGGCCTGGCAACACATAACCATCAAAATTCCAATTATACTTTACTTCTTTAAGGGTAGTTATGTCAAAACTTGCAGGATTGTTTTGATCGAATACGTTTACCTTACCAAAACTTCTTACACCAGTAAAGAAGTGCAGATGGCTAGCGCAGGGGCTATCCTCGCTGAGAGATATATTGACCCCTTTGCTGGTGGCAAAAGGTTCTTGTTCGTCTGGACTAAATGCCTTATATGCCATAACATCTTATCGCCATCAATACTGTAGCCTAATGTTGAATATTTTCTCCGTAGAAAAATCTTTTTTCACCGGAGGCGAAGTTTTTGCAACTGCTAGTAATTCGTTATTGTTGTTATATAGTCCTACGGTAGTTATAAAGGTAGTAGGATTACCGGTAAGATTAGAAGAAATAGAACCATCAACAGCACTAACTATAGCTGTGGGGTTGTTGGAGTAATTAAACTCCTTATTAAACGCCCTTGTAAAGAACATACTTCTTTTTATCATGTTGAGACTAGTAAAGCTCAAATTATTGATAGCTATAGTGTTGGCTGTGGCTCCCGTTCCAAACTGAAAACCAGAACTAGAAGCCCCTAAGAAGTTAGTATCCCTAGATGTGTCGCCCCCATGAAATACTAATGTTCCTGTATCGTAAAATACCGTTCCTACAACATTAGTGCGCAAAGATGATTCTACTAAATCTCCTTTTTGCCCTACACTGCCTGATACAGTTGTCTCTGGAACATCAATAATAACTTTGTTTTGTTCTACGCCAAAACTAAATGTAGCCGTAACACTACCAGAAAGAATAGCGTCATCTACAGTTGCTCTACCAATAGTAATCACTCTAGCTATTCCGGAAGTAGCAACCTTATTTTGCGCTACAGGTATAGCATTAGCTGCAGAGGATGAGAAGAAATAATTAGATATATTTCTAAACGCTGAACTTAGCGGGGTTGTAGTGGTGGTTCCTTGAGAGTTTACCAAAAAACCTGTAGAAGTAGCTTCTGTAACAAACGCAGCAATGCTTCTATTTTGAGCTGCGGTTGAACTAGTTATTTCATAATTAGTTTTTGATATCACATCCGCAGTTGTAACATCTCTACTTAAATCAAGATTATAAATTGACATAATTTATTTCCTTACGTTGTAGTTCCAGAGGCACTTACAGTAATGGTTATCTCTTTCCTTGCACCAGAGTTTACTCCCGTGACATCAATAATAGTAGTGCCTGATCTTCCACCTGCATTTGCGCCGGTTGTAGCGGTGAAGGTACCTACACCTTCATTAGTGTTGGTAACAGCAGTGCTTAGTCTAGCAATGTCCGGATCTCTTGATGTAGCTGCATATCCCTGACCATCAGTACCATTTGTAGTAGTAATAGTAAAAGTAAAATTATCACCATAATCCACAGTACCTACTGTAGGAGTAACGCTTAGTGTAGCAATTTTAAGAGTACCTTGAGGTAAGGTGATCAATCTATAAAGTAAAGCTACATTTTCATTTGAAATAGGCTCTAACACCGGAAGACTTAAAATATCTGCGTCTTGATTAGTAGCCTTAGTAGCGTCATAAAGTTGGTAATTTATCTCGTCATCGCCAAAGGCAAACTTAGTAATTTGAAAGCTACCATCATTTTTTGCGAGAAGCTCCCTACCTTTGCGAGTTAAAATCGCGTCGATGACCGCGGTTGTTGAATCTAAGAATGCCATATCAATTCCTTTTCTTTTATTTTAATAAATAAAATATACAAAATAAATAGTTTTAAAAAATAAGTTTAGCCGCTGACACTAACTTCAGCTGGAGTTTTCTTTTTAATAGATTTTTTCTGAGTCTCAATAGTTTCAGTTTCAAACCCATCAGTAGTTCTGTAAATAATAGTAACAGACTTGTAGTCAGATTTACTTTTTTGAAATTTTTTGATCAAATTACGATAATCCTCAAATAACTGATCATGGTCGCCACGCTCACGATCAATGTAAACCACTTCTGGATTGTTAACTATCTCTTCTTCTAGTAAGGTCAATACATCTTTATCATTACGTATTTTAACATTATTAATTTTATTTAACTCTAAGTGATCCTTAATTGACGGACTCCAAAATGCGACCTCATCTAAAGTAATAACTTGCTTAGATAGGCCAGATAACATTAATGTTGCAAAACCAGCCTTTGTTCCTATTTCTATAATATTATCAATATTCCTAGGATGGTTTTTGATTATAGTATTTTTTAAATCCACTAGATCATCATTACTAAATTGTTGATATTTAGAAATATATTTGTGTTCCATTTTTTATCTCCTATGATGTAACCTTTACTCCGCCTTGATCGGCTAGTTGTCTAATAAACTCAGTATCTTTAGTAGAGTCAGTATTGATAGCTACCCTAAAAACATTAGTATCGTTATTAAAAAGATTTATAACCCTAATAGGTACAATACCTACAGACCCCGAAGCAGAATCATCTACTCTTGCCTTAGTGACGCCTGCGTCAGAATTAACTGCAGTCAATGAGGTTATTACCCGCGCCAATCTTAGTTCAAACTCTATCGTTTCTGTCTCTAATGTAGAGGTAATTTGTGTATCTTTATTCTTTATAACACGCCCTTGACCTTGTGAAATATTTCCAATAGTAGCTTCAAAGAAATTAGTCCCATCTGCAGAGGCCGGAAATTCAAATCTTAAGGCCGGCTGATCAGTTTTAAATGATTTACCCTTAGTAAGCAATCTAGCAGTACCTTTAATAATACCTTTTTCGTTGCTAACTATTGGTGCCGCGCTTGGTGAAATTAATAGTTTATCTAAAGTAACATCAACAACAGATGCGGCACCCACAGAGGGGATAACCTTAACAGGTAAAAATCGGCCTATTCTAGTGGGAGCAAATCTAGGTGTATTAACTGTACTACCTGTAGAGAGGTTAGGCAGCACACGATCTGCAGTTACAGCATTAGTTATTGTTTGTTGAAGTCCATCATACATATAACCCATAAAAGAGGCAGTAGTAGCTGCAGACGCCGCTAATGCTGTTGTGTTAGCACTAGCAGCACCAGTAAGGGCCAAGTTGCCACCAGTATAATGAGTGTCGATGGCGATATATTTTGTCTCTATAGAAAACACACTTGGTGTTTGGTTGTAAGAAACCGCCGCTACATCATCAGAAAGATGACCAGCGTCGCCACTGGTAGAGGCAGAAGTTGGAGCGCCTACATACCCAGTTCCTGTACCTTCCCTAAAACCAAACTGCCTTTTCATTTTAGATCTTTCTAACATATGATCTTCCATAAAAAGGCCTTCTCCAATTATATTACTTTTTGCGGGGATAAACTGCTGTGCAAATTGGAATATACCACCAAACGTATCATTAAAGTTATCCATACCCTTAATGAACGTATTAATGTCAGCCAACCCCACAGTAGATCCTGTTACTCCTTGACTCTTTCCAGTAAGTGCCCAACCAGTATCACCCGCCAAAGAAGTCCCACTATTTTTAGCCAGCCCCCATTGAGAAGTTATATCATGCCATCTTTTTTGAAAGTCGCCCTTATAAGATGGTTTGTATAAGTCCGTTGGATCACCTAATAGATTAGGTGGTGAAATATTGTTAAAGTAATTTTTAATATTTCTATTGATGGCATTAATAGGGTTGAGACTCATGCTAATATACCCTGTATCCTCAATAGCTCCATCAATTGCGTCTTGACGTATTCTATCATTGTCAGCGGCAAAACCAGCTGGTATATATTTAGCTATTTTTTTCATATCACTAAATACACGATAGCGTTTAGTGGATATGTCAGAGAAACTTACAGGAGTTGCGGAGTTGCCTGCAGTAGTAGAGTCTACAATAAAGTTATATGGGTTTGTTAGTACTATATTTTCTTTTAGTTTATAATGAGCCGATAGACTACTATAAGTGGCCGCATTGCTAATACCAGCATACGCATCTGTTGCAGTTGACCCTTGAAAGGAAACTGATTCAAAGTTTTTAGTATGTTCTTCCAAGTCAACCTGTTTTAATGCTACATCCCATACCCTAACCTCATGCATATACCCCGTAAATCTAGTATCACCACTGCCAGGGAAGTAAGATGGGAAAGAACTAGAACCACCACTAGAGCTTAAGTTAACCGCTGATAGAGTGTATCCTGTAGTTTGACTTGTTGATGCGGTTTCTGTTACTACTGAATCATAACCACCCGATGGAGTAGCAGACAGTACCATAGCGTATACATTAATGGTATCACCAGATCTGCTTACAGCCACATTTAAGAAATTATTAGCGCTACCTGCACCTTGAATAAAACTTGATATAGAAGATTGAGTGGTTTGAGCCGACAAAGAAGCCGTAGCTACAGACTTAAATGATACTTGTCCCGATGGATCTAACTCAATACGATACTTTGGATGAACAAGTAGCGTATGTCCTGTAGTAGAGGCTCCAGTTGCCGATACTCTCATTTCAATAGTAAAGTTATCACTAGGTTGAAAATCAAAAACAGAAGCAGATTTAGCTGCCACGGTCTGAACATAGTTAGAACCTGTAGCATAGAGAGCTGGGACATCAACCTCTTCAGATTCGGTTACTTCGATAGGTTTTGCAAAAATAGAATATTCATTTACTTTTAAGAAATTGCTATCCACACCATATATACGACCAATAGACTCTAATGTTTCTCTTGTGCCTTTAGTCTTGATAAGGTGCATAACATTATTAAGTATTCTGTTCCAAATTTCATAGTTTATCTGTTGAGTCGTGTAACCACTAGGTGATGTATTAATCAAACTCTGAGATATGGCACTTTTTCGTGCATTCTCAAAAACACGAACTCCAAATTGTTTTAAAAATACGGGTATAAACTTATTAGGTGTTCTATTAATTTCACCATAATCTATATTTTTTACTGTTGGTATTTGATTGGCAAAAGATTTAATTTCATCTAACTCATCACCAAAGGCAGCTAGCAATCTCGCTAAAACATCTTGATCATCTCCGGTAAATAAGGTCGCTGGCAATAAGTTCTGTAATTTTTCAGATCGTGTAACATTAGTCTCTGATGTTGCTCCATAAACAATTTCAGATCTCGTTACGCCAGTAGAAGTTCCGACTATCTCAGTTCCCGTACCAGCGGTTTGATCTATAACATTGAGTTGTTCTACCTCATAGTTGTTAGCTCTTGCAGAAATGGATTCTATCATCCCTGTTTGACTGCCTGTAATAGAGTTACTAGTGCTCCTGTATAGAGCTATAAGGGGGACATTCTCACCATTCTGATTCTTGGCTAATACTGTATTATTATTAGTAGCGTTTAAGTTGCCAGAAGTACTTCCTGTGACTCCGAGCCTATCCAGTAGAAATCCAGTAAACCCATCGGCCTCTTTACGAAACTTATCAACTTCGTAAATAGCTTTAATGCCAACCGCAGCAGTTTGTAACTCAGTACCTGCTGATAACCCAGATAACCCAATAGGGTATTTATCAATTATATATTTTCTTACACTATCAAATCTTCTTATAGCATTACCAAAAAATATATGTTGTGAGAAGTCATTATAGTCAACAAGAGGTAATACTCGCGAGGTTCTTCCAGTGGCAGAAATATCTGCCAGCTGGCCGCTAGTAGATCCAAGACCAGATATAGAAGCTATTAAACTGTCAAATGTTATTCCATCAGCCATTTATCAATATCCCGACTTATAGTTTATATCATATATGTCACCAATTTGGAATTTCCAATCTTCGGGCCGATCAAAGTGCAATATCTCACCTTTAGCATTTAATTTCAACACCGGCTTATACTGCATACCATTATATAACAAGCTGCTATCCAGATCAAAATAATTTCCGTCCTTATCAAAAGAAAGGCCGAATGCTGGAACTTCTACATCATTAGTGACCAACTCTCTTATTTCAACAGTGCCATTCTGTATAACACTGTTTTTCATAGCTGTGGTTGTGCCAGTTACCGCCTGCCATTGTGTTGTCTTATCTCTAACAAAAACTCTAATTCGTTGTAAACTACCTTTTTCATATCGGCTATTCAAGTTAGCTAATGATACTTCATAATTTGCTGTTTTAAAATCTTGAGATCCTGATATTGGCAATGTGCAATCAAATGTAAAACTATTAGACAACTGCTCTCCAGCTGTAGTAACTACCCATGTATCTACAAATGCTGTACTGCTTGAAGCAGCAATATTGATTGCTGTAAGGGGGCTAGATCCAGCACCTCCATTAGTAGCTGTCCCAATAGCTAACTTATAAACACCCTTAGATATTCTACTAGCTGTTAAGTTTCCGCCCACCGCCCCAGCTAAGCTAGTTCCATTACCACTCAAATTAACATAGCCAGGAAATGGTCCGGTACCATTAAGATCAGTTAACTCACTATTTATCAAACTGTAATAATATAGGCTAGCAGTCTTACCAAACACAATACTAGATCTATTATCTTTTATTTCTCCAGGCCATTCCATCTGAATATAAGGCATTTTTCTTGTATTAGTCTGTCTGCTATAAAATTTCTTACTATAAAAGCTGGAAGAAACTGTAGCAGTTGCTACGCCAGCAGAAGTTGCCTCACCCGCTGTTCTACATTCTTGAGCATCTGACATACGAACCAAAAAACCATAATCCGCACTGCCGCCCGCGGCCACACTTGTTCCAGTGGCATAATTTAAATAAGCCTTAAAGTAATTTGTTATATCAACTTTTAAATCCTCTTGACCGGTTTCAAAATATTGAGAAGCACTATTAGAGTCATAAACCCTATTGTCCCATCCAATATATACATCACCACCTGTTCCACCCCTATCGTAGTTCCATGAATTAGTATTAGAGGCGCTAATAGCATTAGCGTAACCAGTTTGACTAAAGTTATCATTGTCAATCCCTTGGCCTTCACTCCATGATGCAGTCAAAGGAAAAACATCAAGTGTAAAGTTTTCAGCTTGTACGCCACCATGTCTCGCGTTTTTTATACACAAGAACGCACTAACGGTGGAGTCAGTTCTTGGGTCTGGGTATTTAGCTAAACTAACAATGCTAGAACTAAGTGCCGATAAGTCACATTGTATTAATATTCTAGATCTTTGCTTTACTGGATCAGTTAAAGTTGAATTAAACTTAGTCCACACCTCTAATATAGGAGAGGCGCCAAAGTTTGATGTAACACTTTGTTCGGTAATCCACGTATCTTTTTTTGCAAATGCTCTTGCTATGGTGGCCATTATGAGGTTCTCCCAACAATATCAAAATTTGGATACTTAAGTTCCCAACAAGTATCTTCTGGAAAATATACAATTCCATTTTCAGTGTTGGCCGGTATATCACATTGATAAGCTGAATATGTACGACCATCCATCAATTGATATTTACTTGTTATCTTAAAGTCTACCACCGATCTAACTTTATTTAATGCCTGCAGTCGCGACAGGAAACTTGGAATAACTAGGGTTGAGCCAAAATTGGTATTTTCCAAAACAAAAATGCGCCTTAATAAAATAAAACAATCAAGCAACGCGTCATTGGCGTTAAAGTCTTGATTAGGAACAATGGTAAAATCAATACCAATATTACAAATTCGGCCGGCCGTAATTCTAACAGTGTCAGAAAATGATTTAAATTGTCTAAGATAAGTTTCTATGTTATTCTGTAATGCTCCTGTTGGGTTAGTAAGATATCCAGCAGCATTACGAGCTAATGTAATCAGCTCAACACCCAATATATTATTAGGATCTTTTCTTGCATAACTTCTATATACCGACCCAAAATTAGGAGGCATTGACATTACTCGTACTTGGTAATCCTCCAAGGTAACAACCCTGTTTTGAGAATTAAAAGATTGCAAAGCATTTTGTCTAATAGCTGTTCTACCTTCTCTATCAGCGCCACCAGTAGCTTGATTTACATTATTAATACTTAGAGTTGACAAAACATTATCAGCAATAGTGGGTTGAATGTTTGCATATCCAGTAGTATTAAAGGAAACAATTCTAGAAACAAATGTATCTAAGGTCCGCGGACCACAATTAGTAACATTTCCACCACCATATCTATACTTAATATCCAAAGTTACATCTCTTGGAGCATATCCTAACCCACTAGTTTTTAAAAAATTAGAAGAATCAACAACAGCCGGAGCAAACCCAGAAGGTGACCCCCTCAAGGTTGGTGGCAATACAAAGTCTTCCGGATTAGGTATAATCTCTGCGTCTTGTAAATCAGTAGTTCCCGAACCAAAAATGATAGAAGTCGAGCCATTACTAGATACATGGCGAGTAAATCTATAAGGTATCTTTTTATACTGAAGAATATATTCCGCATCTCCCGAAGAAGAAGTAGTGTTTTTATACCCTGTAAATATTTGACCTTGGGCCAAGTTCTCAACCTCAAAATATTCTTTGCCATCAGATGCTGTTACAGATACTATTTCTGTTATATTATTATCTGGCAATGATAATTTTAAAAACGGTATAGCGTCATTAACTTTATAAGAAAAAGTACGTGTAGATCCAGCCATTGCCGAAACACTAGTTATAGAGTATTGAGTAGAGCTGCCAATTTTTGTAGTAACTCTGTGAGCGCTTGCTCCAAAATCAGCATCATTTAGAGTTTCAAACTCGACAGCGGGTTCATAGTTAGTGACAATTTTTGATCCCTTTTTCAAAACAAATGACGAAGCTCCTGAAGTAGCATCATCAAAAGTGGCACTAACTGATAACTCAACTACCGCTGGCCGAGCAAACTTAGGTGTGTACCCTAAGTTTTGTGCTAATGAGAAAATATTCTTTTCTTCTATTGCTCTGTCCAAAAAACCTTCATTAGCCTGCCTATCAATATAAAATGACATCGTATCACCTATATAAGCTAGTAGCTCAACAATGGCCATCCCTCCAGAGGCATCATTAAAATCTCTATAATCATCCGGAAAATATCTTTGCAGATAATCTATTAAGTCGGATTTAATAGAGTCAAAGTCTTTAGACAGATAACTGATGTTGGGCGTTTGCTTAGGCGTCTGTCTTGTTGATTGATAATCTGGCATTTTTTATCTCTTTGTGTTATTATTACTATGCTCTACCTGTAGCATAACTCAACTCAATCGCGTTAGGTATACCGGAATACACATACTCCATCCTTACTAAAATATCATTTGGATTTAGTGCGGTTCCCATAGGAACATTATCTTGGGTATAAACAGTTATTCCTGTCATCTCAACTTCCGGCATCCATTGTGCAAGAGCAGAACTTATTTCTGAACCGAGTTTGGCCTCCATCTCGCCAGGTTCAATTTGCTCAAACAACTGTCCCATCAAGGTGGGAATATTGGTTCCAATAGAAGGATTGACTACTCTCTCTCCTTTAACGGTCATTAATAGAGTTTTTATATTTTCTCTAACAGCTGCAATTGTAGTGTTGTTCATTTCAAAAAACCCTCTACGATAAGATCGTAAAGGAAATTTTAAATTTATACCCATAATTATTCTCTAATTTATATATTGTCTTTGGCTGTATACACTATCAAATCGTTCTATTAAAGAAATAAAACCATCCTTAGCTGCATCAAAGCTATCTTTCAAATCATTTAAATCATTTTGTACTCTATCAGTGTTTCTATCTGTTTCAATGGTAGTAGTGTTCCTTGGATTAGCTACTCCACCAATACTTATTTTATCATACTCTATTTTCTTTGTTCTTTTTTGTGTTCTATATCCTCTGTTAACTGCCTTATCCGATTGAGGAATACTAATAAATTTTGAAGGAATAGTAACAGACTGGCCAGGAGTTCCTGCAACTTCTTCAGTATACGTTCTAGGGCCAACAGGTGTTTGCACTACATTAGTAACTGTGCGAGATCCAGATCCTGGTACCTCAACTGTTTGAGCAGGTACAAAAACACTAATAGGTTCTTGAGGCTCCATTTTAATACCTAAATTAATTCTATCGTTAAAGCTTATTTCTTTATCGGGAATATCTACATTTATTTCTGGGATAGTGTGAGTATGATCTACATAAGAACTAAAAAGCATATCAACAGTATTGACAAATCCCTTAATTGATTGTAGCATCCCTCTTATAATCTCATCTTGCTCAATAAAGTATTCTTTTAACTTTTCACCTAAAACTTGTCTATACATTGATGATTCTGAATCAGTAGTATTAGAAACATTATATATTTCATTAGCAATATTAACGATAAAATCTTTTCTCTTTTCAACAATATTTTCTGTTGTTGTCGAGTTATCAAAATCACCTGTTAAGGTTTGTGTTACATTGTCAAATTGATTAGGAGTTTGCTTAACAAATTGAGATCCCAGTGCAGAAACTATACTATTGCTAAAATGGGCGGTCTTAGTGTGCGAAGCACCAATAGTCGGACTAATAGATGCTCCATATACTCTAGATTGCAAAATACCCATTTCTAGAACGCCAGGCTTTAATTGACTTTCAGACATTGGATTATAACTATGTCGCATATAACTGCCACTGCGGCCTTGAATTACTACATCGCCTAGTTGACCTGGTAGCTGAAATATTTTTTTACCTTCAACATGAGAATTATTTTGCTTAGACCTTTGATTAATGGTGTTAACATCAAAAGACTTACCATAACGAGTTATAGGCATCGGGTTA
>Ga0098056_1000776_pt1 | contig 13070 bp, 23 predicted proteins | sample 17BtaG_FD_92583 | JGI IMG/M metagenome (GOLD analysis project Ga0098056, IMG submission 92583) | Marine viral communities from the Subarctic Pacific Ocean - 17B_ETSP_OMZ_AT15314_CsCl metaG | ecosystem: Environmental > Aquatic > Marine > Oceanic | place: Subarctic Pacific Ocean | collected...
AAGTTCTCAAGTTTCTTTACTTTTAGATTTAAATCGCTCATTTTATACCTCCGTTAGTTTGTATTTGATGCCATCAATCTCAACGATCTTTCCGTTGCAAGTTTGGCTGCTTGTGCGTTGTCGGTGTTCTTCTTCGGTAAGTTTTTCGTCGTTGAGGCGCCATTCTTTGTATCCGCTTGCCCGTTCAATAGCCGGGCCATCTTCACGGTGGAGTTTGTCGTGGAGATACCATTCTTTGTCTCCGTCTGCACCTTCATAGGCCGGGCCATCTTCACGGTGGAGTTTGCCGTGGAGCCACCATTGTTTGTCTCCGTTTGCCCAAACTTTAACTTCGTATGTTTTGTAGTTGCTCATTCTGCTGCCTCCTTGGAAAGGATTGTGTGTGGGTTATCTGAAAAGAATACCCTTGCGACGCCACAAGCATCTGCCAGCGTGGAGACTTCTTTCTTAAAGTCATTCTCCCAATGCTCACCCTTCATTACTTCTCGCATAATGTCCATCTTATTAACGACAAGATCTGTTACGCCATTCATTCTACACGATTTTGCAAGGAAGTCAAGATCAATCCAGTTTGTTTGGCGCCGTCTTCCAGTTGTTGCACCAAACTCTTGACCAACTTCTTGAAGTTCTGTCAGCAGGCGACCATAGCCTTGGAAGTTCTTTGCTCCAACATAAGTCTCGTATGCTTTTGCGACACCCCAAACACGATTTACTGCTTGCGGCGGAATACCGTTCAGAAGCGCCCCAGCGGTCGTGCAGTGGCTTGAAGTTACGAACGGGTAGTCTCCCCAATCAACATCAATACCAAAGCCTTGTGCGCCCTCACAGAGAACGTAGGTGTCTTCTCCGGTGTGGAGTTCATCGTAAAGATCAACAACCAAGTCAGTTAAGAAACTTAGTTTACCGCTGAAGCGATAATCCCTAACAAGAGCGCCACTGCGATCATATTTAGAGCGATAAGCAGGACCACAGCCTCTTCTAGTTGTGCCAATCTTTTCATCTGCCCCGTCTTCATTTTTGTGTTCCTCCATAATGATGTGCGCATTTTCAGCAATGCGAAGGTTTGAAACAACATCAATACCCGCTGCTTCAAGTTCCTTGATTTCGTCAAACAATCGCTCGGGGTCAATAACACAGCCGTTTCCAATAATAGAGCGGATTCCAAAGAAAACGCCGCTTGGAACGTGGTGGGTTACAAGTTTTTGCCCTTCGTGATAGATTGTATGGCCGGCGTTTGGGCCGCCATTAAAACGGAGGACGTGTGTGTATCCCCCTTCTCGACAAAGATCGTGCGTGATCTTTCCTTTCCCTTCGTCACCATACTGAAGACCGATCACAAAATCGGCTTTGATGTTGGCGTTTGGGTATTGCTGATTCTTCTTTTTATAAACTAACATTATCCTCCTTTTTAGTGATTTCGTATCCTACTTCCCTGAGATCATTGATTATTTTCCTTGCAGCAAGATGCTCATCGGCTTCGAGATCGAAGTGAGGGCGGTAGTTCTCTAAGATTAGATCTCCAATGACCTTTTCCACTTCTGTCGTTTTATCATCTTCGAATGGCTCCTGCCTGAGAGAGTCAACGCATCTGACAGTGGCATACTGACTTGACTTGATTACCTTCCCTCCTCTCTTGGTAATCTCATTTTCTACTGATATAGAGCAAATCTCAAAGTCTACACGTTCCCCATTCTTGAGTAAGTTTTCAGCTTCTTTCTCAGCAAAGGCCCGGGCTTCCTCTTCGGAGGCGAAAGAAGCCTTGACAGGGTCAAACTCTCGAACACCCTCAAGGGGGCCCTTTCTGCAAATAGGGCGTCCGCTCCCGTCAAACTCGTGTTCGCAGTCGCCATACGAAAAGTAAAACCCGCCCCACTCTCCGGTTGAGTTGTTTGAAAGAAACTCGTCAGTTTCTGCATCATAAATAATAAACATTATCCTCCTTTTTAGTTTTGATCGCAAGTCGACAGTCGGTAGTGGAACACTTCATTGTATTCCACCCAGCCGGCATACCATTCTTCACAGCGCTCGGCTTGTTGTCCTTCGGTGTACCCAGCACAATCTCTCCACGTCATGTGAAAAGTATCATAAGCGGTCGCCGCTTCCAAGAGTTCTTCTTCGTTGCAGAAGGTTTCCTCTTCCCAGGTTGCTAACTCTTCGTTGATATCATTAATAAGCGAGCTTTCATCACCAAGCGCTTTAACTGAGAAAAGCACAATGGCGGCCGCAGTTAAGGTTCCAAGAATGTAAATAAGAGCACCTTTTACTTTATCACTCATGACCATGATGAACCCTCCTTGTTGGCTACAATGTTGATTACCTCTTCGTGTCTTGGGTGTGAATCAACAATGCAAGCCAGATCTAGCCAGTCTTTTACCCCTCCGTTCTCCCAAGCCTTGAAGGCCATGGTTTCGTTATGGTTTAAGATTGTTGAAAAAGAAGTCAAGACATACATGCCGTTTGGGCATTGCCAAAGTTTTTGATTCTCATTGACTTCCTTGATGAGAATAGCGCTTACATTATTCATTTTGTTGCTCTCCTGTAAGTTGTTGTGCGCCCGCAGCGCCGGACACCACACGATCATACCACACAAGGCCTCCGGGTGTCAAGCCTCCCGTGCGCCCGTGTGGTTGAAAGTTGTAGTAGTGGTTTTTGCTGTCTTCGCAGCAAGATACGACCGGTGTTGGTTTTATTAGTCGTTTAAGATTCTTTTCTGTGTGTTTCTCACAAACATTCTTTCCATTCTGGAAAGTTGATCGTAAGTCTCAAGTTGAAGACCTTCTTTGGTTGTGAAAGGGCGGCCTCCAATCCTTGACATAAACTCTGCCTCTTCGCCGCCGGCAAAGTCGCCAAGGCTTTCTTTCTTGCCGTAGCCTGGAAAGTCTGAGTTGTTTGTCCCTAAAAGGTGAGCGCCTTTACCGCCACGAGGGAAAACAAGAATGGAATCTTGACAAAATGTTTCACCAAGTTTTGCCATATTTTCAAAAAAGCCAGGATCATCTTTTAGATTTACACAAAAGAAACTATCTTCTTTAACTTCCTTGGCTGCTTCGGTATTGTAGTTCTCAATGTAAGAACCATCAACGCTGGTGACGCCATAACCCAAGCCTAGCAAGGTTGCTTTTAAGTCCCTATTTCTTTCTTTGTTGTCTTTACCGATGATTGCTTTCTCGGTACAGTTTGCACCATCTTCGGTATCGTCTCGAAACGAAGTAATAACAACACAATCGTGCTCTTGAATGTGCTTATAGATTCTGCTCAAGCCAGATTTGTTTAAGTTTGCAAACTCTCTCCATTCTTTCATTATTTTTTTCATTTTCTCAAATCTCTCCTTCAATCGTTTAGTTTGTTGATGTCTTCAATCGCTTGTTCTTTATCGAACTTTACAAGTTTATCACAGCGAATCCACTCAGTTTCTGGATTGAAATCTTTGCGGCGGATTTCCAAAAGGCTTCGAAGGTTTTCTTGCAAGGCCTTGTAAGCGGTGGTTGGAACCCACTTTACTTTTACGTAAGTCCATCTTCCTTCTTTCTTTGTTTCACGCACACGGCCAAACAAAACAGACGTTCCTTTAACTTGTAGCACTGTGTCATTGATAAGCATTATACCTCCTTTTGTTATTTCTGCTTTTCATAATACTCTTCAGGAGTAATAACTCCTGATGGCTCAACTGGCTCCCATAGAGCCGCAATGGTTTTATTTCTTTCTTCTTCTTCTTTTCCTTCTCCTTCAGGTTTAGGGCCCTGCCTGAAAAGAAAGCCCTTTACGCTTGGGGCGTCTTTTTCTAACAAGGTCTTTATAAGATCAAAATTATTTACTGAGTCTTTGCCAGTTATCTCAATGTATCTTTTCTTTGCTCCTTTCCAATCAGCAAAATAGTTTGGATCATCGTTATTTATGTCGTAAAGTTCTGATCGGTCCAACTCAACAACATAAACATATTTTCCTGGTATCATGCCAATGCCGCCATCTTTTTGGCCTTTTTTTGTAAAAAAGAAAACCCTTGGTTGATCCCAGGCCTTGTATCCGGCTGTTGAATAGGTGTTCGGTTTTTTTGCGGCGGCATTGGGGTCAAGCTTCTTGATGCCTTCTGTATCAGAAATGTGATAAAGTTTTACAGGGCCAGCGGGAATGGCGGATCCGCCGCCAATCTTATACTTATACTTTTCTAACTCTTCTAGAACTAGTTGCTCGATTAGGTGTTTTATTTTCATTTTTCTCTCCTAATCTAAATAGTGCGAGGCCCCCATTTTTCAATACAAAACTTTTTATACTCTTCATACATCACGTTTGCACAAATTGAAAAGTGATACATCATGCGGAGTGCTTCTTCGCTGCTGAGATTGTGGCTATCGGCCTCTTCTAGGACGATCTTTGCGCATGCACTTACAACCTCAGCCTCAGCGTCCATTGCGTAAAAAAACGCATTGCCTTGTTGTTTGATTTGCTCGTTTCTCATTTCATCAAACATAACTTTTAAGCGCCTGGTTGCCGCATCCCAGCCTTCGTTGGCTCTATCCATTTTTATAAATTCCCTCCTGTAAAGTATTTGTTCTCGTAGTAGATAAAGTAATCCTCGATAAGTTCATTGAGACAGTCATTCCGGGAACCTGCTGAGTCTAGGTCCTTCTTTATGGTTTCCATTAGGTCGTCGTCATCTAGAGTCTGCTCAAAAGCACTTTCAAGCATAAAGCAATCTGGATCGACAAAGATAGCATGGGGGTCTCCGCAGACTTCTGCTTGAAGTTGTTTGTCGAACTTAGCGAAGAATAGCTTGCGTGCCTCTTCTTTTACCCCCCAAAGGGGGCCCTCAAGAGATACTCTAAACTGATAAATCTTCCATGCGTGGAATACTTTTTCAGCCAAGTGTTGATCTAAAATACAGAATACCTCTGCTGGACAGTCTGGCCAGTGTTCAAAGCGGGCGAGTTCGTAAGCCTCTTCAAAGTTGCGCCACGCTAGATCTTCAGGTGGCGGAGTCACATGCTTTTTTAGATCTTGAAGTTGTGCTTCAAGTTGTTCAATCTTTCTTTCTAGTTCTTGTTTGTTCATTGTTCATCCCTCATAATATGATCTTCCACCCCCAATACCTCAAAAAAGTCTGTTCTGGTTAGTTCTTCTGCAAGGCCTTCAAGGTTTCCAACTCTTGTTTTTAGTTTTCTAGTCAATACAGGCTTCACGCCTTCTTCTTCATCCATAGAAAACACTCTAATAAAATATCTTTTACTCATTTTGATCCTCCTTTTTTATTACTCCATCAAATCCGCCAATAAGAAAATCTTTAACATCTTTCTTATTGTGAAAAATTTCTCTATAAACTTGTTCTCCTTCTTTATTCACGATGTAAAGATAAAAAATAAGAGAAGGAATGTCCATCATAAAATCTACTGATGGTCCATAGTGCTCTTTCAAGGACTGCCTCCAAAGGATCTCTTCCCTGTTTAGTTCTCCGTAGGTCTTTGTTGTTTTTAGGGTCCTGTCCCCGCCCCAACAATCTGTTTCAACTAAATCTACAAGAACTTTATTTTCTTTATTTCTCAACAGTTTTTTAATTTTCTTTGCTTTATTCATCTTGATCCTCAACCAAATCCCAGACATCTAGTCCGTTTGCCCAGCGGTAAAACCACTCAATGATTTCTTCCTTAGAGCGCCCTTGAACATTTAAGAAAGAAGCATCCCACTCATTGGACCTCCACTGCCAATATTTTCTGCACTCGTTGATGGATAAATGAATGTCAAATTCTTCTTTTAATGTTTCCTGAATGGTTTTGCAATCTTCATAATACCAATCAATTGTTCCATTGCCGTCAATCAAAGAAAAAATGTTATTAACTAACCTTTGGTTGATTTTATTTTTAAGCTCAGTCATTTTCGCTCTCGCTATAATAATCATCTGACATTAATTCACAAACCTCTTGGAGAGCAAATAAGAAGTTTGTAATTTGACTCCCACCCCAGTTTTCTATGTAATTACTTCTGACTAATCCAATATTTTTTTGCAATCTAAAGAACATTTTTTGCATATTTTTATTAAAATCTTTATCACTCATTTTCACTCCATCCCGCAGTTGTTGCTGCTAGCCCTTCTTTATTGTCTTTGTTTGCTTCAATGTAATCTGAAACTCCATCATCAAAGCCTTCTTCAAAAGCCACCGGATCGTTTGTTGTTGGGACAAGTAAAAACCTTGTTCCTTCAACCCATTCTTTATAGAGTTCATAAACGTCTCTATCGTGGTATTCTGAATTCAAGCCACGATGATAGCCAGCATTATAAGAATTATTGCTCATTTTGGTCTTCCTTTCTAGATTATTCATTTTATTTTCCTCTTATTATGGCTTAGCATAAACTTTATCAAACCACACATCCCAGTGTGAGATCCTGTCTTTGATTTCTTGATCAAGGTCTTGTGGGATCTCGTTTTTCATTTGAGCAGCAATGTGATCATAGAGAAGATCGCAATCCATTTCTCCGTCTGTCTCAAAATAGACACCAAATGTAATAGAAACATTGTATTTTCGTTTCTCATCAATACCAAAATAACTTTTTTATTCTTCTATCACCATAGAACTTTCAGACGCCAGAAGCAGGCTCGTTCGCCCTGCGATGTTTTCTTCAAGCCGCTCTTCAAGAAAAGAAAGACGCTGAATAAGCGCTTCTTTTGATAGATTTTCTAGATTGTTATTCATCCTTTACAGCACTTGTACTTCTTTAATTTCCTTGCCAAGAGCCTCTTCAGCAAGCTCATTGATTTCCTTCTTCAGTCCCTCCATTAGAGGTCCCTTTTTATAGAACTTCTTGTGACCCTGTTTCATCCTAACGATTGTTGAGTCTTGCAATACTAGGCAGAAAGCATCAGGGTCAACAAGATCAGCACTTACGCCACCAACTATTGGCAATTCTGGGCAGCTTTCTTTTGCTTCGTCTTTTATGATTGCAAGATGATAAAGCCAGCAATCTTCTGGCTCATTGTAGTTTATCTTATCTTTTATCACTTTACATCACCTCCCATTCATCAATGTAGTAGTAGTGCGATTGCGACACTCCTGAATTGTCGTCTCTTGTGTTGTCCTCAACAAAATGCTGTGCTTTTTGTTCAGAGTCAAAAATAGCAACAACCCTATCTGGATCGAAGGCGGCCACCTCTGATACAATAAATACTTTCATTTTTTCTCTTAATAGTGGTTTATTCATCCCTTCTCCTTCAATCTTCATTTACTATCTCCAAGTTATCAGGGTTTGCAAACTCTGAGAGTCTATCCCCTTCTTCTGTCAGCCAATCAACCTGTATCCAAGCTTGGTGCGCTGCGAAAGCAACGACAAGCCCAAGGCATTCATGACTATTGTTTAAGTGTCTGACCAGATCTCCAATCTTAAAAGGTGGGTTTGGCTCTCTGATCTTTAAAGTTCCTGGTGTTATGGCAACTCTTGCTTTCATCACTATACTTTCTCCAAAATATCTGATTCAACATAATAGATGTAGCGCTCAATAATGTCGAGGGCGTCTTGTTTGGTTGGAGTCTTGCCGTTGGGCTCCGCATATCTTTTAAGCATTGCGATTACCCCACGAAGTTCTCCATTCTTGCTTAATGGAGTTTCAATAAACTTCTCTAATAAGACGTCAAAGCAAAGATAATGACAGTCGTTGTTATATGGAATCTTAAATCCAAGTTGAAAGTTATCAAAGCCAACCTTTTCAAAGTAGCGAGAATAACGCTCATAGAAGTCGTTGTCATTTGTAAGTCCCGTGATCGTTCCGTCGCATAGGGAAACTCCAACGTGAAACCCTGCAATGTAAGATGCGATTTCTGGATTTAGGATATTGGGCAGGTAGTTGTAAATCATGTCCCCAATGTCATCCTCGACCTCATCTTCAAATTCCTCTAGGCTGCATCCCGTTGCTTTTGCAATGGCGTCGTAGAGTTCTCCATAGTAGTCCCGCTTATCACCGCCTTCAAGGTCTTTGACCCTTTTCTCCAAGGTGGCAATTTGTCTTTTTAAATCTTTAATGTTTTCACTCATTTATCTATTCTCCTACTAGCTTTGTAATGTCTTCGCAGAACTCTAAAATCATCTCGGTTCCCCGGTCGTCTTCTGCAAGATCAGCAAATTCAATTGCTGCTTTTGTGTCATCTTCTAGCTTATTGATGCGAGAGACGACTCGATTATATAGATAGCGAAACTCAGATAGTTCTTTTTGTAAGTCTTTGTTTTGTGTACTCACTTCTCCAATTTCAATCATTTTTCCTCCTCTGTGTTCCGGCGTGGGCTCTCCCCCACGACACGACACATCTTACCACGGAAGGGGGCGGCGGGTCAAGCAAAACCCGCCCTGCCCCCGGTTGAAAGTTGTAGTGGTGATTTAAGATAAGAGTTTGAATGCGTGCTTGATGGACCTTGTTGAGAAGCCCCAGTTTGGGCAATACGAAAGCTTTGCCGCATAAGGTCGGTTCAAGTGCACAACATCATTTTCTTTAACAGCCCAGCATTTAATCGAGACCATTTCACTATTGCTGTCCGTCACATCAACAATCCAATAAGGCTTTCCTTTCTTGGTTTTTCGTTCTGTGATCTTGCGAGGGATAAACCAACACACAATAAGTTCTGGATCAAACTCTGAGATAGGTGGAACACCTTGATCTTGTAGATCTTGGATCAGATCAGCATCAACAACAAGAGACATTGGGAATACGCCGGTTAGATCTGTTAGGTATTCGATTCTTTCAATGTCTGAGAAGTCCCCTTCTGGGGCGTATTGCTTAATGTTCTCGGCAAGTTTGTCGTGGGACTTTTGGATCTTCTTGTAGATCTTTGGTCGATCAACACACACCGCAGACCAGAAATGCTTCAAGCCTGTGAAGCGTTCATCAACAAGCGAGTTGAGGGCCTGCGCTCGGCAAAGAACATCAAGTGCCTTCTTGTTCAACTTTGAGTATGAAATGCTTTCAGAGAAAAGCAAGTCCTCAACTTTGTGGAAAGGCCTGTTGGCCATAATCTCATCAATCGCAGCATCACCAAGGCCCTTGATTGAAGAAAGGGGCTGGTAAAGAGTTTCACCACCCTCAGAGATTTCCCAGCGGCGACCAGAAGAGTTAATGTCCAACCTGGACACCTTAAATCCGTGACTTTTTGCTATTGAAATAGCGTGCTCTAATCCTTTACTCATCGTTCCTCCTTTTGTTTAGTGGTTTGTTTTCCTGTTGCTGGATCGTCCTTCCAACTGATGTGCTTTACTATGTTATACACTGCTGACTTAGAGACGTCAAACATTTTTCTAATCTTCACCTGCGTCTCCCCTTCATCATAAAGCCTTCTTATTTCCCTCACCTTCTCCCAGTCTAGTTTAGCAGAGCCGTTGTTCTCTGCGGAGTTTGCTTTGGAGATCTTCTCTCTCACCGTATCAGGGACCTGCTTCCCGGTAAGCGCCTCGCTTATTTTTTTTCTTGTCTCAGCCGACACCTCGTGGCCTGTTAGGCTGGCGCTTATTTTTTTCTTTGTCTCCTTGGCTCTCTCGACGCCAAACTGGGGGTGCTTACTGCCTGAGAGGCTTTCGCTTAACTTCGCCCTGTGTGCCTTTGAAAGAGGTGTCCCTTTATTCCAAGCCGCTTTCCCTAGGTTTGCTTCACTTATTTTCTTCCTAGTCTCTTCCGAGTGCGTCTTCCCGAAAAAAGGGTGCTTATCTCCTTTAACAGCAGCGCTTATCTTTTGTTTCGTCTCTTCAGAGCGTGGGCCACTACCGCCAGTGGCGTGTGTTGCGATGTTGTAATCAGGCTTCAGGGTGTCTATGTAGCGCTGTTCTGCTTCTAGAAGGCAAAGGTCTTCTGATATTTGCTCAAGAACAGAAAAAGAAAAAGCGCTTTCTCCATAGAGGTCCCAGGAGTTTTGTAAGTGCGGATTGCGATGCCTCCCGGCACGAAGGGCGCTTTTGTGTTTTCTCCATCTACGCTCTACATCCAAAGAACTCCCTACATAGATCTTACCATTTTGACTATTCACTATTTTATAAATACCTCTCATTTTCTTACTCCTTTTTTTAGTGGTCTCTTATAATAAATAGTCGCTAGTCATAAAGATGGATGGCTACTAGTAAGTTTAAATCATTAGTTTTGAAAGCCATCATCTTCATCTTGCCTATTTCTCCGTCTCAGACTGGAGGAACGCAGCCATCCATTCGGATGGAAAGTACTTATAAAGCCAAGCACACTGATAGCTAATAATAGAATAACAGACAGCGTGAGACTTATTAAAACCGTAACCAGAGAAGTACTCAAACTTTCTCCAAAGTTCTTTACCTCCTTTGTAGCCTTTTTCATAGCAACCCTCCAAAAACTTTTGTCTAATGTCTTCTTTTTGTCGCAACTTCTTCTCGGAAAGACCCTTCTTTGTTAGAAGTTTCCTAAGTTTGTTTCCATCATCAAGTGTAAGGTCTTTGCCTAGTTCAGCCGCCAACTGAGCGATTTGCTCTTGGAAAATCATAAAGCCGTATGTTGGCTCCAAGATCTCACGAATGATCGGGTGATCATACTTAATGTATTGAGGGCTGTCCTTTGCTTCAATGTAGTCCTTGTCAACGCCAGCCGAAAGAGGTCCTGGGCGGTAAATCGAAGTTACAGCAGATAAATCAATGATCGACTCTACTTTTGAGTTGGAGCAAAGTTTTTGTGCACCTTCATTCGCAAACTGGAAAATGCCTGCCCACTTACCTGCTTGGAAAATGTCCTTATACACTTTTTGATCTTCCAAATCAATCACGTCAGGGTGAAGGTTTTGTTCGTAGAAGCCCCTGATCTGATCGAACGATGGGTTTTCGATTCCGTGGTGCCTTCTAAGAATGTGGTAGATTGCGCCTTCCATAATGGCAAGCGTGGTCAAGCCAAGAACATCAAACTTAATAAAGCCAAGAGGCTCCAGGTGTCGAACATTCTGCCCTTCCGACCAGGGCGTTTGAACAACTCCACCCGAAGCAATAAGAGGCATGTGCTTTTTCAGGTCGTCGCCAACAACAACACCGCCAGCATGACGAGAAACAGAACGCACTTGACCCAACAGCGCCTCCAAGTGAGCCCCAACTTGGGGATACTGAGCGAGGAAGTCTTGGAGGCTCTCAGAGTATCTAAGAGTTTCTTCATAAGTTGGAACATACATACCTGCCGTAATGCCGTGCTCTGCTTTGGCAAGGGGTGTTGCTTCTTTGATCATAACAGAAGTTACTTTGTTTGCTTCTGTATAAGGAATACCATAAAATTTTGCAACGTCCTTGATAAGAGAGCGCAGCTTGAGTGTGTTGTAGTTTGAGATTGGAACAACTGAGTCTTCACCCCACTCCTCAGCCAACACTTCTTTAAGTTCCATGTTTCTGGAAACATCAAAGTCAATGTCTGGATAATCGGTTGCATCTTTCGTCATGAAACGAGAGAAAAGAAGGCCGTGCTTGATTGGATCAACTTGTGTAATCTTCAAGATGTAAGCCAAAAGAGAGCCTGCTGCGGAGCCACGACCTGGGCCTGACAGCATCATTTCATTTGCTTTATCTGCAATGGCTTTCATTGTAAGGAAATACTTTGCGAAGCCTCTATCTTTGATTACTCCGAGTTCTTCACGAAGTCTTTGAATATACTCTTCGTTCTCGGTGAAGCCGAACTCTTTCATTCCTTCAATCGAAAGTTTGACAAGTTGGCTTTCTGCTGTTTCTCCATCGGGAACAACAAAATCAGGAAGCCGGACAGTTGCGTCAGGCTCAAAGTCTTCGATAAGGCTGTGGGCAATCCAGTGGGTGCGCTCAATACTTCCCCGGACTAGATCGTCATCGTATGTGTTGTTTGTTTGTTTTGAATAAGAAACATAAGAATCCCACATTTGATCCCCGTTCTTTGGATAAAGTTCATAGCCAACTTCTTCAATGCTCTCGGGAAGAGACCCATCTTGGTCTTTCTTGTTCATCCAGCCAAGTTTCTTGTAAAGAATGCGGTCCTTCCAAAGTTCAGGGCGAGGATAGTGGGCATCAGCCGCAGACACAAGAGGAACGTCAAGGCGCTTTGAAACCTCAACAACGATTTGATTTAGGCGGTGCTGCTCTGGGATGGAGTTCCATTGCAGTTCCAAAAAGAAGCGGTCTTCAAAAATGTCAAGCATTAGTTTAGTTTGCTTCACCGCTTCTTCAATGATTTCTTCATCAGTTTGATCAAACATCTCCCACATAATCTTGGCGATAAAACCACCAAGACAAGCGGAAGTTGCAATCACACCCTCAGAGTGCTCACGCAGCATTTCATAATCCACACGAGGAAAACGATAATAGTTATCGCCTTGGTGGGACTTAGAAACAAGTGAGAAAAGATTGTTTAGGCCGGTTTGATTTTGAGCAAGCAAAACCAAGTGGCGGCGGTGGTTAATTGCAGAGTTCCTGGAACGGGTTGCGCCGTCGTCCTCAATGGACATTCCTTCATTCTTTGCAAGTTCTTTTGCTCGCTTCTTGTCTTCTTCAATGCGGGCTTTTTCTTCTTTCCATTCTTTGATGGACGGGTGAAAGTAAGCCTCCACGCCATAGACCGCCTTGAAGTTCTTTCCTTCGTTCTTCATTTTCTTCCAGTGAAGATACTGATAAGAAAGGCCGTTCATGTTTCCATGATCGGTTAGTGCAATGGCATCGCATCCATTGCTGTGTGCGAAGTCCATATGTTCGTCGGGAAAACCAATAGCGTCAAATGGCGATCCAACGCAAGAGTGCCCGTGTAGATTTACAAATTTAAGTTTTGATTTAGTCCTCTCCTTCATTTTTCTCCTTTTATTTTTTATCCGGCAACGTCTTCATGTCTGGGTGTAGTTGCGTTGCCAGTTGATGGTCGTCTTGCGACGTCGTGTTTTCCGAGGCCTCATCGATCCTGCGCTTAGCCAGTTCATAGTATTCAGCATCATTTTCAATACCAATAAAAGCCCTTCCAGTCTCTTTGCAAGACACACCAGTTGAACCAGACCCCATTGTGAAATCCAGAACCGTATCACCCGGATTGCTGTATGTCATGATAAGCCAGTTCAAAAGATTTGTTGGCTTTTGTGTTGGATGAACGGTTTGCTG
>Ga0098056_1000785_pt1 | contig 12999 bp, 30 predicted proteins | sample 17BtaG_FD_92583 | JGI IMG/M metagenome (GOLD analysis project Ga0098056, IMG submission 92583) | Marine viral communities from the Subarctic Pacific Ocean - 17B_ETSP_OMZ_AT15314_CsCl metaG | ecosystem: Environmental > Aquatic > Marine > Oceanic | place: Subarctic Pacific Ocean | collected...
CAGCATACAATGTAGGGCAACGTGCCTGAATAACGAGGCGTCTACTCAAATCCTCAACGCCTACAAGCCCGCAAGGGTGGAGATTGTAGTGGGGTACTACCACAGGTGTGACAACTAACTAAGGGTTACCATGACAAAGATCAAAGCGTTCGTTGATAACTTTCTGTTTCGCAAACTTAATCGGTTGAAGGGTGATGGTAGTATGATAGCAACACAAATAGAGATCAACAGCAAACAAAACTTTCGCGGTGATGCTCGCCTGTATAGGTTAAGTGAACCACTGATGGATTGGGATGGTAATGCTTGCGGGTATGTACTAGTGAGTGCATGTAATGTACCCTACAGTGGACCTGAGACATACATCTTCAGGGCCAATGCTAATGGTGATATTACTGATTGGTCTGAGCTTGAGGGTTCATATAGAGGTGGGCTTGATCACGCTCAGGCTCTAGCTGATGCAGGCTATGACGTGCTGTCCTAGCCCATGCAATCGCCTACGCCCGCACAGGGGCAAGTACGCCAGATGATGTAAGCCCTTGCACAGTAAGGGTTTACGTCTAGCGGCGGGGGCCGCGAGCGGCCTAACCCCTTTGGTAGTAACAACTTAGGGCAATATCAGATTATCTTTTAAAACTTTCTAGATAGCGTGGCCTTTGGGGTTGTAGAATGTCGATCATATAGATATAATACACCCATAACGGACAACAACACAACCAAGGAAAACGACATGGCGACTTTCGATCTTGATACTCAGTGTGACGAATCTTCTGATCTTTCTGTGTTCGAAGCTCAGGAAGCGTATCTGTCCGAGGAGGCCGTGTCCAGCCCTGAGCCAACAGAACAGGATTGGAAAGACTTGGACGACTTCCAAAAATCTTTGGTCCACAATCTTGATTGGATTGAGTGCTGGGCTGAACTTCGCAACGAAAAGGAATAGCGTGCCTTGAGATCTAAACGGTACGGCTGTTGCCGGTTCAGGCCCGAAAACCGTGGGCGGTAGACACAACCCCTGACCCTATAACGACTTAGGGTCGCGGGGGCGGGCCGCGAGCGGCCTAACCCCTTTGGTAGTATAGACTTAGGTCAATATGTAATTATCTTTTAAAACTTTCCAGATAAGGTGGCCTTTGGGGTTGCAATTTGTCGATAATATGTATATAATACCTCTATGACAAACGCAACAACACAGGGGAAAGCCATGAGTGATATCGAAGCCGCCAAGCACATGATCGCAATGCACGTCATCAATGAGATCAAAGACAAGGACATTCAGTCTGGCATGATTCGGGACATGATGATTATCGTCGAACTGGAAAACGCCGTACTCGGCGTCGATCTGAAGAATATCGAAGAAATTCACAAAATTATGGCCTCTATGGGTTGTGAGGCGTAAGCGTTTCTGCTACAATACACACTCACAAGTTAACTATCTGAAAGAACAAAAATGACAAGACGAGTTCAAACCACCAAACCAGTTTTCGTAACCATCGTCAACGGATGGACAATCAAGCAACGTGGCGATCTGAAATATGGTGGTTACTTTGTAGCTCTTAAGGACTCCCCAAAGGGCGGCGTTCTCTGTAAAACTTCAACTTCACTTTCTTACATCAAGCGAGCGTGCAAATGACCGATTTTCGAAGAGACGCCGAAATTCAAATAGCAAACGCCAAAGCCGATAAGGCACTAGGGGCGGCTTTCAAAAAAGACCTAGGGTTGCTGCTGGAAAAGTACAAAGCTGAAATGAGTCTAGAAATAGACTACAGAACAGATTCAGCGGAAATCAACTTCTACAGTCCTTCCAAGTATGAGGATGGAGAGCGAGTCAAAGCAAATTTAGATATCGATTTTACGGAACGGACTTCCGGATATGACTTGACATAGCCACAGGTTTGTGGTACAATACACCCTCACAAGTTTTTGAGTTTTGGAGAAAGAATGAGAGTTTCAGATTTAGTGTTGTTGGGCTGGCGGAAGAGGATGGTCGAAACGCGGACAGATGCGATCCAGATCATCAGCAACGATTTCCAGCTTCGTGCCTACATTGAACAATATGGTGATGTAGAAGTGGAGTATGACGAGGACTCTAATGTTTGGCGTGTTCCTGAATTCGCTGGCGTCATTGCTCGCTACAGTGCTGCAAAGCAGGTCGAATGTGACCGCTGGGGGTGTGAATAAATGCAGGCTTATAAACTGTTTGAGATTAACAAGTCTGGACAAATCTTTCCCCTGTTCGTTGGTAAGTCTGCACTACCGATGGGGGAATGGTTGGTTGCCCGTGATCTGTCCAGCGAAGCCACCCGTAAGGGTTTGGCGTCTCGTCCGGGTTGGCACTGCTGTTCCAAGCAATCCGCTCCACACCTGAAACTCGAACCCAAAAACGGCAGGAAAAGACGTTGGGCGTTGGTAGAAATTGAGGACTGGACCGAACACCTTAGGCCGGAAAGTCAAGGGGGTTTGTGGTATACTGCGTCAAGAATGAAGATAATAAACCTACTCGACACAAGTCCTGACCCCCAAACGACTTAGGGCACGGCGGGCCGGGGTTCGGCGGTGTAAACCCTTTGACCGTAACGACTTACGTCTCATCTAACCTAGTCGCGTAGCCACCCACGCTATCTTTGATATTCTTTCGGAATTAGTGATGTTTGGGGTTGTAATTTGACGATAATACATGTATAATACTGACATGACAAACAACGACACAAAGGACAAAGCAATGAACGAAGTCGCAGCAGCAGTCAAGAACGTAGTGAACAAACTGAACATCTCTTCAGAGTCTTTCGCTATTCAACTGACCATCATCAACAAGTTGAGCAAAGCAGGTTTAGAAATCTCTCAGGAAAACATCGACAAAATTCAGGAAATGGTTGATAACTAACTTGTGTTCTGTCGATAACTTATTATAATACATATATGATTTTTTGATTTGATTAGCCTTTCAGAGGACGTTTTGACTCGCGTTTGGTTCGATTCCCGCAATCTGCCGAAAGACAGATTTGGAGACTGGAAGTTATGATTCCAGTTGTGAAAAAAAACAAGAGTTAAAACTAGCTGCAATGCCTGACGGGTAGGAAACTGGCCGGTAAGTCAAGGCTAATCAAATCAGGAAATCTAAAAAAACCCAAATAGGGGTTGACTTTTGGGCAGATTTCTGCTATAATACACACTCACAAGTTAAGTTTTTGAAAGTAAATTAAGATAATGAAAACTGACGAACAATTTGTTATATTTTGTAATTGTATACGACCTTCCACTGGTACTAAAATGACAATTCGGCTACCTGCGGAAATCACCGCTGACACAATAGTAGATTATATTGGAAACGAATTTGATTGGCAATTTATTCCGCTGGGTGTTCAGGCTGTGCCTGTCGATCAAATAAACCCCACAGATGACATATGGTAGACATAAACCCTTGGCACGTAAGGACTTACGTCGTCGGGGGCGGGCGGGCGAAGCCCTAAACCCTTTGGTAGCAACGACTTACGTCAATTCCCACATTCTACAGAAAAAGTGGTAAAGTGGTATTGCTAAAATGTCGATAATATATAGTAGAGGGGCAACAATCAACGAAGGGTTTACCATGTTAGAACTGATGAGCGTGTCTTGGGATCTGGTCATTGCTGTTATTATTTTGGGATTAATTGCACTTAGTGCTGATATAGTCATTGACATATCTAAAAAATGAGGTATAATACTGATATGAACAAACAACCAATTCACATCATCACGGGCGACGGGCGATCTATGTGGGTCGCAGCTTACGGAAGCGAAAAGCCCTCTTTCTTTGACACACGAGCCGAAGCGGAAAACGACAATTGTAGAAGAAAGTTTCAAGAACTGAGTTGACAAACAGTTGAAAAACTGTATAATACATACATGACGGCAGGGAATCATCAGCCGAGGTGGTGACAAGCACAAGAGGGTTGAGAGTCCCCGTATATGCAAGCCCACGACCTGCCGCCCGTTTACACTTTCCAGCTTTTCCTTAGGAGTTTTAGATGTTTGAAGACGTGAGCGATTGGGATGATACGGATGCGGACGCGGAAGCCTCTGCTGATCAGGAAATGATCTGGGAATATCTCGACGCGATGGGTTACGACAATGGCGACGACGACGTTGACTCTTACGATGCCGATGAGTCGTATGGCTTCCAACCTTGGGGTGGTGATCTGCCCAACTGAGGCAGGTTAGGGTTTCTTTCAATTTTCAAAGGGTTTTGCTATGTTTGACGATCGAGACGACTACGATTATTTCGTGCCTGAGGACGATTATCGTCAGCAGTTCCCCGAGGACTACACGGATGAGATGTCCGCGTTCCTTGGTCAGGATGACATGGGCGGCGAAGACGGCGACGTTGAGATTGATGACTTCGACGACGCTGATGATTACGACGCTGACTATTACGACAACCTATTCGATCAGGTGTGATGGAAGACAATACAGAAAAAATCTGTGAAGAGTGTGAAGAGGGTCTCTATATTGAGACTTCTGTTCACGACGATTGGGAAGGAAATCTACACTGTAGTGAGTGTGGACACGAAGTACGTAGGTGGATAAAAAAAGAGGATAAAAAAGAGGATAAAATGTCTTGAAATCTACATGGTGCGGCTGTTGCCGGTTCAGGCCCGAAAACCATGGGCAGTAGACATAAACCCTTACGACGTAAGCACTTACGTCGCCGGGGGCGGGCGGCGGCGACCCTAACTCCTTTGACAGCAACGACTTAGGTCAACTTGGGAAATAAAAAGAAAAGAGCATAAAGCTATTGACAAATCTGGACGATAAGATATAATACGGTCATACGAGACACACAACACTTTAAAGGGTTTTCAAATGTCAGATTCATTCGCGTGCCAGCTTCACAGTGACGAGTTCGATGGTCCCACCCAAGCGGATTGGGATGAGTATCACGGGTGGGCGGCAGAGCACGACACCCCTACTCCACAGCCTACGCTGTTCGTCACGGATTGTGACTACTGCGGTTGTGTTTCCCTCTGTTTTGAGGATGAGGGGCACGGCACTTGCTGCCACACCTGTGCTCGGGACAATGACATAAGTCCTTTATCAGAAGCACCTTAGGGCGAAAGCCCCCGGCCCGCCGGGCCATAACCCCTTTCATACCAACGACTTACGTCAATCTCTATTATTCTTTCTCTTTTTCTTAAAGGGGGTTGACAAATAGTGCCGATACTGTATAATACAGACATAAGAAGTTAACAACACACGAAAGGGAAGCCATGAAATTCTTCACATTCTCACAAAATAACTCAGGCGGCGTGTTCGCTGGCCCTGCTCAGTATGTTATCGTTCAGGCTGACGACGCAGACGACGCGAACGCCATCGCTCAGGATAACGGAGTGTACTTCGACGGCTGTTCTACGGGTTGGGATTGTGATTGTTGCGGTGATCGTTGGTATCCTTACCACAGTGACGTCACGGATTCGCCAATGATCTACGGCACGGACGTTGCTGATTACAAACCATCCTTCGGCCACAACGACACGAAGCTGGCTGTTGTCATCTACAAGAATGGTGACACTAGGAACTTCTCCTAGTGTCCTTTCCTAACCAAACGCCTCAGCCGCCAGCGGCTGGGGTGCAGGAGATACAATGCGGAAGACGTGGACAGAGAGAATCGGGCCGTTTGACCCTAAGGCAGAGGCTTGCCAGTGTGTTATCTTGACGTTTATAAAGCGTGCCCACTGGAAAATATTATGGTGTTTTGATACTCCGGAAGAATGCGAAACTGCATTTAATCTCTGGAAAAGTGGTAAATAGGGATTGACATTCAGGCCACTTTTGGTATAATATGGTCATAACGAACAACACAACTTTCTGAGGTAAAAACATGAACTACGATCCATCACAACCATACTGCGGTTTTCGCGACATCAAAGCATTGGAAGCTGATTTCCGAAAAGCGTGGATGGAAGCCATTGAGGTTCCGAATTCATGTCTGCCCGAGAGTTTCCGGGATCATGTTCGCGGTGGTCGTTCTCTGAAACGTCTTGAGGAACTGTGTGAAAAACGCGACGGCATTACGCCACATGTCAAGATGAAAGCTGTCAAGGCTCGCAACATCGAAAAGCTGGCCGCTCAAGTTGCTCATCTTGAGAATACCGGAAATATGGATTTTGCCCTTGACTACTCGGCAAATGAGTGTGACGAAATCGCACAGCATCGTGCGGAGTGTGCTTTGGTGAATGGTATGGTCAACGGTGGCTTTATCGACGCGGACGATTTGCTGGAGGATTGAATGAAGTGGTCAACAGCGAGCGAGCGGGCAACCGCTCTTGAGACTATCGAAATTTACGACTTGACAGATGAACAAACTGCCGAAGTCATGAGACGTTTTGAAATAGCCGCAAAAGAAACACCTTGGCATTCTCGGTGGGCATATGTGGCAGCACATAGAATAGCGTGTGAAGTATGAACAAAGCTGAAATCCAATTCGCCTCAGCCGCTCAGGCGTGGCGTGTAATCAATCAGGGAAAGATTAGCCTTGAGGATGTAATCAAGACACCCCCTAAGGGTATCAGTCCAGAGCGATGGGCTGCAATGTTAAACAACAGGAAAAACGCCTAAACCCTTACCCCGTAACGACTTAGGGTCGCGGGGGCGGGCCGCGACCGACGTAACCCCTTTGATACCAATAACTTACGTCAATCTCTATAAAAATCCCAGAATAACCCTAAAGGTGTTGACATTATAATGCCGATACTATATAATATGAGCATGAAAGAAAAAACCAAAACCTTCACCAGTTACTGGAAGCACAAACGCCCATACGGCAAACGTGTTGTTTCTAAAATTCTACGTCGAAAAGCTAAACTGGCACTTGACAACCGGCCCGAATAAAGTATAATACACGTATGAATAAAGCATTCGTATTTGACTTCGATGATACATTGGCAATAACCAGTGCCCGTGTGATTGTTCGCAATTCCATGAACGTGGCCTATAAGTCTATTTCATCTCTTGAGTTTCCGGGTTACAAACTTGGAAATGGTGAGAGTTTTGACTTTTCGGAATTCCGTGATGACGCCTTTGTAAAGAATGCCGACCCTAAGTTCCTGATGGTTTTGGCTCGTGAAGTATACGAGGAAGGTCACAAGGTTTTCATTCTCACGGCTCGTCAGGACACCGTGGCGGCGGCTATACATACTTGGTTGATGTATCACGGGGTTGATGCTACAGAAGTCCACTGTGTGGGTGCTGAAGGCTGTGTACCCGTGAGCAAAAAGAAAATCTTGATGGATATTGTGTCAAGATTTGATAAAACCTACTTTTATGATGATTCTGAGTCGAACATCAGCATTTTCAAGCACGAGAAACTAAGGAGCTATTTAGTATGAAACCAAAGAATCCAGTGATCTTGTGTAATGACGGCTTCACCATGAGCGTACAGGGTAATCGCAACGCCTACTGTCAGCCACGGAATGACGAAGGACCATACTCGCACGTCGAATGCGGGTTTCCCAGTTCAAAGCCTAGTACGTCGGCACTGCGTGAGTACGCAGAGGATCTGTATGGTAAAGATGAAATTGACTGTAATTTCACTGATACCGTTTATGGTTACGTTCCTGTTGGAATTGTGCTGGATGAGTTCGCACGTCACGGCGGCATCAAATCGGGAAAGATGCCCGAGTAGACGTAACCCCTTGCGACCAAAGGACTTAGGTCGCCGGGGGCGGGCCGCGAAAACCCTAAGCCCTTTGATACCAACGACTTACGTCAATACTTAAAACTTTGATATTCTTTCTGGAATTGATGGCGTTTGGGGTTGTAAAATGACGATAATATAAGTATAATACACCTATGAAAAATAAAACAAAAAAAGCCTTCGTTTTCGATTTTGATGATACTCTGGCATTTACTGACGCTGGCGTTTTGGTTCTTGGTCCGGGTGGCGTTGGTGGTGCTGCTCGCAGAATCACGAAACGTTTGACGGCTGCTGAGTTCAATACCTACGAATTACAAAAAGATGAGGAATTCGACTTCTCTCAATTCAAAAATCCTGAGTACATCCTGAACGGCAAGCCGACGAAATTGGTCGAGCTTGCAAAAGAGGTTTACGGTGAGGGTCACGGTCTGTTCATTTTGACGGCCAGAAGTAATTCTATCGCTGATGCTATTCAAGAATTTTTGAGTGAATTTGGTATCAGGGCAACCGCCGTCCACTGTGTGGGTGACGAAGGTTTGGATATTTCCCGAAATAAACGCAAGGTGCTGTTGACAATCATGGAGTCATACAATAAAATATACTTCTATGATGACGATGCGGCAAACGTTGAAGCTGCTCAAGAAATTGGCGTAAAATCTTACCAAGTCTGAAAGAAAACGAAATGATGAACACACAAAACGCGATCAACGACATCCACGCCCTAGTCGCTAACGGCGAAGTCAACGACTCCGTAGCGGAAAAACTCTTGGCGATTGCGTACTGGCTCGAAGCTGAACTGGAAGATGATCGGGAGGATGACGGACGACTTTGTGAGCGGAGCGGCTGCGGTCGTATTATCACAGACGCAAATTACGCATACGGCTGGTGCCCGGAATGTTGCGGCGGTGGTAAGTGCTCACACGGCGAACGCCCGGAGGATTGCAACGAGTGTGCGAAGGAATCTGACCGGGCGTATGATGAATTACATGGGTGGTGACGATTGGGATCGCGTTCGAGACCTGTGATCACAGCTAGGCGACTTCTAAGTCCTTACCCCGCAACGACTTACGTCGCCGGGGGCGGGCCGCGAGCGACGTAAACCCTTACCACGTAACGACTTACGTCAATTCTTTTTCTTTTCAGAAAGATTCAAGATCAGGGGTTGACATTGCCGATAAATACTGTATGGTGAAAGCATGGGAAAGCAGGGGCTAACAATGCCAGAGTCGATTCCAACCTGTCTCATTCAAGCTAACCGGCTCACCGTCCATCGCCAGCCCCCGCCAGCCACCGCCAGCCACCGCCAGCGAAAATCACAAAAGAAAGTCAAGTTCACCCTTGACAATGACGATAAATATAGTATAATACATACATGACGACGGGATGAGAACCGACCCTTCGGCTGACAAGTAATCCGGCTGACAAGCACTCGACCCCGTGTCGGTGGCAGTTCGGGGTATGAAAGTTGGTCAAGTATGTCCCGTCGTCATAACTTTTCACCACAACGGAAAAACCCCCATGAGAACTCAGTTACTCAACAACAGCTACCAAGAATTCCCTGTCAACGAGATAATTACGCCGCATGCCGTCGCTAATTATCAGCGGTGCTTCCGTGGCGGTGACCGTGGGAAGCTGTTCTTTGTCACAGTTATTGAGTACGGCCTTCGTGGTCGGCGTCGAAATGGAGAATCGTGGAGTGTAAATCGCTTTAACGCGAAGTCTCAGTTCAAGAATGAGCACGGTCGATACTTTGACGTGGTTCTGCACAAGTGGGACACCATTGCCGAACTAAATGCGTTTTTTTTCAAAATGTTCCGCCTTCTGGATTGCATTCCATACGACGAATAGTATAATAGAGCCATGAGACGCAAAAAGAAAACCATCACACTCACCATCAAACCCAGCAAAGTTGCTCTGGGTCACCAATCTCACGTCAGTGGCAGCGGTACTCACGACAACCGTCCAAAGAGACAGCGAACAAGACAAGCGGAACGTTCCGCTTGTTTCAAAGAGTGGTCCTGAACTGGAGAAAACATGTCTATTAAACTCGTCAAAGACAAAGAGACCAAGACCAAGATCCGCTATACTGTAACAGGAGACGTATCTGGCAGCATATATGTGGACAAGGATTCAGATCTCGCAAAAGAATCTGAGATTATTCTTGAAATGGAGAAGCGTATAATATCACAGGAATTGGAATTACAGGCGATCGCTGAAGAAAAGACAGTATGATAAAGACTCACAACAACACGAAAGGGAAACGATGAAAGTCTACCAGGTAGTAGTGGCGAAAGCCACTGAGTGTAGTTTTTGGGGCAGTTGCTTCGCGTTTGAAGATCTTGATGGTAACGAGATCAACGTGACCGTCACAGACAAACTAGTCCATAGGTTAGCGGAGCGTCTCGCAACCAAATCCGCAGAACTCAGAAACGAAGTCGCTGAAGCGGCCCGTCTCGCCAAAGAGGAAAATGATGAAATCATCATCTGATGCCGTCACGCCGTGCGTGCGTGTGGGAACCAAGTTCAAAGCCGGTGTGGTCGCGGCTATCTTTACCGACTACGTTTCAATCGAGACACCACAGGGTGTCAAGCGTTTCACATTCTCTCAAGTCGAAGGGTTCATTAATGACGAACGATCTTTATCTCAAGCGTAACGACAGAAAAGTCAGCCTGCTGTATCCAGTACATGGCAGTCGAAATGTTCTCCGTAAGATTGACGGTGTTAAGCTGGCGTCTTTCACAGGTCCAAGTGGTCGGGGTATCAAAGTACGCTTGAACGATGGCACTGTCCGGTCACTATCTCTTTCCAAGTGCGTTGCTTCGTTGTAGGTAACCTTTCGCTGTGTTGAGAGAGGGGAGTGAGACGTTGTGCTCACTCCCTTTTTACGTAAGTCCTTTGATACCAACGACTTAGGGCAGCGGCCCGCCCCCCGCGTCGATGTAAGTCCTTTGATACCAACGACTTACGTCGATTCCTCAGCAAATACCGTGCCAATGGGGGAATAAAAAAAGATCATAAAAAGTCTAAAGATGGGGTTGACACATGGCCGATATACTATATAATGGGGAGATAATCAACCACACTTCGGAGCTTGAAATGCACGTAACACTGAATCCAAAATCTGGTAATCGCAAAGTCGGTCCTATTCCAGTATCCACTACTGAGGAAGATAGCTGTCCTAATGAGTGTCCACTGAAAGGCACTGATTGCTATGCCCGTTTCGGGCCGCTTGGAATGCACTGGCGAAAAATCGGTCCCGATGGTCGTGGTGACAATTGGACGGCGTTCTGCAATCGTATCACAAAAATGGTTGCGGGTCAACTATGGCGTCACAATCAGGCTGGCGATTTGCCGAAATTGGAAAATGATTCCGATGGTCCCGATAGGCTGGACGCGGCAAAATGCTTTGAATTGTCCGAAGCGTCTGAACATACCAAAGGCTGGACATATACGCACTACAATCCGATCGTTCTCAGCAACGCCGCTGTGATTGGCGAAATGAACTCCGTTAATGGAATGACTGTCAATCTGTCCGCTGATTCTCTTAACGAGGCCGACGAATATGCTGCTCTTGACATTGGGCCTGTGTGTGTGTTACTGCCCAGAGATGCTCCAACAGTGGGAAATAAAACCCCTAACGGACTGCCGATTGTTACGTGTCCCGCTCAAACGAATGAAGATATGAGTTGTGATAAATGCCGCTTGTGCCAAGTTCGCGACCGCAAATCTGTTGTTGGGTTTCTTGCTCACGGGACGGCGAGCAAAAGACTGTCCGCAAAACTAGCTGAGGAGATGTTAGAAGCATGACTCAGCTTTTTGTTCTGGCAATACTGTTCGTCGTAATTTGCACATTTTCTGACAATCAAACGAAAGGTCACTAGAATGAAGAGTTTAGTGTTGTTCTCTTATCGGCAACCTGTTGAAGGTTCTAATTTTCGTTGGGGTGTGTTGTCCAACCAGAGGGACACAAAGAAACAGCCATTGGCTGAGTCTACCTTAAGGGGTCCATATCGCTGGGATGACATTGCGTTTGATCGCAGTCGTACTCTAGACACGGTACTCACCACTAAGGGGCCGAAGGTATTTTATCACGAAAGACAGCGATGGTCTGTCCGAGTGCCTTGGGTCGGTTCCCTAGTGGCTAAGTTTCTGCCTCAAGCGTAACAATCGCCCGCTCGACGTAAGTCCTTGCCACCAAAGGACTTGCGGCTGCGGCGGCGGGCCGCGTTCGTCCTAAGTCCTTGCAGTCAACCGAGTTATGTCTTTTCCAAACAAATCGCATAAAACCGCGACATTAAGTTAAGATGAACACTTGACAAAGCCGATATATACTGTATAATGGTAGAAAAGGTCTTGTAAAGGATAGTTACAGGGTCAATTTTCTTTTAATATGGAACAACCGGAGGTTGGACATGAGCATGAACCTACATAGCCCGCAGCTTGACCTATGGCAAACACCAACTTGGGTGACATATTTGGCCCTGTACGATGCCGATGGCAAAGAACGGACCCTCAAAGAGAAAAAGCACATTTATGCCTCTTGGGTCAAAAGTACCGGCAACGGTGCTTATCCTGATCGAGAATCAGCAGAGTTGAGTAGGCTGAGAATTACCAATCATTTATCAGTTCTTCACGTTGTGGATGAAATGGATATGATTTAGGGTCTGAGGGTTGACAACGGTAGCAAATACTGTACAATACTTATATCTCAACCACACAACAGGGGAAACCATGAACAAGAAACCATTCTGCCACTCAAGCAAAGAAGTTCTGGCCTTGATCGATCAGGCTAAGCCCGTATTGGCCTATCGGAATATCCACAAAAACTGTATTAGCGTTAAGCAGGGTTCTCTGGTCGTTTGTCACGCTCAAAACGTGGTTTTGGAAAATGCCACTTTTGTGGTAGGTGAGAAGGGTCGCGACCGTGTGAGGACAGAACGCTCCAAGAATGTACACGCATTCATAAAAGGGACCGTTGTAAACCCTGTTCAGTCTCTCACTCAGTTGGATTACCGCTGGCCTGAGATTACATACAACCCATACACTTGCGATTTCTTCAAGTGTGTGGATAATGACAGATACGTTGATCGTGCGGAATGGGTTGACCTATGGGTTGACATGCACGGTTCAAGCATTGTGGCTCACAATATCATGTACAAGAAAGAAAAATGATGAATGATTGAAGGGTTAGCGGATGCGGCTAGAGATCAGGCAGCCTCAGAAATTTAAGGGAGATTGAAGATGAGTGACTTAGCAAAAGAATTGGGAGCAGGGACTTTGACGAGTGAACAAGTAGACGCCATTACTCACGCACTGCTTGACCTCACAGCTA
>Ga0098056_1000794_pt1 | contig 12920 bp, 31 predicted proteins | sample 17BtaG_FD_92583 | JGI IMG/M metagenome (GOLD analysis project Ga0098056, IMG submission 92583) | Marine viral communities from the Subarctic Pacific Ocean - 17B_ETSP_OMZ_AT15314_CsCl metaG | ecosystem: Environmental > Aquatic > Marine > Oceanic | place: Subarctic Pacific Ocean | collected...
AGTGTTCTTTTATTTCTTCTGTTATGTGTTCTTTTACTTGTTCATCAATCATAATTCTTCCAAGTCTTGTAAATGAGTATCTAACGCACGAGTGGCTAGTTGTAATTCAACAATATAAAGTATAATTGCAATACCAAATAAAGTAATACTTAGAGTAAAACAATATCCAAACTCTACTACATTTTCTGTGAACCCAAAATATAAAGAAATTAAATTACAAAGAAAACCAAATGCGGCCAATGTAGCAGTAACTCGATTAAGTATTAATCTATTTCTTAGTACATCAATTTGTTTTAAGTACCTATTTGTTGCTTTATCCTTCTTTGTTAATTTTCTAACAGTTAATTCATCGTGTATCTTTCGAATTAATGTTGCCAAAGTAGTATAACGATTACCGAAGTTAATCATCATCAAGGGCATTGCCGAGCCTAATGCCGCTGGTAATAAAAGTATATCAACCAATTTCTATTGTTCCTTTGTATAAACCCGAATTAGTACAATTTAAATCATACGCTTTTATATCGCCATCATTTAATGACCTAATTACTAAACTCACATCATTAATTGATATCAGCGTACCGATATCGTAATCAAAATCTGTATCGTTCATCGTTCCAACACGAATAATCTTACCAATATTGCCTTCAATATCAGCAGTTCGTCTGAGTCGTGTATTATCTTCAACTAAGAACGGGTCGCCTGTTTTAATCATAACAACATTCCTATTTCAATGCCAATCCAAAGAATCATAACACCAATAATAGAGTATCCAGTTTTCATAATACTCTCGTAAGAACTTTTAATTGATTTCATATTCTCGTCTAACTCTTTTTCCCAAGTTTCCATATTTACTCCTAGTTAAGGGGCTACAGCAAGCCCTGTTGTACAACTGAACGACCTATTATTGGCTAAATTGCCAAATGCTTTCATAGGTTGAACATCACTATACACTGCCTCTATAATATTCGCCTGATATTCTGCCATCTCTGTTAGATACGTATTTGTCTTCCTCAACTCATACAGAGTAAACGAAGAGTAACTCACATAACCTGCTAGAAAAATATACACAACTGTATATGATATTAATTTATTCACCATAAATCCTTATTTAATAATTTCCATTCTTGCATTTTTGTTTCTAACGTCACACTTGTTTCTACAAAAGGTATCGAAACACATTCAATTTCTTCTTCTGCTTCTTCTAATAGAGATGCTTGATAGTCTACTAAACTATTTAAAACAGCATTCTCTTTTTTCAATGCTTCCATGCGTTGTTTTGTATCACTTTTCATCGAAAAATCATACCCAAGATAACTTACTAAAACAATTACTGCGATAGTAATTAAAATAAGTCTATGTATTGTCACGCAATTAACCCAACTGTATACCAATCAGGTTGTTTAGTCTTCCAATGAGCAAAGTTCTTCTTGTATTTGATGTAGTAATTCCTATATGCAACAATGGCATCATCGTCTTTCACATCATCTGGCATTGCTTGAGTTGGTTGAGTAAAGGGAGTATCTGCAATATTAATTGGTGGATACTGTAATACTTCATTCAACTTTGTATAAGATAGATGTTCTTTGCCGTATCTTATCTTAAACTCTTCGTGTAAATGACACCACATCTCATAGAGAAACGCATAGTTATGTTTACTCGCACGAGTCCAGATGTTACTTGGATGATTGACATGGGATGCTTTGTATAAAACATCTTCCATATTAGGTGTAACTGACCAACGTTTAATTCGTCTGCCAATCTTATTCTTATCATACCATTCTGTGCCATCGCAAACACGATGAGCCGTTGACATCAACTGGGCATACTCTACCAACATCTTACTACAATGTTTATCGAGGTGCATTTCAGCACAAGTCTTTGGGTCACTATCTAAGTAAAATATATTCATATTATTTTTCTATATTAAGTATTATATAAACAGCACAAATTAATACGACTGTTATAATTACAATATCGGGTAACATCATTCATTCCTCTCACTTAATTAACTTATAGATTAAGTATAACACATAACCACAGCCTGTCAAGTATTAACGCCTATTTTTCTGAAAAGAATTCACTACGAACATTGCGTCACTCGTTTTCTTATATCGAATGTAAGTCGCATTACAATACATCCATCCCATAATAAAGCCAAATACAGTAGACAAGATTAAATAAATCATTTTCTTTTCGTCCAATCCATGCCATAATCTCTATCAAAGCCAAAGTCTATCTTCTCATACCATTCATATATCAATACAAGTCCGCCATATAACAAGACTAAGCCTGTCACAAAGCCAAGAAACAAATAGAACGCAATAAGAAACACCGCTATCACGGGTATTAATAATATATAAATGATATCAAACTTATCAACTTTCATCTTGTTCTTTTATTGCCTTCACATCATCCTCATCTAAGAATATACCGCCATGATTACAGACAGCCTCATACTCTCTAAACAATCGTTCAAACTTTCTCTGATACATATATTCCATGCCAATTAATATATTCGCCAACTCATCATCATTCATAGGAGTAGGAGAATCTAAATGTTCCTCATACACTACTTTAATGTCAGACGTAACTTGCCAACATTCCATAATCAAGTCTTCTAACTTAAATGGCGCAAACTGTTTATACGGAGTTAGTTTCATTCGTATGTTCCTCTTGTTAAAGTTATAACTCGTATCTATATTATACAGTATCTAATAAAAGAAGTCAACCAAAAAACCTTTCGCCGCCGATTTTTTTGAGACTAAAAGGTAGCACTTTATTAAGGCACGGCTAATCTCCCACTGTTAAGGGTTCATCGTTTCTTCATCGTTCCCACACAAAACTTTTCCACACATTACACTCGGACTTTGTTATTCCTCTGAACTAAACGAAACCCTTTAATCGTAATATAAGAGTATCACTCAGTATGTTAAAGAACCACACTTGAGTAAAGCCTTTCATTCTGAATATAAGTATATCTCTCAAAGTAGCATTCAATAATAGCACAGACAGTATACTAAACATAAACCATAATACTAACCATATAGGGGTCAATAGTAATAGAAACCATAGATTACCCTAGGGGCTTGACAGTCATAATAGTTACCACCGTGGGTCCATCGTAGGAGTAAAATTTAGTTTATATAGAGAGCAAAAGTACAATAGAGGGCGAATAGCCAGACACGATTGTCCAATTAATACATCCTAGGGTGTTTAAAGCATGGTCCTTTTAAAATAGTCTCTTGGTGTCCGAGCGGAATTAATTTTATTTAAATGCTTAGGGCACTTCGGTTAACCATTATGGAGCATGGTGGACTGATGGTGACACCCCAAAACATGCATTCCAATAGCATTCCATCGTGTACCTAGGGTTTTACTATGGTTTATAGTGGAAAGCATGGTGCCTCATGGTGGACTATGGTATTGAAGTCTTCAAAAACTTGACAAACCAGGGTTTTATGGTATAATAGTAGTATGAAAAATGATAAATCGCAATACAGAGTTCCACTTGGTGATGGTAGAGTTAAAGTTACCTTATGGAAGAACTGGTTAATACACAAATTTGACAATCCTGATTTATGGTGGATGGAAGAAGAACCTCTACTGATATTTCCTGATTGTATGAGACCCATTGAAACCACAGGAGAAGAGGATGATAACAGAATATAACAGTGAGATGGCAGAGATAGTATTTGGATTAGTATTTTTTGTGGCTGTAATGACTGCTACACTATTACCCTATGCTATGACTTCTTTTAAACTATCTAGGGTAAAAGCATAATGGTTAAGTATGTAAAGTCTCAGAAGACTGGTGAATGGATACCTATTGGTCCAGAAGATATGGACTATACACGTTATGGTAAGACATTAGAAGAGTTAATAGGTGAACGTGATGCCATTAATAAGGTAGTCTATGGTACAAAACGCTTCAAAACTTGACAAATCCCAAATCTGTGGTATAATACTAGTATAAACAATAAAAAAGGAGTTACTTATGGCGACAATGTTTCAGAAAATACACGAAGAAAGTGTTTTTGCGGCTCAGAAAGCGGCGAAGACAGAAGAGGCTAAATGGGGTGACCGATTTGGTATGTGTGGATTTGCTTGGGTAACTGCTCATCCAGTTAATAAAGGTAATACACGTCTAGGTAAAGAAGAGAGGGCGATACTTGAGAGTATTGGCTTTGAGAAAGACTGGACGGGTAAGACATATCAGATATGGAATCCATCAGGCCATCCTACACAGAACATTGATGTGAAAGAGGCTGGTGCTGAGGCTTATGTCTCAATGATGAACAAACTTGGTAGTGGCATTAGGCTTACTACGGGTTCAAGGTTAGACTAATTTTTATTACTTACAGGAGCAATTATGTTAAAATCAACTGAAATGGAAACAATTAACGCATTGGTATCAAAGATGTCTTTAGAAGATGTGAAGAATGTATCAGAACGCCTGAATATGCAACGCACATTCATTGGTAAACAAACAATCCGCACCCTTATGAAAGGTGATAAAGTAACGTTCAATGGCCGTCGTGGCCTTACGGAAGGCACTGTATTGAAGGTCAACATTAAGAATGTAGTTGTTGACACTGGTAGTACAAGGTGGAACGTTCCAGCCTCTATGCTGACTAAGGTTGCCTAATGAGTTTGATATTATCCATTGCGGAAGCAAAAGAAAAGGGTATGTGGCGTCTGGTGGAGCAACTGGAGAGGGACCTAGAGCGGAGACAGTTGCTTAAGATGGCACCCTTAGAAGAGGTCAAAGAGAAGGATGCCACCGCAGTATGGGAAGACCCAGACGATTGGGACGATTTTTAAACTGGACCAGCAATTAGGCGGCTGTGGACCCATAATCCCTTGTAATGAGGGCGAAATTAGTGTATAATAGTAGTATACTTAATAAGAAATGAAGAGGAAATCAAATGGAAAAGTTTAAATTATATCAAATCCACCTTACGGACGCAGAGATTGACCTCATTAATGAGAAAGGTCATGATGCGGTACACAAACAATCGTTAAAATTAGACATGAACCTACGGAAGAATGATACCGGCATGATTGCCAAGGACGCATTTAACCGTGGTTATTACACACACGTAAGCAACATTACTGCTGAGTCCCTAGAAGGAGTATTCACAGTCGGTAATATGGGTCCAGAAGAGAGTATAGAGCGTCTGGCCCCTATGTATAGTTGTTCCGTGGGCGATATTGTAGAGAATGAGGCTGGCAAACGAAGTGTTGTTGCGAGTTTCGGTTTTAAAGAAATCATTTAACTAATACAAGGAGATATATGCTTGACTTAAATTCAACTTATGGTGAACCTAATTCAATCGTAACGCCCTTTCTCAGGTCGTTTATGAACAAATTCCAAGTAGGTATACGTAACCGCGAGGCTAATAGTTCAGCCCTACACAATCTAACGGTAATGGCGTTTGACAGCGACCAGGCCGTTGATATAGCGAGGGAAGTGATTGAGCCATACGATATGATAGTAAAGGATGTAATTCGTCCAGGTGACGAGTTATACGGCGAACCTTATGGTGCTGACGCTGACCCAATCAATCAGAAAAGATATCGTATTGATGAGGGGTTTGGACTATGATTACTCTTAAGAATGGCCTGATTATCAGTGCGGACAACAATGGGTTCGAATCATTTAACCACCTTACGGCCAAGATAGATAAAGGCTCCTTCACCAAATTCAATGAATTACCCGACATCTTCTATAAAGAGTTATTCGAAGATGATAGGACTTTATTAACCAAGATTGACCATCCAGAGTTGGCCATGATACTGGAGCGAACGAAATGAAATACTGGTAATACCCTACCTAAACAATGTGAGAGTTGCTCCAGCCTGAGCCTCCTCACGCTATCCAAACTATAATAATAGGAGACGTATAATGGCATTTGATATGTACAAGACACATAAGTTGGCCGACCATTTAGAGTCAGAAGCATATGACCACTGTCAGTGGGCGATTCAATCGTTCTATGACCTTGAACTCAAAGAGAATGAGTATGGTTATGAACAAGATGTCTGTGAAGTTCTTACCAAGGAGCAGATAGAAGAGATAGACGCTTACATTAGTGAACACTCAGCAGAGAATATGTGGCACGAACCCTATTCTCTCACTTGTCTGAATACAATTGTAGATAGATGGTATGAAGAACATGAGCCATATGTATATGAGGGCGATGCTTAAGTCATTTCTCACCAATGTTAAACGTAGACTAGGGTTAATCCCTAAAGACTTCTCTATAGGTGGATACGATTACAATCGTATGCTAAGGGCCAATGCCGCCCGTAATGACGAGAATACGTCAGCCTGGTCACCAGGCGCACTAAATAGGAGTGTGAAGAGGGCCAAACGAGAGGCCAAAGAGGCAAAGAAGTACCATAGAGAGAACAAGCACTCTATCGTCTACAAAGCAACCCAGACAATGAAAAGGAGATAAGTATGGCAAAGAAAAAAGGACCACCTAACCAGAACCAGGTCCACCAGCAGATAAGAGACCAGATTGGCCTGATATGGTTAACACTGGTAGGATACATCATATACCTAGAGTTCTTTAAGGGGTGAGCAAATCGCCCTCAGTATGGTCCAGAATACTAAAGGCCATGACAAATCCAAAGAATTATAAAAATATTTTGGATAGTATAAGAATTTTCTAATAAAGTGCCGGGTGCGTGGTGGCCTGGCAAATCCCCGATATAGAAAATCCGCGATGATTTTGCCGGCATCTTTTTATTGGATGTCTGGTAGATTTTCTTTTATTGGATGTGTGGTACTTTTTTCTCTACACGCCCTATGGGGAATTACTACCGGAGTATTTTTTTTACTCCTCTGGTAGATTTTTTCTTTTCTTTCTATACCTAAACTTCATATTGGCAGCCTCTGTAATCTCGCCCTCAGGTATCTCTTTTACTTTACCACCCTTTGCTAAGAACTCTTTAAGTGCTTTCTCACTTAACTCTCTATCTTTTTGCTTTCGCTTATTCACTACTCTTGTGATGCTCATTATCTTTGGTATCCTTAATGGTAGGGGTTTCATTGGTATTCTCGGTATTCTCATTACTATCACTTTCAAAGTCAGGTGGTATGTTATTAGCAATCATCTGGGCTCTTGCTTGTTCATAGTCTCTATAGTCTTTATTCTCTTTAATGAATACAGGACCATTACATATAACTATCTCTATAGGCTTATTGTCACCATCAAGGTGTTCTTCTACAAGTCTTCCAGTATGTATACGCCCACAGTTATTACAGTACTTGTCAATGTTATCTAAGTACTTGTTATGTTCTTCTATACGTTCTTCTTCAGTTTCTTGGTATTCCATGATATAATCTTTCCGTTAGATGTCAAGCATATACTGTTCTAGGGTTTATCTTCGCCCTCTATACAGTCTATACACGGTTCTTCACAGTTATCAGTAATAGAAGGTGTTGTCCATCCCTCTATACAATCTTCTTGGTCGTTCTCTATGACTTTCTTTACTGTATGACTTACAACCATACCACCAAGAGTAAAGTTATGTCCACCTAATGTAAAGAGTGTATGTGATAAAGGTCCGCATGATGGTAGTATAAGAAGAAAGAAAAGAAAGATATAACTATTGTATCGGCTTATTCTCTTCACGGAGTTGTTCTTTCTTTCTGGATTTAGTTCTCGCAATGTTTTGTTTCTTCTCTCTGCGTTTCTTTTCTGAGGGTTTCTCGTAGTGTTCTCTTAACCGAAGTTCTTGCATAACTCCCTCTCGTTCTAGTTTCTTTTTGAGTATCCGCATTGCTTTGGCTACATCGTTGTTTCTTACTGTGACTTCCAACTGTTATCCTTTCTATGATGTATAGTTGAATACATATTTAGTCTAGCATAAATCCGGAGCAAAGGCAAGAAAAAAGTACTACTTAATGTCTAAAAAAATTTCGCGGAACGGAAAAGGTCTTTGACCTTGTTGTTGGTGGTTTCAATAGGCCGCCGAACCTAAATATCTTTATTAAAAGAGAGGTGAGAACTTGAAAAGAATACACGCATTTGGATGTAGTTTAACTGCACAACATAACTGGAGATACTTAGAAGATGTGAACGTTACTTCATACGCAGTTCCTGGTGGCTCACACAATATGCAACTTGTTTCGTATGGGAATGGTCGACACGAAGAAACAATAGGAAGAGATGATATTATCATATGGCAAATAACTGACCCGAGAAGACATGCTTACAATGTCAAAACAGAAAATCTCGCAGAAACAAAGAAATTCAAATATAGTACCAGATTAAAAATGAAAGACTCAGTTTCAAAACACAATGCTGGACGCCTCGTAACAGAAAACATATACACAGGTAAAGAGATGCATATGTACACGAATCATTTATTTGAATACTGGTTTGAAGGTGACGAAATTGTAAACTATATTAATGTAGCAAATGATATGGCCGAACTTGAAGATAATATCTATTCTCTGTTATGGTCTCTGAATGGAATAAAACGAATGAATACAAAACTTCTCGTGGTGTTTGGTTGGGACGATGGCCTTCCTGATGGATGTAAAGACAAGATGATTAATTTCTTTGGTTTGAATAGTATCGCAACCATAGAATCTTCTATACTTGACTGGACACTAGAACAAGGTTATGAACAATCTTCCACTTGTCATCCCAATAAAGAGGGATATAAAGCATTCACAGAGGAAGTATTAGAACCAAAACTTAAATCATTAGGATGGATATAATGGAATTTTTACTCAAAGCAATCATTGGTGGTCTGGTTATAGCAGGAGTTGTAACAATGGCTGAACGAGGCAACCCTACAATGGGTGCTTTGATACTAGGTATTCCTCTGGCTTCGATTGTTTCTATACTCTTTATGCATTATTCTGGTGTAAGTCCTGAAGTATTCAGTCAGTTAGCCAAAGAAACAGTCTACTTTGTCTTTGTAAGTTTAATATTCTTCCCTATCTTTGCGTATATGGTTCTACATTACGGCTTTTGGCTCTCATTGTCTGTATCATTAACAGTTACATTTGTAGCATTGTATGGTCTTTTAAGAGCATTATAGATAAATAAATCGGATTTGTGCTTGACTTATAGCATTCATTTGTGTTATACTAACTATTATAAATTGGAGAAAGTAATGTTTAAACTAAGAAACCTAGTTCTTATTGCGGCGATTGTTACTCTGACTGGATGTTCAGCATTCACTGAGTCGGTTATTGCTGTACCAGGAACTGTTGTTGACGCTGTTGGTAGTGTTGGCTCTGCTACATGGAACCTATTAACTGGATGGATTCCAGGTGTTGGTGGTGAAGAAGTAGTTGCTACAGAAGTGGTAACTTCAGTTGTGGAGTAATCGATGAGAAAACTATCACAGAAGTTCCTCGCTCGTATCAAATGGAGATATGACCAATACTATGTGGGGAAGACAAAGCAACAAAGACGTGATAATGCTATGAAGATGGCAGCCAATTGGACACACGAGTATCCAACTGGAACGCCTCTTATGTATATCCGTGATGAAATACTTGCTAAGTGGGATAGAGCAGACAGAGAAGCGGCTGGTGAAACAGTCAACTACTTTGCTGAGAAGATGCCATCGTTTGATAAAGACGCTATGGCAGCCTTTAAAAAACCAAAGCAAGATTAACACCCTAATCGTAACTCTTGCGATTTTAAATAATACGAGCGTGACTCTATGTTTTTCTAGTCAAAAGTCATAGATATTTACCTATAATATGGTAGGAGCGGATAGAACGAATGCTATCGCTGAATTCGTAACCAGCGTCTCATTGCTACATTATGTATTTTATTATGCGGTAAGATACAAGATGTAAGTAATATATGATACTCCTAGTATCATTATGATTGAAAGTATTTGATTGGTAAGTGTTTGAATCAAACATTTGCCAATCTTATATCATATAAAAGATAAATATTCATAGATTAATATTTGGGAGATTATATATGTCAGTTCCATACATTTATGAGTCACCTGATGGTGGCAAAACAGTTACTAGACGTAAGTTTGGTGAAAGGCGTAAGGAAACTATTCAAACTGCTGATGAAGTAGTCACAGAGTTATTTGGTGTCGAACCCGCAGTATCAACACTTACAGACGAACAAATAGAAGATAAGTTCAGTTCTATGCGTCAAAGTCTAAAAAATGCTCATACACGTGCCAAATGGACACAAGACTATACAATGTCAAGGCATGTAACTAAGGCAGAAGAACTATTACAAGAACTAGAATATGATATTCGTGTTGCCTCAGACTCGGCCAAACTAGCATTGGCAAAAATAGAACAGGAAAAAACCTAAAAAACTTGACAGATATCGATTTTATGCTATAATAATAGTATATTTAATAAAAGAGGTATCTGATATGAAAGAGAATGACTTATTTTTAGACAATTATCTTCGTAAAATCGTTAAAGATTTTGAAGGATGGGCAGAACGTTCAAGTAAGGCAGTAAACAAAGAATGGTATACTGACCCTGCACCTCGTGTGAAAGAGTTCTCTAATGAACTAGAATTCAAATTCGGCAACAAATACATCAAAATCCTGAGTGGCGGTTCTGCTCACTCGTTTATCGTAAACACTGATAAAGATTCCAAATTTAAAAAAGGCGATATTCTAATGGCGGCTTCATGGTCGACACCAGCGAGGAACTTTCCTCGTGGGAATATCTTTGATAATGACTATAAAGTCCGTTGGACGGGAGCGTAATATGGTAACTAAGATAAGTGTTTCAGTTTTATTTGTTTTATGTATTATTGGATTTGGTGCCACTACGGCAGCATCTTTTAAAATTACCAAGTTAGAACAGAATGTAGAAGCCCATAAATTGGCAATGGTTTATGCCAATAAGGCTATTCATACACTCAATGACGAAAACAACTTTTTGAAAGATAAGGGGATTAAGTTATGAATAAGATAGCAAAGTTTTTTGATAACGAACGTGGTCAACCTTGGACTATTCGTATTGTTGACATAGGCGACAAGTACGGACGTGATGATTGTTTAGAATATGATAGTGACGAACCAGTTGTTGAGTTCTATGATGCTGATAATCTTTTTGATAAAGATGAAGCCTCTGGCGAAGTTCTCGGTCAGTTTGTTTCTAGGTATTATATTTCTACTATCGCAGATGGCGGAACAGGTGGATTAGACTTGATGGGTTATGAACCCAAGTGGAAGATATCTTCTCTTGCTATGAATTCTGTCCGTGAATACTTAATGGCTTTCGCTAATGCGGAAGGATGGACATGGAAAGAAGACGGAATGTTCTCTACTAAGTTCTATAGAACTGGCGAGATGATAGCATAACATCACTACTAGTTTAAATACAGGAGCCGAAAGGCTCCTTTTTTGTATCTGCTAAATAGGATTATGGCTAAACTAGAACGCATCAATGTAAATTTATATGGAGGAGTTCCTAAGTATTCTGTGCCTTGTGTAAACATAATTAAAACTGGATGCGAGGGCGATGCTCAACGTCAATCTAATCATGGTGGTGAAGACCGAGCAGTTTTGTTATATTCAATGGAAAGAATAGAAGAACTTCAACAAGCAAAACATCCTATAACTCCCGGCTCAACAGGCGAGAACTTAACAATACGAGGACTAGATTGGGCATGTCTTAAAGAAGGAACTATTATAAAAATAGGTGAAGTAAAACTTCAACTTACATTTAAAGCGCCACCTTGTCCAGGAATAAAAGAATCATTCTTTGATTATGCTTGGAGTATATGTAACGATAGATGGTGTGCTAAAGTTCTAAAAGAAGGTATGGTGAACATAGATGATGAAGTGTCGATACTCGGTGCATATCCTAGGCTTGTAGTGAATGAGGATTGGTGGTAAGACTTTAGTTCGTAGTTTATAATTAACAACGTATTTATAAATAACAGAGTATATTAATCAAGTATGCGTAGTTTATTAGAGGAGCAACCTTATGAATTTCATCAGAACAATGTTAGTCGTTACGCTGGCGTCAATGTCAACAATAACATTTGCCGACACTACAAGTAGTGGTGCAACAACGAATGACCAGACAAATACTTCTGGTTCTAACACAACTATTACTGGTGGTTATTCAGCAGAGAATACAACAACGTATCAAAGTGGTTCAACCAATGATACAACTAGTACGACAACGAACACTACAAACAATAATAACAATACTAAAGTTCCAGTTCCTACAGCATCAGCACCAGGTATGAGTGCTTACTCACAAGATATTTGTGCTGTTGGTAAATCTGGCGGCATACAATTGCCAGGAGTTGGTATCACTGGCGGTACTACAGCACGTGATATGAACTGTGAACGTATGAAACTTTCCAAACTATTAAACGATTACGGAATGAAAGTGGCCGCGGTAGCAATTCTTTGCCAGGACCCAAGAGTATTCGAAGCAATGGAACAGGCCGGAACTCCTTGCCCATTTGAAGGCAAGATTGGTGGAGCGGCAGTGAAACAATGGAAGAAGTATGATATCGAAAGACCAGACTATGACAGATATGTTGAAAAGATGGATGACAGATTGAAGATTGATGAACGTATTGCTAAAGATGAAGGCACACTGGAAGAAAACGAATCATTGAAGGTAGATATTAAAGATGTTTCGAAACAAAACGAAACTCTAAAAGATGATATTGCAGACTTGAAGAAAGTCCAGGACGAATTGATTGCGGCCCAGAAAGCAGAAATTGAACGTCTTAAGAAAATAGTAGAACAAGAAGCAGAAGAGGCCAGAATTATAAGACTACAGGCTGAGGAAGATGCAAGAGAAGAAGAGGCGGCTCAATGGGCTGATGCTGAACTAGATAGACTTGAGGCTCTAGCAAACGGAGAGATAATTGTAGAAGAGTTACCACCTGTAGAGATAACTGATGAAGTTATTGTAGAAGAAACAGAAG
>Ga0098056_1000796_pt1 | contig 12911 bp, 4 predicted proteins | sample 17BtaG_FD_92583 | JGI IMG/M metagenome (GOLD analysis project Ga0098056, IMG submission 92583) | Marine viral communities from the Subarctic Pacific Ocean - 17B_ETSP_OMZ_AT15314_CsCl metaG | ecosystem: Environmental > Aquatic > Marine > Oceanic | place: Subarctic Pacific Ocean | collected 2015-01-18
ACATTTCGTTTTCGCCTGTTTCTTGGCAGTTGAAGTCTTCTATTTTAAAATACTTAAACATTTAGCTTTATCCCTGTGCTAGTTTTTTCTTTAAAGTTGATACTGTTTTACAAGATTTTGAGCCTTCTCCGTCTACAGTTCCGCCTTCAGCAAACATTTTTAACCCTCGGTTAATATCTTCTCGCATCTTATCGGTAACTTCAATAGTTGGAAGTTCTACAGTCTTATCGTTTTGCTTGTACTCGACCATCTTAACATCTACACCGTACTTTTCAGCAAAGTCTCGCTTCCAAATCTTTTGTAGAGTGCCATCATAGAAGTCCATGTACTTCTTACCGCCTTGCTTAAAGGTCATAGGCTGGTTTAATGTAAAGTTTCCACGGCCGTCAGGATTTTCAGCAAGTAGCTTTTCTGTATTTTCTTTTCCGATAATTTTAGGAAGTTTTTCAACGCCTTCTTCATAAGAATCAAACTGAATTAAAAAATCTTCCATTCCTTCATCTTCATTTCTAACACCCTGTACTGACCAACCCTTATCTATATCTTTTAAAGAACCAAATTCTGTCTTATAAAATATAACCTCGTTAATATCACCTATTTTATTATTTCTTTCAGCCTGCAAACGCCCAGTAGTTAAAGCAACTTGGTCGTAGCCTTCTTCCGCTGCTACTTTCATAGCCTGACGGAGGCCGACAGCTCCCCACTGCTTGTCCTTTTTAAGTGGAAGGTCTGGAACAAAAGAAAAATCAAAGAATTCGCTATCGTTTTGAAGGTCTGCTAAAAGTTTATTTATTAATTCATCTTTCTGTTCTTCAGAAATATCGGAGTTAATTATTTCCTGCCTACGGTTTTCCACCTCTTTTTTCTTTAAAGCTTTTGCGTTTGCTTCTTTTACTGTTAAATAACCTTGACCGTTTTTACCTGTAGCAGTTTGATGGGCATCTGATTGTATTTCATCAACTAATAAAGTCTTACTGTATGCATCGTCAGTTTGTTCAATATCGGCCAAACGCACATGAGCTATTTGGTTTTTGCTTTCAGGATGGTGAATCATGTTTACATAATCGAAATCAACCTTTTTGAACTTATCTGGAATTGAGATTACAAGCTCACGATAGTTTTGAGTGTCTCTGCCTTCAAACGACGAATAAACTAAGTGTGCTGGTTGGGTTGCAAAGTCACCTTCAATTTTTCTTAAAAACTCTTCTTTTTTAGGATTAAACCAATTCTCAAACTCGTCAGGATTCTCAATTATATCATCCATCATATCTACATCGTGCGGATAATTCTCTTCTGCCCAAACCCAAAACTTATCCTCTACGCTTAGCTCATCGTCCACAAGTGTAGGCATATCGTCTACTGCTTCTATTGCGTCAGGTCTACTACGACCTACCTGAACCTCAAAGTCAAAGTCATTGTCTTCAAAAAACTGCTGGACTTCTTCTTTAGTTACAAGTTTGTTATTTCCAAAGCGTTCTTTAGCGCCTGTCCACTCTAACTCATCTGGAGTTACATTTTTCATTTCGTTTAAGAATGATTGACCAGCACGAGGCTTACTGCCCTGAAGTTGTTGGGCAGCTTTTTCTGCTTCGCTAAAGAGTCCAGAAGCTTTCTTAGGTGCAAAAGCTTTAACTGCTTGTGTAGCTCCACGTACAACGCTACCCAGCGCAAAGCCGTGGCGTGGGTCTTTCTTGTCAAAGGCTTTTGAAGAAGTCAGCTTAAACTGCTCAGGCTCAAATAAAATATAAGAATAAACATCTTCGCCTACGTAGCTAGGTTCAGCAGTGTTACGGTACTGGATAGAATCAAAGCCTAGCTTGTTTACGAGGTCTTTAAACTTCATGTTAAACTCAGCACGTTGCAAATCCATCTCAACTTTTTCAAGTGGAGTTGAATAAGGTCTAGAGTCCATGCCAATGTACTTCACAAAATCAAAAGACTCGTCTTCTAAAACATCAATGATGTCAATATCGCTTGCAGTTATTTTAGCGCCCTGAGCCTTTGCAGCTTTAAGCAATACTCCTACAGACTCTACGTCTTGGATAATATGCTCTGCTCTCCAGCTAGGCATGTCTTCATCTACAATCAAAGGCTTTCTTACATCAATGTATCCTTTTTGGATTGTATACGGACGTATTTTTTTGTCGGTATCTTTTAGCTGAGTAGTTACATAATCAAAAAACTTGTCGTAAGCATCCGACTTAGGATTAGCAGGGTTGCCAGTAAACTGCTTTATCAAGCGCATTGCTGCATCTAGGTCGTTCCCTGTAAACTCTAAAGCCATATCTCTAATCATAACTTTATCTGCTGCGCCTCTAGAGCCTGTATGAGTACTTATCTCACGAGCAAACGGGAATGAGATGTTATAGTCTGCATTCTGGTAGCTTGAAACAACACGATATACTGGCTCTTTCTTTTCAGAGTTTTGCACATACTTTTCTTGCGCTTCTTGACGGGCTTCAGGAGAAAGAAGTTTAGTTTCTTCTGGGCCAGCGTCAATGCGTGGAGTTTTAAATCTTGAAAAGTCTACGCCGCCTTTAGCTGCTACTTTAACCATAGCGTTTCGGGCCAGCTCAAAAGCTCCCCTGTCACTAAGCATTGGGAAAGTATTTTTTATTTCTGTTTTAAAGTAGTCGTGCATAAAGTCTAAAGAGTCTTCATCAAACTTATTTACAGAAGCCTTTTTAATTTCTTCTGGAGACAGTTCAATGCGAGCCTTATCGTAGAAAGCTTTGATGTTTTTAATTTCATTGCTTACCAAAGCCTTGACTACTACACCGCTTCTGTTGTCGTCCTCTAAGTCCTCAATGTTTCTAAGAGCAATAATGTGGTCATCACCTAAGTTATCGTCTTCTTGAATTTCGTGTAGCTTTTCTTTAGCTTCTTTAACATTTCTAACTTCTAAAGCTTCTTGAAACTTAGGGTTGCTATCTATCTGCTGTAAAGTTTTATATTTACTTTTAAGCTCATTTACAATATGGGCTTCAGTCAAATCAAACAGGTCGTATTCCGGCGTTGTGATTATTCCTTCATCTCTTGCAATAAGTAAATTAGAATCTAAACGCTGTGCAGCTTTTTCAACTACAGCGGGGTCAACAAGACCTTCAGTAACTTCTGAGATTTTAGCTGCTGTTGATTCAGCCATGAATGGAGCTTCAGGCACATCAACTTGTTTTCTAACAAGGTTTGTAAATGCTTTAGCCGCTACCTGACCACCTATGGCGTATCCTATGGGACTTGGCTTTTTATCAAACTTAGGAATCATTCCACCAAACACATCTTTTTGTGTTCTTTTTAAACTTCTTCTGTAGTGTCTAACATAGTCTGCGCCTAATACCTGCTTACCAAAATAGGTTCCAGAAACTAATGGAACTTTATTGCCCATTGTAGGTATAATGCCTTGCTGAATCATACTTAACATATCTGAGGCTGCTGGGCCAAACGGCAGTGTAGCATAAGCCAGATTGCTGTTAGCGTACTTAGCAGCAGTCTGAGCACGTTTTAAGCTGTCAAGCAAAAGACCATTACCGCCCCAACGTGCGATAGCTTCTTTGGTAATTTCAAACTCAGTTTTGTTTCTTTCATTTGCACCGCCTGTACGGGCATAGTTTGACCACCTAGCCATTCCTGTCATAATAGCACCAGCAGCTAACAGCTTAGGCGCATTACGCTTAGGGTTCTTTATCATGGCTTTAGTAGCGCCTTTTAATACAGTGTTTGAAAATGCAGCAGGATAGCTAAGAAGTTGGAACATTACCGCAGTCTTAGGGTTTGAAAACAACAGCGGCTTAATGCCTGACATTGCAGTAGGCTGTAAAACTACAGAGTTTGTGTAACGTGCAGCGCCTCCCAAGAAATCAGTTTTGTAAAACTCGTCACTTGTCTTTGCTCCACCTCTGTGCCAGTTAACAGCTTTCTTCCAGTCGATGCCCAGCTCAGCTAGTTCTCCAGCTAATGTTTCGCCATCTGAATCTAACGCCTTGTTTGCATAGCGTGTAGATAGCTTATTAATGTTTTCGTTAATTAAGTTTTTACCGCTTGCAAAGGAAACATTCTGAACAAACTTAGTCCACTGGTCAAGAAGCGTAATACGGAAAAACTTATTGCTTGCTTTCTGCATTCCTTCACTTACTAGCTCATCACCCGCCAACCTGTCACCTACCTGTGCAAGCGCTTGGTCTACGTGAATGCTAAAGTTACGCATTTCAGACAAAGCTTCTTTTGCAGTCAAGCCGTTTTCAGACATTAGCTTTGACTGCATGTCTTTAGTAATGGTTTTGTGTGAAGTTTGTATAGCTTCTTTAAAGCCTTTTGCAGAGTTCACTGCACCAGCCTTACCAAGATTAATAAACACTTCCGTCAAACTTGACAGAGTTGCTAAGCCTAGCAAAGCAACACGGTTTGTAAAGCTATAAGCGTCTACGGCTGTTTGAGCAGTTTTACCATACCGTTCCATGCCTTCGCCTGTAGCAGTGCGGTATAGTTTTTCTAGCTGGCGTTCAATCTTAGGCGTAAAGTTTTCGCCGCTATTAGTCATTTCTTCGCGTATACGATTAATGTAAAAGCCTTTGAACTGCTCAAAGTTGTTTACGCCTAATACACGATGCTTAGCTACAGACTTACCAGCCTGATAGGTATAAGCATGTAATGCACCCAGAACATCAGAGTTTAAAAACTCTTCAAAGTCTGCGTCATTTCCAATGGTATCAATCTTTCGTTTAGCTGAAAAGAAGTAACCGCTTGAAGTTCCTTGGTCTACTTGGTTCTTAACATCAAGCATGTTGTTGACAGTTCGCCGAGCTTCTGCTTTGCTCATGCCAGCCTTCTGCACAAACAAGTCTAAAAGCTTGTTAGGGTTAGCTTCAATAGCACTACGGCTCCACATACGAGGAACATAGTTATCTACCAGCTTATCAATAACGCCGATGTCGTTTAGCTGCACACCCATTTCTTGATAAAGCTTCTTAGTTTCTGTAGCCGCCTTGTTTATTGCAGAGTTGGTTAAGTCATCAAACTGCTTGTGTACAATGGGGGTTTCGCTTCTCAAGCTTTTGCTAAGTGCATCATTGATGTCTGTAGCAAGCTTAGTGTCTATTTCGCTCAAAGACAGTGTATCTACAATAGCTCGGAATCTTTCATTATACTTTCCGGTAACTTCGCGTTGTACTTCAGACAGGTCTTTTTCTACAACCTTGTCTTGAGTTTTATATTTAATTCCAAACTCGTGGCTTAGTTTCTTTTGTAGCTGTGCCGCAGTTCCAGAGAACTTTGTAATAGGCGAAAGCACACCAGCGCCCTTGCCCAAGAAGTTTCCTGTAAGGTCTGAAGCAACTGTGTATAAACCCTGACGGATTCTACTTGCTTGACCTTTAGCAGTTTCTTCAGAATCTGCCGCAGCCCTAATAATAGCAAGAATTTCTTTGCGTGTTTTTTCACCACCACCCAAGTCTTCAGCAAACTGAGAAGCTGCTCTGCTGAGTGCATCATCTTCTCCGTCTACAACTTTAGCTATAGAACCTTCTGGGCCAGTCATACGCAAAGCTTCGTCTACAAGTGTACCACCAGACGCAGGAATAAAATCTCCTTCTAAAGCTTCTTCAAACACTTGGTCAGCATCTTTGAGTGCTACTTCTCTAGGTGGTCGAGTGCCGTCTCTAAAATATTTGTTAGCTATTTTTGAGCCTGCTGCATATAGACCAACACCAAAACCTGCACCTAAGGCTGTACCAAAAGCAGTTTCACCTAAGCTGTATTTGTCTTGTATATCCGCAGAGATGTTTAACTCTTGTGCTACGTGAGAGCCTGCCGCACCGTAAGTTGCACCAATCAACGCTGAAGCCTTGTAAGGGTTTTTAGTTTGTGCAGCAGCGGTGGCTCGTACAGCATTCATCAAAGTTCGGGTAGCTGCTTGTTGTGCAGTTTTACGTGCAGCTACACCAGCTACAGCAGTAGTACCGCCCGTAGCAGTACCAGACAAAATAGCACCTACAGTTGCTAAGCCTTCAGGAGTAAATATAACGTCAGCGGTGTAGTCTCCGATAGCAGATAATGTTTCACCTAAACCAGAAAGCTCAGCCTTGTCCCAGCGAGACTTCATAACTCTGAATGCTTGCTTAACGTCTTCAGGGGCATCGTCTAATGCACTAGCTAAAGCAAGCGGAGCGCCTAAGCGCATAGTCAAATCACGCATGTATTCAGCAGGGTCAGTGTCTTGGCCAGTTCCTGCTTGGTCAATAATATAGCTACCTAGCCCTTGTTCTTCGGCTAAGTAATCAGTAAGCTTTTCAAAGCTTGACAGGACTACCTCATCGTTTTCCCAGTCAGTGACTGAGTAACCTTCAGGAGTGCCTAAGCTTTCTAGGTTATAGTTTGCTCTTTCGCTGCCTCGACCTTCAGTATAGTTCTGCCAGTCGGAGCCATCCATAGCTGCGGGACTTACACCTTCGTATTGTTTGTATTCCATTAATGCTTACCTTTACTAGAGATAGGTTTTTGTGTATGCGTTTTTTAAAGCTACTACATTGGCTTTTGCTTCTGCTAATCGTTTTTTAAGAGTTGGTTCCATCCCTCCATAGTTTGTCACTTGAGGGTCAGCTAGTCTTATTTCTATTTCTTCCATTTTTTCTACTGCGCTTTCAATTGCTGCATAATCTTTATGCTGGGGTGAAGTCCACTGAATTTGCTGGCCTCTGCGAGTTTTTGCTGGGCCTACAGGAGCTTCAAGTTCTTCTAAAGATGTAACGCCCTGAGCAGTCTTAGCCGCTGCTCCTGTTTGTGTAGTTTGAGGAGCGTTAGAGCCGGATAACTCAGCTCTATACTCATTCAACTTAGCATCTACATCCTGTAACATTTGTGCTTTGCCACCATAGTCTCTAGGGTTTAAACCAAGCTCAGAGGCTACCTTAACAACCTCCATAGTTTTTTCTGCTCTTGCCCTAGAAGATGTACTAGCCATAGTAGGGTTTTTAAAAAAAGACATGTTTGCAAATCTGTCCTCTATGCTTGAACGAACGTCATCTCTTTGGCCGTGATAGTGGTCATAAAGTGCAACGCCGTTAGAAACAATTCTACTAATACCTGTATTTTGAGTAACTAAGTCTGCTGATATTTGGTCAATTTTAAACATAGTTTCAAAGGGGTTTTGAATCCCTGAAACTGGCATTTCTTTAGGGTTTGAGCTACGCATGTTGTCTAGTATTAAAGCTAGTTGAACTTTTCTTCCGTCGTTAGCAGTTCCCCAGCCAGTTCTCTGGTCAGCCGCTGCAATGCCGCCTTGAGTAACATAAGCGGCTATCATATCTTTCTGTTTATCCGCTGCTGCAATGTAATCAGCATCAGTTTCGTAAAAGCTTCTGTCTTCAAGATTGTTTTTAATATGCGAATCTATAATATTACTATCAACAGCTTTTAAATTTTGTATAGCGTTTTGTCCTGCTTGTATGTTTTTATTTTGTTGCTGCAATGCAGCCGCCGTGCTGAACTCTAAAGTGTCTTGTAGTTTTTGCACTGAAGAAAGACTATACCTAGAGCCATCAAGATTTATAAGAAACCTTTCTACACTTCCGTCTTTTCGGCCTTGCGAGGCCTGTCGGACTTTTATTTCAGTTTCCGTTCCAGCAGAGTTGATGCCTTTCATAGTGATTATTTCGTCACTAATTTGAACTGAAGGTCGTCCTAGTTTCATACGCCCTTCTTTTGAAAACTCTTTAGCAATAAACTCAGACAGCCCAGCATCTCTGGTCTGATTGTACTGGTCTTGGAAAATCTTCTGAGCGTTTGCATTTTTTTCGTAAGCGTTTGAGCTTAGCAAATCTGTCTGGGTATTGCCCGTTATTTTTCCTAAGCCTATTGCATTTAAGAATGTGCCAGTCATGCCCTTAGATTTTGCTTGAGAGTTAATAGCTCTTTCAAAAGCGTCAGTATTTCCACTGGTAAGATAAGCTTGGTTTGCTTTTAATCGCTTATCAAACTCATCACTGTACGTGTCGTAATAACCGTCAGCTACTTTTTTTGTAAGTAAATTAAAATCAGCTTCACTATAAGTTCCCTCAACATAATCTTGACGAAGCCTAGCCGCTGCCATTTTTTCTACTTCGTTGCGTTTCCAAGCTTCTACACCACCGTCATATTTCATGGCAGCCTGATACGTGTTATTAAAAGCAGTTGCTTCCTCATCTACTTTTTGCATTGAAAGTTTTTGTGCCATAAGCTGTTCGTTATTAGAAAAGGTCTCCTGTCGCTGCTGAAAAATATCATCAGCAACTTTCATGCCTATATTAACAGCCAAGCTTTTCCATTGGTCTTTTTTAGCTTCTTTCTTAGCTTGACTTCTAAGCTTATCGTTTCTGTCACGAATATTTGCTAAAAGACTTTCGCCGTATGCAATTGAATCTTGAGCCATGTTTACTGTCCTTCAGGTTGTGCCATAAGGCTAGGTTGTTCTAAAGCGGGTTCGGGAGTTCCTTCTTTTTCTTGCATGGGCTTTTCTAAAAGACTTACTTCTGGAAGACTCTGCATATCGCTAGACATTTCTTCAGTTATAAAACCTTTAGGAAGCATTCCGTTTTTCTGTGCAGTATCTCGTAGTTGTTCTAAACGCTTTTCTTCCATCTCCACGCCAAAAACACTTCCTTCTTCTTCTCCGTCATCTTCCCCATCAATTCTTATGTCAAGGTCTAAACGCTCAGCAAGCGCAATAATCATATAAGCAAGTGGCTCAGCAAGCATCATCATTAAATCAGGATTCCATTTTCCTGAATTAAAACCTCCAAACAACATTACTTCCACGATGTTCATTACTGGAACACCTTTTGAAACACCTGTCATTAAAGCAACATATGTTTCGTCTTCAGTAACTGTGTCCCAAAGATACATTGTAGCTTCGTGTACGTTTGTATACTCTGGCGGCCTTTCATAAGGCGCAGGATTTTCTGGGTTAGTTGTCAGTGACTGTCCGGGAATTGGTCTGCCCATCTTGGACACTTCTTTCATGTATACTTGTTCGTCCATTATCCTCGACCTCCTAAACTCTGTCGAAATTGCTCCGCCCATATATTAGCACCAGCGCCAAAAGAAAGTTGCTGGAAGATGTCTGCTCCTCCAAACTGTATCTGCATAGCTCTATCGTTTATTTCGGCTGAGTCATAAGGGGCTGTGTAAGCCTGTCCAAAATCAGCAATGTCTGCGTAATATACTGTAGCGCCTTTTGGCTTACCCATAGCTGCTCTTTGTGCTAAGGCTTGTGTTAATTGCCCAGAGAACCTATCTGATGCCGTAGCAATAGGGTCTTCACCAAAAATAGTAGTCATGGGCTTATCTTTAAAGTCTTTAAATCCTTCTTTAACTTGAGTTGTTGCGTTATCAAGGAGTTGTTCTATGTAGCTTTTTTTGCTATTTTCTACTAACTCTGTTGTCTTTTCTTTTAAGAGGTTTTTACTAGCTGATGACATCTCGTTGTCAAATGCTGTTTTGTTAAACCCCGAAGCATCTATATCTTGAGCTAAGGCAGTGTCATACGCTGTTCTATTAAATCCTGTAGGGTCTATGTTTTGTATATCTTGTTTAGATAATATACTTTTTGTGGTATCTGGAAATCTATATCCATCTTTTACAGGCCCTGCGCTTGCTCCTGTCGAGGCCGTACCTTTGCCCACAGCTTCTTCATATGTTGCTTTTGCATCTTTTGGTAGGCTTATCTTTTCTTCAAAAGCTCCAGTCACTAAGTCTGCATTCCCAACAAACTTTTCTTGTACTGTAGACCATGCGCTTTTACTAACCATCTTACCGTCTACCATCACGTTAGATTTTGTAAAGAAATTATCAGATGCTGAGCTTAAAGACGGCATTATTTTTTCCATTCCGGGAATTTTCTTTAACGCAGTTTTAGAAAACTCAGAAACAAAACTTCCTATTCCATCAGTAATTGTTCTAAACGCAGAGTGTCCTGCTTTTGCAAACTTTGCTCCGGCTTCTAAAAGTTTACCAGCTCCTTGTGCGAGCTTGCCGCCTTGAGCTAAAGCGCCTGTAACTTTACTAAACACTCCTCCTGCGGCACTTCCCAGCTTTGAAAACATTCCGGCCATCATACCTCCAATCGGAGTAAACATAAGGGCTAACTGGCCTACAATTCCAATCTTGTTCATAAACTTGCCGAACTTCTTAAACGCAGACTTAATTCCTTTGCCTATGCTCTTGAAGCCTTTCTTTACTGATTTGAATATCTTTTTAAAAAATCCCATGTTTTTCTCCTTAACCTACTGAGCCTAGTACTGCTTCTAGCGTATTAATAAAAGATGAAGTTTTGCCTACGTCTTTGAATACAGCCTCATTGCCAATAGCTGTCGCAATCATCTGAGCCTTTCTTTGTTGTTCATTCTCATAATTTTGACGAACGTAAGCTGCTTCATCGCGTAGCTGCTGCCACAACTGAGTTTGTTCTTGAGCAGACATGTTGTAAGCAATCTGAGCATTCTGTTGATTAGCTGCATTCTGAGCTGCTGTATCCTGAAGATTAGCCTGCCTACGCCACTGAGTATTAGACTGCTCCACAGCTTGAGCGTTTGCCGCATTCCACTGGTCTCGCTGAAAGTCCGATTGCTCGTTAAATTTCTTAACATCTACAGCCATTTGTTCGCTGAACTGCTGAGCTTGTAAGTCGTTACCTGCCTGAATAGCCTCCATTCTGTTAGCTTCCGAGGCATTGAACTGCGACTGAGCTGCGGCGGCTGATGAGTTATACTGCTCTACCTGAACATTTAAACTAGCCATAAACTGGTCTGCTTGTTGTTGGCTTGCCGCAGCAAATTGGCTGGCTGCGTTCTGTGCTGCTTGGTCACTCAACATAGCCTGTTGATTGTTTTGCGAACGTAACATGTTGGCTTGTTGCTCGTTGCTTAGGTTAGTCATATCTAGCTGAAGAAAAGCCTGTGCGTTCTGAGCCGCAAGCTTAGTATTCTTATCTAGATTAGCTAAGTCTAAAGAAGCTAAAGCCGTAGCATTTTGCATCGCAGCTTGTTGCTCAGCATTGAAATCAGTGATAGTCATAGTTTGCATAAACTTACTATTAGCTATCTGAACTTGCTGGTCAGCATTAAACTGTGTTAAGTCAATATTAGCAACCATAGCAGCGTTTTGAACTGCTTTTTGTTGTTCGTTGCTTAAGATTGCAAGATTCAATGACTCTGCAATTTTAGCTTGAGTTAAGTTTGTTTGCATCCTGCTGTTTAAATTAGCAAGCTCTATCTTTTCGTCGTTAGACATAAGTTCAGACTGTTGCTGATTCTTTGAAGTTAAGTTAGCTAACTCCATCTGCTGTCTGTTGCTTAGGTTTGCTAGTTCCATTTGCTGAACAAACCCTTCATTTTTAGCCATGAAGTCTGCCGCAGTTTGATACTGAACCATTTTTGCTTGTTGCTCTGCTGACATGTTCTCAGACTCAGTAGCATTTTCATACTGCATTCGTGCAAGTTCAATCTGCTGCTCGTTGCCTAAGTTCTGCGCTCGCATTGCGGCATCGTTCTGAGCATCTGTCTTAGCTCTTTCTTGACGATTAGCTAAGTTCTGAGTTCGTGTTTGCTGCTGGAACTGAGCTGAAGTCATTATAGAATCTTGAGTAAACTGACTCTGAAGCGTCTTCATCTGCTGAGACATTTGAGCTGTTTGAGACTCTGACGTTTGCTGGTTAGCTAAGTTAGCCAAACGCATCTGCATGCTTTGCGTGGACTGAGTTATGTTAGCTTGCTGTTCGTTACTTAGGTTTTGCGCTGCTCTAGCTTGAAGGGCTTGAGCGTTGCTCTGAGCCATCGGCATTGCAGACTGAATAATAGAATTAAACAGCGCATCTCGGCCTACAGAAGAAGCAGTTAAACCTCTTCGAGTCATCATGTCGTTGACTTGCTGAACAGCGGGTCTAGCCCACATTGGGATTTCACCATCTTCCATACCTCCCAACAGACTTTCCATCTGTGAAGATACTAAAGCTTCTGTGGGTAATGCTGCCACGGCTGCTTGAACTTCAACAGGCTCTGAGTCTATCTGAGCTGTTACAGTTGCAGGGTCTTCAACAATAGCCGCTGTAATGTTTGGCGGTAGTTCACCTACAACCTCTATCATCTTAGCCGCTGTGCTTTTTGCTGCTGTGCCTTTAACCGTCCTGCGAGAAGCTGCGTCAAATCCTGCCGCATCCATAATCTTAGCGGCTCGGCCTACATCAACATCTTGCCCTAAAATTAGCTTTCGGGCTGATTCTTCAGCTTCTTTTGTAGGAGATACTTCTGCAAGGTCTCCAGTAACACTAGGAACATAAGCGGCTCTCTGAGCTGTTAACTTACGGGCATCTTCTTGCAAAGCTGCTTTTTCTTGTGAGAAGTCTCTTTCAGCTGCAACTGCACGTTCAGTAAGGGTAGCATCATCTAGCTCTGCAAGAGCTTCAGGTCTTAAGTCATCAAGTCTAGCAGCTTCTACATCAGCACCTTTGCCTAAAAGCTTAGCACCATAAGAGCCACCCTTTACAGTTTTTGGAGCATTGACTTTTATAATGTCGTCTTGCTTAGCAACGTCCATTTGTGTAGAGGTTACTTCATCTGTAGTTATTTTTTCAGCGTCATCAAGTTTTTGAATATCCGAAGCTTTTGTTACTGTTCCTTCAGGGGCGACTGTTTTAGTTGTGTCAATTACTAAATTATTAGCGGCTTCAAGACCTTTTTGAAAATCTGAGTCCATTAACCAACTAGGCATTTCAGGGGTGTCTTTTCCAGCTTCACTAGCTGCGAAAGCTTTTGCTGCCCACTCTCTAGCCTCTGCTTTTTGAGTCTCGTCCCACTCAGGATATTGAGCAACATACTCGTCAGCCCTTTGCTCACCTTCCGGCACAGCCTTAAGCACAGACTCTGCTTCCATTTCTACAGCAGTAT
>Ga0098056_1000800_pt1 | contig 12873 bp, 5 predicted proteins | sample 17BtaG_FD_92583 | JGI IMG/M metagenome (GOLD analysis project Ga0098056, IMG submission 92583) | Marine viral communities from the Subarctic Pacific Ocean - 17B_ETSP_OMZ_AT15314_CsCl metaG | ecosystem: Environmental > Aquatic > Marine > Oceanic | place: Subarctic Pacific Ocean | collected 2015-01-18
ACAAACAAACAATATGGCAATAAGCGTAGACACAGTATATCAAAGAGTATTAGCAATAGCTAATAAAGAACAAAGAGGTTATATAACACCTCAAGAATTTAATTTATTTGCTAATCAAGCGCAGATGGATATATTTGAGCAATATTTTTATGATATTGGTCAGTTTGATAGAAGAAATGCAAATGATACTGAATATTCTAATATGGTTAGTTTATTAGAAGAAAAAATAAGTGCTTTTGAAAAATACAGAGTAGCTATGTCAGCTGTTAGTGGCAACACTTTAACACTGCCAACAGACGTTTATAGACTAGGAACAGTTTTCTACGCACCAACAGGAGCTTATGATGTTGAAGTAGAACAAATAAACAAAAAAGAATTAGTATATATGGAAAGATCACCGCTAGTACAACCATCTGGTGACTACCCTGTATACACAAGAAAAACAAATACAACTATAAAAGTTTTTCCATCAACTCCACCAACAACATATTCTGTTAACAATGTAACATGTAACTACGTTGCTAGACCAACAGATATTGTTTGGGGTTACGAAACAGTAGCTGGTTCCGCCTTGTACAATGTTAATGTTTCAACAAACCCTCAGCTACACGAGTCAGAAGAAACTTTATTAGTTTTAAAAATACTAGCATTAGCTGGTATATCTATAGAAGATCCACAGCTGTACCAAATAGCAAGTCAAGAAGAAGTTAAACAAGTTCAACAAGAAAAACAATAAGATATGGGATTATTTAAAGGTACACAAGAACAGTATTATGGTTTTAACAGTTTTAAAGTAGCTGGTTCTACGACAAACACGTTTACTATAGATTTTCCAACACTACCATCTAGCGTTAGCGAGTTTAACGTATTTTTAACTGGTACTGTTAACAGCGTTACTAAATCATCTAGAGCGTTAGCCTCTGTATACAATGTTACAATATCAAGTTATAACGCATCTACTGGTGTTTTAGTTTTAAGTCACCAAATGCCTTTAGAAACAGTTGTTGAGGTTATACTAATAAAACCTAATTTTGGAAATTATCAATACATAAAGCTAGAAGATTTAGTAAACAACTTTATGGTTGGTTACACTGGTGAAGACAAAATAATAAACAGAGCTAAAAGAACTGATATTGTTTTTCATGCTAAGCGTGCGATACAAGAGTTTAGCTACGATACTTTTAAATCTACAAAATCTCAAGAAATAGAAGTGCCACCTTCTTTAACTATGGCACTACCACACGATTACGTTAACTATGTTAAAATAATGTATACTGATGATGCTGGTAATTTTAGACCTTTAACGCCTAATAGACATACTGGCAACCCAACAGATATTTCTCAAGATGGTGAATATGAATATATGTTTAATGATGATGGTACTCTCTTAACAAACCCAGACTCTACAACTCAAACAAGGAGAAAAGCACACGACCCTTATACTACTCAACAGACGTCTGCAGACCATGACGTAGAAATACACGAAATTAGTTTTGGAGGTAGGTATGGATTAAATCCAGAACTAGGAGGTTTAAACGGCGATTACTACATTGACGAGGCACAAGGTATTATAAACTTCTCATCTAATATAACCGGTAAAATCGTAGTGCTAAAATACATAAGCGATGGATTAGGTACTGATAGTGAGATGATAGTACATAAGTTTGCTGAAGAAGCTGTGTACAAGTGTATAGCACATGCTATTTTAGCAACAAAAATGAATACGCCTGAGTATTTAGTAGCAAGATATAAAAAAGAAAGAAGAGCGGCTTTGAGAACAGCTAAGTTAAGATTATCTAACTACAAGTCTGAAGAGCTACAACAAATAATGAGAGGAAAGTCTAAGCAAATAAAACACTAACATATGCCGGAATTAAAAAATGTGTTCCATGCTGGTAAAATGAACAAAGATCTCGATGAGAGACTAATACCTAATGGACAATACAGAGACGCTTTAAACGTAGATATTTCATTTTCAGAATCTAGCGATGCTGGTTCTGCACAAAACGCATATGGAAATGTTGTAAAGTCTAGTGTTAATATTTCTGGCGCTAAGTGTATAGGTTCTGTAGTTGACAAAGAAAACGAAACTATAATTTGGTTTATTTGTGGTACTAGCGTAGATGCTATAGCAGAGTATAATCCATTTACTGGCGAGGTTACACCTATATTAGTAGACACTAATAAAACAAATGCAAGTGCTTTTTTAAATTTTAGCAATGATTTTTTAATTACAGGTGCAAACGTAATAGATGAGCTTTTGTTTTTTACAGATAATAACTCAGAGCCTAAAAAAGTAAATATTAGTAGAATGAAAAACGGTTCTACTAATTTCTCAACAACAACAAAATATCAAAATTCTGACGGAACATATGTTAACGATGTTTACGAAGAATTAATAACTGTAATTAAAAAATACCCTTTAAACGCTCCAAACGTTAAATTAGAATCTTCTATAAGAGAAGGTAATGTAAAAGGTATATCGCGCACTTCTTCTAATACTTCTTACGTAGAATCTTCTTCAATATCAGAAGCTGATTTAAATTCACAAAATATATTAACAAGTAACGTGTACGCATCAACATCTGGCGGTGCTAGTATACTTAATATAACAGATGTAAACTATTTACAAAGAGTTTGTAACAATTACACTGACGATGCTGGAAACGTTATAATATCTTTTGATACAACAGGCTTTACAACTGGATCCGCTTATAAAAAATGGAGAGCTATTGAACCTGGCATGAAAGTTGCTATAAGTGAAAACGGTGGTTCTTGGTCAGAGCCAGATAGAGTTCACACTGTTAAAACTGTAGACTGGTTAAATCATACAATAACTGTAGATTCTACTAGCTTAGTTACAGATCCAACAAATGGAACTTTAGTTAGAATAGGTCACTGGTCAGAACCTTACAACAATGATTATTTCTGGGCATACACAGACGCTAGTGGTAATATAATTAAAAAACCTATAGGAACATCATCTAGTGTAAAAACTGATTTAGATGGAAATGTTTTAAAAGATGGTGGCGTGCTAGGTGATGGTACAGGTTTTGATATAAGCCTAACAGGATCTGACGCTTCTAGTGGTAACGGTCAACTTCAGTACGGAACTGGCTGGAGTTACAACGCTGGTACAAAAACATATGTTTACGATGGTACTGGTGGTGCAGAATCAAGATACCCTAAGATAACTAAAGCTACAGATTTATTAGCTGGCCACACTTACCAAATGAAAGCCACTATTACAATAACAACAGCTGGTACTATAGGTTTTTTAAGCAAAAAGAGTAACACCGGTGTTGGTAGCGTTGATTATAGCGGTATAAATGGTATAGAAACTGAAAGATATGCTGTTGGTACTCACAATATAAACATAAAGTGGAAACAAAATGTCACTGGCAACGATGGTATGTTATGTCTTATTGCTAAAAGTACAACCGTTGGTAGTGTAAAGATAAACGAAATAACTTGTTTAACTAAAGCTAGACCTGTAAGAATACAGCCTATAAAATTTCTTGGAAACACTTCGTACGAGGTTAACGATATAATATCTTTACAAGCTAATGACGTTTCTGCTATAGACTTCGATGACGATAAATTTGTAGACATAAGTTTAAAGCTTACTAAAAAAATTAAAAAAGTTAACAGCAATATTATATCTGTATCTCACGCAGATGCTATAGGTACTGGCGTTACTGGTAATCAAAAAATTGCTAACGGTGATTTATCAAGTTTAACAACATGGCACACCGGCACCTCAGGGACTACAGATGTTGGTACTTCTTCTGCTGGGTTTTTTGTAACTGGAGGTGCTTTAACTTCTTCAAATACTCAATCTGATTACATTAGAAATGTTTTATCTGAACCATTAGTTGCTGATGAAGTTTATAAATTAACATATACAGTTACAACAGCTACCACTGGTTCTTCTGGAAGTAAAGGTAGGCTTAATTTAATATTAGCAACGGAAAATAGATACACTGGTGATGACATAGATAAAGGTCACTCAAACCACATACTACTACCAACAGATTCTACAGGTACTTTTAGTGTTTATTGGAAGCAAAAGTCAATTGATAGAGGAGCTTTTAGCTTAACAGAGTTAATGTTTTATAATGATAATGACTGGTCTGGCGCTATAAACAATATTGGTGTTCAAAAAGTAAGTGGCAACACAACTACTATTTGTGGTGTTATAGGTACTAACGATAATGGTAGACAGGTTTTTGAAGCTGAAATATTATCTATAGATAACAGTATATTATCAAATCTTGGAAGTTTAAAGTTTACTTCAAAAAGACTTCAGCCAGACGCTATATATGAAAAAGAGTTTGCAAGATTTTCTTATAGATATAAATATATAGATAATGAATACTCTGCAATATCACCTTTTACTGAGGTTTGTTTTTTACCAAAACAAGATGAAGGCTACAAATATGATCCTAAAGACGGTTACAACAAATCAATGATTAACGATGTTAGAAAAATATCGTTGTCTGGTATAAACTCTATGCCAGAAGACGTTAAATCTATAGACATACTTTATAAAAAATCAAATGCAACAAACGTTTATATAGTTAGAACTATAGAAAATAAAGATTTTGAAGAGTTAAAATTAAAAGATTCAATTGTTATTACTTCTGAAGAAATAAAATCTTTACTTCCAGAGAATCAAATGTTAAGACCTTATGATAACGTACCTAGAAAAGCGTTGTCACAAGAAGTTACAGCAAATAGATTAATGTATGGTAACTACTTGCAACAATATAATTATTTTAACACGCCTGCAGAGTTTAAAGTACAACTAAACAGTTTTGACACTGGTGGACAAGCTTTAAAATCTATAAAGTCTATTAGAGATTACCAAGTTGGCGTTGTGTTTTTAGATAGTTACGGTAGACAATCACCTGTTTTTACAGATGAAACTGGTATTATAAAACTAGATCAGTCAAAAGCAAAAACATCAAACAGAATACAGTGCTCTTTAACATCTCCAACGCCAGACTGGGCTACACATTACAAGTATTATATTAAAGACTCTTCAAGCGAGTATTATAATTTAGCTATGGATCGTTTTTATAGTGACGTTGAAGATCAAAATGTATGGATTTCTTTTCCATCTTCTGAAATTAACAAGATAAACGAAAACGACTATATTGTTATAAAAAAAGAACATGACACTGAAAATGCTGTAGATGTTCCAGCTGGTGCAACAATAAAATATAAAGTTTTAGACAAACAGGCAGAACCACCTAAACACATAAGATTTAAAATGGAGGAGGTTGGCGAAACTGGTAATCAAGTTACATTTTCAGCTGGTAGTGTAGTTGATTCAACAGATAGTAACCCAGGAAAAAATGCAAAATACGATAAGCAGTTTTCAAGCTATCCAGTTCAAGGTAAAGTTAATTTTGCAATAAGTTCATTTGATTTTAAAGAAGATGCAGAGTTTTTAGACGAGTTAGAGTCTTATATAACTAACACAGGTGTTTGGTATGATTTAGAAAATAGATTTATTGACATTAAATCTAATTTAAACGGTACTGTTTCTGAAAAATATGAATTAACAAGTATATATAAAAAAACTATAGTAACTAAAGGGGTGACGTCACCTAAAGGTTCTGGAGCCACAGCGTTAGGAAATGTTTGTTTAGTTTCAAATATAACCTCTAGTGGATCAACAATAAATATAGGTGATGCCGCAAATGGTACTTCTAAATCGGGCGGAACAGCTGTAACCGGCACGTCTTCTTTGCTTACTGTTGGTATGAGGCTTGTTGATAGCGAAAAGAAAAATGTCTTAACTAAAAAAGGGCAAGTTCTTATAATCACAAAAATAGATGGTACTACTATTACTTTAAATGATTCTGTGTCTGTAACTGCAGAAGAAGAGTTAATTTTTAAAGATGCTGCTGATGTTTATTTGTTTAAAACAAAAAAACCTTTTGGAGCTGACATAAGCTTTTTAGGACAGTCACCTCAAAACACAAAAATAGAATTACTAGATATAGCCACATCGTCTTACAACAACATCACTACAGTTTTACCAAATCCTCAAAATTTAAAAATTCAAGTTAAATTTTACAAGCAAACAACAGAAGACTTTGGCGAAGAGTTTAAAGGTAAATTTTTTATTAAAACAAAAAGAGACGGAACGCTTAATGAATTTATTTATAAATCACAAAGCTCAATAAATACTTTTAAAAGTAAAGACTCAGCGCCTATTTACTATGCTCAGTCTTGGCTTTTAGATCAAGGTAACAGCGATGCTATTATTGAAGACACAAACCTTCCAACTTCTAGCGATTATATAAAAGAAATATTACAAATACCAATAAACATTAACCCTTACATATCAACAAATTTAGGAGGTCTTGATGTTATTAACAAGTTAATACCTTCTTTAAGAGCTTTTGGTTTTCAAGGGGACAAATATGCGCTTGTTTCTGGCACTGAAAATGGTAATGGTCTTAGTTTAAACCCTGAAACACATCCAAATAAAGTAGTTGACTATGCAGCAACAGCATTAGTAAACGGAACTGCCACAAGACTTAAATTTGGTGGAGTTACAAGAGGTATACAAAATAGCAGTGCTTATGGTTTGTTAAAGTCTATAAACGGCTACAGTATGAAAGAAATTGATTACACTACGCCTTCTAATTCTGGTGGAGCAGCAAACCCATCTGTTTGTATTGACCAAAGTGTTGGTTTTAGAGTTATAGATCCAGCAGACCAAAAGGGTGGTATTGTTGGTGCAGTTCCTTATGTAGGAGATGGTTGGCAAATTGGTAAGACTTTTTGTACATTTAAGTTTTTTGGAACAGCAGGTTTTTCAGCTAACAAAGGTAGTTTAGGTAACTTATACAACTTTTACAAATACCTTACGACACCTGGTCAAACTTTTAGATTTACAAATGATCCAACAAATACTGTTTACGTAATACAACAAACTGAAACTTTTAAAGTAGCAAACACTAGATGGGGTGAAGATAACGCACCTCAAGGTTTGAAAACAGACGATGAAAACATGTTATACTACGATCCTGCCGTTGGCGTTCAAGTTCAGCTAGACAAAGGTATTGCTTGGAGCCCAATTGAAGAAACCGACAGCCAGTCTTTAACCTCTATAGCAAGCTTAGAGCTAAGCACAGACTCTTATTCAAATACTAAAACGTTTACATCTGCAGAGGAAACACTTAACAAAGAAAAAGTAGCAAAAAGCAATGCAAGTGTATTTTCTGCGTGTGAAATTGATTTTGGCGAAGTAGTTATAAGTAGTAAAACGCCAGCAGTTTTTGAAGTTTTACCAAAAGACAAGATAGATTTAGAGTTGTTTTATGAAACTCCAACCACTAAAATGATTATAAAAGATGGTATGAGTGTTAAAACTAGCTATAGAACTGCAAATGGAGAAAACCCTCTAAGCTTAGACGCTGTTGTAACAAAACACTCGCAGTCTCAAGGCAATGTTTTTCAAATAAAACCTCAGTATGTAGACCACATAGTTCCTGCTGGGGAAACTATTACTATTTTCAAAAAAGACTTAAATGGAAATATTGTTTATAAAGACGATATTATTTTAACAAGCTCTTTAGTAAAAGGCCAAGGAGCTCAATTAACTGTTGCTCAAAACTTTCAGTCTATTGACAATACAGTTCATAACGTAATCGACAGCTCTTCTACAACTCAAAACATAGACTACTTTAACTGCTTTAGCTTTGGTAATGGAGTTGAATCTAACAGGTTGTTTGATGATTACAACGCTGTTACTATAGATAAAGGACCTAGAGTTTCTACTATACTAAACACAGATTACAAAGAAGAGCGTAAGAAAAACGGATTAATATACTCTGGTATATATAACTCTAAATCTAGTTTTAATAATTTAAATCAATTTATACAAGGAGAAAAAATAACTAAAGATTTAAACCCTGACTACGGATCAATACAAAAGCTATTTACAAGAAATACAAACGTAATTGTTCTTTGCGAAAACAAAACATTAAAAGTTTTAGCTAACAAAGACGCTTTATTTAATGCTGATGGTAATCCTCAGCTAACAGCAACTAACAAGGTGTTAGGTCAAGTTGTACCGTTTGTAGGTGAGTATGGTATATCTACAAACCCAGAGTCTTTTGCATCATATGGATATAGATGTTATTATACAGATAAAAAAAGAGGTGCTGTTATAAGACTTTCTGGTGATGGTATAACTAATATATCAGAAAAAGGTATGTCAAAATTTTTTAGAGAAAATTTAGACAATAGCTCAAACGTTTTAGGTTCTTACGACTCTTTAAAATCTAACTATAACGTTACTTTAAACGGTAAAACATTAAGTTTTACAGAAAAAGTAAATGGTTGGGTAAGTTTTAAGTCTTTCTTACCAGAAGATGGAGTTTCATTATTAAATTCGTATTTTACTTTTAAAGAAGGTGAGATATACATGCATAATGAGAATTTAACTAGAAATACTTTTTACGACGCATCATATAGATATGATACTTCTAGCACTAGTAATTTTGAACCATCTACAATTAAACTAGTGTTTAACGGTGAGCCAGATACGGTTAAAGATTTTAAAACAATAAGTTATGAAGGTGATACTGGTTGGGTGGCAAGTACAATAACCACAGACAAAGAGAGCGGTAGTGTTCCAGCTTTTATAGAAAAAGAAGGTAAATACTTTAATTTTATAAAAGGAGCTAAAATAAACAATGATGTTGACTTATTAAAAACACAGGGCTTAAACGTTCAAGGTGTTGGTAAACCATCTACAATAACATTAAACTCTAATGTTAGAAGTTTTACACATACAGTTACGGCTGTAGATATAGCTAGTAATCTTGAGCCTAAAAAATGGATAATAAACAACTCTACAGATTCAACAGCAACAAGTAAAGTTATTAAGTTTAACGAAAAAGCAGCGTCAAACGTAACTGGCAAAACAGTAGATTTTTATATACACCCTCAAAAAACAAAAGGTATTTCATGGAAACTTGCTGCAGAAGATTTTACTTTTTCATTAACAGAACCTGTGGCTATAAGTGATTTTGCAGGAACAGTGGCTGCTACCTTACATGCAGATGGATATATAAAAGTTACTATAACTTACGTTAGCAACCCTTTCCCTTCTGCAAACACAAAAACAACACTAACAATAACAGCTGGATCAGCTTACCAAGAACAAATATAATATGTCAGGATTACTAAAAGTATATAAAGATAGATGTAGTGTAACACTTTCAACAACAGCAACTGCTTTAGCAACTGTAACTGGAACTGTTCATTATATGACTAATAGTAACCCTCAGATAAGAGTTGGTCAATCTATAGGTAGTTTAAAAGTAATTAGTGTTGTTAGCGAAGTTTATAATGGCGCTAGAAGATCAAAGGTCACTTTAAGTAACAGCACGATTATAAATGCTAATACTGTTTTGACTTTTACTAGCAATGACAATACTTTTTCTACAAGCGGTAGAGTTGGAGAGGCTAGTAATTTTAAGATAACAATAGAAAGAATTGTTGGTAGTATATTAAGCCCAAACCCTACTTTAAATTTTAGTGATGTGTATAGCATGAGTAGTTACAAAGTAACAAGTGTTGACACTTTTGAAAACACAACAGAGCTTATAAAAAGAGAGTACAACATTACTTATAAAGTTCCTTTAAAAAAGTCTGTAGGAGTTGATAGAATAAATGTAAAAGCAACAACTATAACGGACGAAACTGGAGTTAATGATCAAATTTTTGGATATGAGTTTTTAGCAAAACCACCTGGGCAAAACTTAGAAAACATAACAGTTAAAAAAGCATCTTTTAAAAAAGACTTGACTAGAATTAGTTTTCCTTCCAAAAGAAATATAAATAAAAAAGCAGAAACTAGATTGTTAATAGTTTATGGAGATCCAGGCGTTACGTTTAAACTTGGCGTAGTGTCTAATATAGTCAACCTTAATCACGAGGCGGCAAACGTTACAAACCAGACTACATTAAATCTTGATGGCGGAGCTAACGCAAGCGGTATACAAAAAGGTATGACTATATTATCTATGGGTGGTGGAACAGGTATAACAGAAGGTGTTAAGGTTATTGGTAGAAACACTGGTTCTTCTCCAAACACTGTGACTTTAAACTTAGGTCAAAGTGTTGCGTCTTCAGAGCTAATAGGGTTTGGCCATGTATTAGTAGCTGCTAATAGCGTCAAAACTATTGATGAAAATGGTATATATGCTGAATATATAAATTTTCCAAAAAATAATACTAATGCTAATTTGACTTTTACAATTACATTGACTGAAAACTCAGCTAATTCGTTTATAGGTTTTGATTCGCCAGAAACATTAAGTATTGTTTCTTTAACAGATCTTCAGTCTTCTCCTGCTTATATATCGGCTACAGAAGCTAGAGTTACAAAATCAAACCAAGCACCAGCAACTAGCTTCGTTTCCACAGGTAGAGGTAGTACCGTTAGAGGTTTAGACACAGCTAACAATTCTAATTTAGGATATTAAAATAAAAAAATATGTCAACAATAAGCTTAGCATTTGATAACCCAGTAAATGTTTCTTTACAAGCAAATCATAACGCTGACGCGTATGACTCTGCTTTTATGAAATCATCTGATGGTAGTATACACTACATAGGTGATGTAACGGGTTTGTCTGCAGATAGAAAAACAGTTACTATAACTATAGTGCCTAACAACAACCCGCAAATACCAGCTGATGGTAGCCCGAGTAGCGACTATGTGTTTTTTGTTAAAAAGGCAGATGTGTCTAATGCAAAGTTAACAGGTTATTATGCTGAGGTTGAAATGAAAAACACTTCTACTGATAAAGCAGAGTTATTTGCAGTTGGCTCAGAAGTAACATTAAGTAGTAAATAATACATATAAGGTGTAATTATAAATAAACAATACAATATATTATGATAGATTTAATTTTAGACATTTTTACTTACCAAGCTCCAAACGTTAATCAAGCAATTTTACCAGCTGTAATGGCTATTGGTGGCGCAGTACAAGCTTTGTCAGCTATTGATTGGACTGGCAAAAGAGCTAAAGAAATGCGAGATTCTAAAGCTGCTTATCAAAAGCAACTAAACGTTTACAAAGGGCTAGACACTAGTAACGCTTATGCCAACGTTAAAAATAGATATGCTGGTATGGAAAGTAAATTTGCTGGTATGGACAACGCTATGAATGATTTGCAGGTAAATACACAGCAAGCAGAGTTTATGGGTGATCAGTTTCAGCAAAGCCAAGCAAACATTATGGCTAACATGCAAGGAGCTGCAGGTGGTAGTGGAGTTGCAAGTTTAGCTCAAGCAATGGCTAATTCAAGCGCTAAGTTTGCAAGACAGTCTTCTGCTTCTATAGGACAACAAGAAGCAAAAAATAATATGATGGCTATGCAAAATCAAGCTAAAATAGACATGATGACAGCTCAAGAGCAGTCTAAAAATCAAATGATGATGGCTAAAGGAGCTCAGGATGTAGATATGGCAAAAGCAAAAGGTGAATTAATGTCTATGCAAATGGAGCAAAGCAAGCAGGGTACTATATTAGGTATGGATGCCAATAGGGTAGCAGCGGCAAATCAAGCTCAAATGATGGCACAACAACAACTAATAGGTGGTATAGGTAATATAGCTACTGCCGGACTAATGAAAAATCAATAATTATGGCATTCGGAAAAGCAGATACAGGATTAATACAGGCGGATAGAGCCGCAAAAACAATGGACCCTATGTTAGGGGTTTCAGCTGGTATTGGTAATTTTTTAGGTGGTTTAAATAAATCATTTCAAGCTAACCAAGCTGCAATGGCAAAGGCTGCCGCTGGCTTAGACAAAGAGTGGAATAAAATAACGGCTGATGCAATGAATTCCAACAATGACTTAACTAGAGCTGGTAGAATAGCACAAAAAAAGTTATACAGAGAAGGTAAAAAAGCTTTTGCAAATGCAAAAGATGGTGCTGAAAGAGATGAAATAGCAGACTACTACAATAAAAAAATAAACTCTAATGGCTTTATAGCTTCTGGTCAAAAACAATCACAAGACAATGGTAACAGCTATGGTCCTGGTTTTGACGACACAGACAAATACTTTAGCACTATGTTTTCTGGCGATCGATACGAAACAGAAGAAGTTAACGGTCAAAGTATGGTTAAAATAAAAAACCCACCGGGTTACACGGGTGGTCAAAACGGTTATACTTATTTTGACCAAGCAAACTTACCTATATCTATGGACCAATGGACTGATGGTAGTACATCTATACTAGGTGTTTGGAACGAACAGTATGGGGGTAGAACAAACTGGGAAGATAAAATGTTACCTGGTAATTTTGCAGAAAAGTATAAAAAAAGCTTTCCTAAAAAAATGAATTATTTTCAAGCCCAAGATTTAATAGCGGCTGATCATAGTGATGATGGTAATGATAATAGTTTTTTAAAGGAGTTTACTAGTGGTAATTTACCATCAAGTTATTACTCAGATATAAATACTACTGATGGCGAAACAAATTATATTACTGTACAAAGAAGAGTTAACGAGGCAAAACAAGGACCTTTAAATGAAGGTGAAATAAGGGATAAAGACAAAGATGGTATACCTGTTGGAGTTGATGCTGAAGGAGAACCAGGAGCTGGTAAAGTTATAGACGTTACGTTTGACCCTAACGCTACGCTTCCAAACGGAGAAAAAGATCCAATGGGAGGATTAACAAAAGAAGAATTAACAGGCTATATAAAAGGCTTAGACAGTAATGGTGTTAAAGATTATAGAAACCAAAGTAAACTAAACGAGTTTATAAAAGAAAAATACAGTACGTTTATGGGTGACGTTACTAGCGAGGCTTACGATA
>Ga0098056_1000802_pt1 | contig 12848 bp, 30 predicted proteins | sample 17BtaG_FD_92583 | JGI IMG/M metagenome (GOLD analysis project Ga0098056, IMG submission 92583) | Marine viral communities from the Subarctic Pacific Ocean - 17B_ETSP_OMZ_AT15314_CsCl metaG | ecosystem: Environmental > Aquatic > Marine > Oceanic | place: Subarctic Pacific Ocean | collected...
AGTGCAACACGCATACCACCCTCATTATGAACCAACTCAATGTTGAATTGAGGGCTTGGTAACTATTAATACTTAGATCAATAACAGCGTGAGCAGCGCATTAATTATAATTTCTTCGGAGGACTTGGCAGATGACGGACTTAGAATTGACAAAGCAGCTAAGAGCAGAGACGGGAGCCTACATTCAAGATTGTCGGGCTGCCCTAGAATGCACTAACTACGATCTTGAAGAAGCCAAAGCTCTTCTTCGGAGACAGGGAACCGTACATGGTCTTGGCCATAGTCTTCAGACCGAAGCCAGACTCCGCGCCATCGAAAGTAGAATGAATCTTAGAAATTTCTAAGCCCTCCCGGGCAAAAGATTGACAATATAAGTAAGAAGAAAAGCAAATGTTACTTTGCTTTCTTCTCTTTGATTTCTTCTGTCCAGGCGTTAATGCTCAAGAGAGGCGTGCCATCAGCCTTATCTCGGTAAGGCATTCTTTCGCCCTTTCCTAAGTCATAAACATTCCCCTCATCGTCTCTTGTCTTGGTTGTAAAGCGGCGAGGTTCACTCATCAGATGATTTCTTCTGCGAAGGTCATAACAAAGCATTCTTCGCCATCTTTGTCAGGCATACACTGCTGATACTTCAAGCACTCCAACTGCTCCGCATTGAACGTGGTGGGGTCATGAAGGAGGAGGAGGATATTATCGTTCCAATGAAGCTTATAGAGTGGTCTTTCGCAGCTCCACTCTGTTAGATATTGGAGGACGTTGATAAGCATGGGATAGGTGGCGATATCCTTCCCGGTCCTTCGCCGACCTCGACGTGCGGCGAGGAGGTCACTTCTTTTCTTGTCACTCATCAAAGAGTACCTTTCACAATCAGTTCGCTTCGAGTGTGGTCAACTTCGATAGTAATACCTAGGTCATCATGGGTCATCGACCACTCAAGTTCCTCAATGAAATGCAACCTATCAATAGGCAGCGTGAGGTGGCCGACTACAATCGTAACCTCGTAGTCGAGGAAGGTTTCAACAATTGTGGTAGCTGCATCGTAAGTCATTTAAAGCCCCAGGTAAGTCATCTGAATGTTCATGACCTCATCCACATGGCATCGGTCAGCATCGGAGAGTTCGGGGTTGGTCTTGAGAAAAGAAGCCCAAGTGCTTTCGGAATAGTCCGGGCAAATCCTGTCGTGGAAGCGAACCAAAGAAGTATTCTCGTGGACGAAGAGAATCTTCGCGTCGTAGAAGCCTCGGGTTGGACCCTGACATCCTTCGTAACTTCCCGCGAAACGTCCCGACTCAAACCCGAGTCGAACACTTACCGCGTCACCCTGCCGCAATGGAAACCTGTTCATGGTTTGCTCCTTAATCTCTGTGCCCAGAGATAGTACAGGGAAAAATGCTATCCATTTTCCGGCCCCGCCTCTCGGGCAAAAAATTGGCAATTGGGTTTTTGGTTATCATTTTTCCCTGCACTATACCTTGTCGTAAGCAAGGTGAGGATGCAAACGGAAAGAAAAAGCAAAACGATAGTTGCTCAAACAGTTTTCTGATATCGTTTATTCCTCTACTATTATCGGGTGCGGCACCCAAACAACCCCGCCGCAAGGAGAAAGAGTCTTATGGCTACTTCTATTTTTGAGAACGAGACGACCGAGTCCGCAATCCAGACCATTCGACAGACCCTGTCTGTCTCCACCGATGATGATGGGCTTCCCATCGTGTCCTTCGCTACGAATCGTGGCAAGGGTTCCGGCGCTCAGTCGATGCCGGTGGCGCAGTTTGACGAGTACGTCACTGCCCTGGAAGAGATTGCTGCTGAGGGTATTCCCGAGGCTTCCGAGCAGACTCTGACGGCGGCAGAGAGCCTTCGTCAGACCATCAAGTCGGAGGATGGAGTTATCTCCTTCCGAGTCCGGTCCGGCAAGGGTGCGAAGCCTGCAAAGGTTCCCGCCTCTGACCTGGGCGAAGTGGCTACGCTGCTCCGTTCGACTGTGGAAGCGGTAAGCGCCGCTGGAAAGAAGCTTGCGAAGGCTGCGAAGTCGGCTAAGTAAGCGAGAAGCTTGGCAAGTAGGCGTGTAAGTGGGCTGCGGAGTGTTTGTGTTGATGCACTCCGCAGCCCTGGGTGCAAACTTTCCTCAGAGGTAACAGTGTCTAAAGCAAACAGGTTCCAAGAAGCTATTGATAAACTCAGAACACACGCACAAAGCTACGACATTGCTGCCGATGAGGCAAGGTATGCTTCCGAAGCAATCAGGGCTGAGAAGACAGCCGCAGAGTTTAGACGCGCAGCCCTTTACCTGCAGGCCGCGGGTTGGTCGGCGGTGAGTGCCTCTAAGGAGAAGAGAGATGAGTGAAGACTTCGCACAGGACAGAGAGAAGCTGGATCGGATGCTCAGGCGACAGCGACGACTCAGGCGACGACGACGACTCCAGCGGCGACGACGACTCAGGCGACCTCACCAAGCAGGCAAAGGGCTGGTAGTGCGAACGGATCACTGCGTCCGTTCGGGCTCCTGTTGTCAGACCGATAATTAGAAACGAGGCAGCGGGCACAATTCCGCAGGATTCTATCGGGTAATGGCTGGAACAAAGAGTTCGAATGTCGTCAGGATTCCTCCCGTTTGTGCAAGAGCACCTCCTCTTTCTAAGAAGCAAAAGCCCCGGGCAGTGTAGCCCCGGGGCTTTTGCTTTGTCCATCCCGGGCAAAAGATTTACAATTGCTGTGAAGTTATTGCTTAGGATCTTTATTGACCCATTACGTTTTTTTTGGCATGATTTATGCATCCACTATATATCGGTACGGAACGTGCATAGAGGAAAACCGGACCATAGTAAGGCCCACAGTGACTCATAGCGACCCGTGAGAAATACTATTTTTCACGGTACAATAGATGAGAATGAAAATGCCAATTCTACCAGAGTCTTTGTCGAAGAGACACGTCATCATTCTCCTTCTTCTCATTACGGTTGATATGCTCGCTACTATGATCTGGTATTCATTCGCTGGCATCGGAGAGGCTAACCCAGTTCTCATCGGACCAATCGAGCACAGTCTTCTTTCTTTTGTATTGGTAAAGCTTGCTATGTCTCTCCCTGGATTGCTGTTTCTCTTCAGGAAGATTAAGATGGGAATCGCCCAGATTGGTTTGGGAGTTCTGTTGGCATGGTATACGCTTATCTTTTGTATCCACTGGTACATTTTGATGGCCCTTCTACGAGGAGTTTAAAATGCTTTATATTCTAGCTGCTGTGTTTATTTTTGCTGCTGTCATCTTCGATGATAAACCGGCAACCGTAAGAGGCGCGCTTGCTTACTGGTTCTTCGGAATGGCTTGTATCCACATTTACTGCGCCCTCAATAATATCGTCATCTACTAAGCCCACACGCACGCGAAAGCGTGCCGGGCAATAACTTTACATTGCAGTTGAAGCAGCACATACACGCGCTTACTCCCATCACTGATCTCCCAATAGAAACAATAGCTTCTCCTTATTCTTATCCGAGGCAGCAGAGAATACTTCCTCGAAGTCTCTAAACTTTTGACCATGTTTGATTTTATAGTCAATAATAAATGGAAGGTTTTTGTCGAGAATTCTATGAACATATTGTATCCGCCGCCGTCCTCGGGCGCCCAGGGCATTAGCAGCGGAGAAAGCAATAGGATAAATAGGATACCCACCGTGATAGGAGTCATCCTTGGGCTCTTTAATACCCGCCAACTCGGCAATATGTGCACAAGAATAAGCTATAGAGGGACAGGAAGAAGACATCTTTACGTTCATAGAGCTAACAGCAGCTTCAGCAGCTTTATTTGAATCCCGTGCGGCAGCCCGAGCATCATAAAGGCTTGCTGTCTCTGGGTACTTTAGCCATGCTTCCGCAGTTTCGAGAGCCACCATCGGTCGGATATCGCTTGGCCTGCGCTCAGTCCAAATGGGAAGGCAGTCTCTTCCGAACTTAACAGCAATCCAAACGGCAAGCCATTTATCACAATTCATGCTGACAACCGATAGATATTTCTTTTTTAATTCCACGGCATGGCCCACCTTTTCACAGCACCATAGTCCAGGGTAATTTGATATTAGATTTTATTCAACGCCAATTAAAATCAAGTTCAGGTCCAGGAAACTTTTTACCACCAAGAACTTCCCCGGGCAAAAATATAACATCTCTACTAATAAGCGTTCATAAATTATATCGGTATGTATCCGTTCACAAAAGGATTTAAAATGATTAAAGAATTAATTGCAATAGCGAATGACCTTGACTCTAAGGGACACATGAAAGAAGCGGATATCTTGGATAAGATTATAAGAAAGACAGCAGAGGATATCTTCGAACATAAAAATAATAGAGAAAATTTCAATCGATTTACCCCAAGCCCTTATGATCCAGATTACTATACCCGAGAAGACTCAAGAAGATGGCAGGTCTCAGAAATCCAGGGCGCCAAAGATATATTAATTAAAAGTTTAGAACTCTCCAAGAGACTTGAAGAGGAAGACCTAACTCCGGAACAAAGACGCGGAGTTGAAATGGATTTAGACAGCGCCATTATGAGTCTGGATGTTTATCTTGAAGACAAACATTTAAAGCTAAAAGAAGAGGGCGAAGAGTCAGACGAGCATCCTCCTCGCTGGAGTCTCCCTGCTCGTTCGCCGGGGCGCTGGTAGTCGGCCGGTAGGCGCTGAGCCTTAAGGCTTTCGCTGCCCCCGGGCAAAAATATAACATCCCTTTCCATTCCGCCCAGTTCTTTGTCTTGATAAGAGATAAGCTATCACTAGATGTCCCCCATTTACATATTCACCCTAGGGATATAAACCAAATAAAGCATAGGGGTTTTGGTTCTCATGGATACGCGCGTTTTATTCTACCCGTAAAGACTTCCCTTTTTTCTGGGGGACAGAAAGTCTTTTTTTGAGGAAGCAAAGGGTCTTTTTTTGAGGAAGCAAAGGGTCTTTTTCCTGAGAGAGAGAAGGTTTATATACGCGGAAACATGAATCTTGAAGATTCTGTGGACAGAGGCAGAGACTGAACTAGGCCTGAATCTCCCTTTGGTCAAATTTTACAACTTTCATATAACAATCCAGTTGTTCTGAGTGGACTTCCTCAGTTGCTCCGAGTAGGCCATAAGGATTGGCCCAATGATCTCTGAAGGAAATGTCAATTCTCAATTTTTATTTTGGTTATTTTTTAGGGAATTTCATATAAGGATAAAAGCTGTTAGTGCTTCATTGGATGACTCGAATGTGTATCGCTGAGCGGCTTTACTTGCTCTTGTGAAGGTTTTTAATACGGCTTTTCCTCCCACTATACTGTGGTGCAGCGAACAGAAATTGGAAGACAACCGGAGGTTTATATGATTACAGCGGACTTTGAAGGAAACAATTACCTCTTCTCCCGTGACAAGAATGGAGCAGGTACTTGGGCAGGCAATGGTGGTCCCAGAGGCGGACGTTACCCCGGACTCTCTATTCTTGCTCCGTCGGTTATGTGGCCCGCTCTTAGGGCTGCCGCTATCGAGCAGGGTGCCGAGGCTTCAGAGATGGCTTACAAGCCGCTCGGAGAGTCGAAGACAAAGGAAAAGAAGCCCAAGAAGGTTAAGACGACGAAGAACGTAATCGCTATCTTTTAAGGAGAGGCTGTGCTGTTTGTCAAAGACATTGGGTCTGACCAATGGCTATCAGTGTGGATTGCGGTGAAGTTTGCCGAAGATGCTCTGCATATCTTTGAGGATAAGTATTCCGAAGATAAGCGGCCCTTTGAGGCAATCGAAGCAGCAAAAGCGTGGCTGAGGAATCCTGCTGCTGCTTATGCTGCTGCTGATGCTGCTTATGCTGCTGATGCTGCTGATGCTGATGCTGCTGCTGCTGCTTATGCTGCTGCTTATGCTGCTGCTTATGCTGCTTATGCTGCTGATGCTGCTGCTGATGCTGCTGCTGCTGCTGATGCTGCTACTGATGCTGATGCTGCTTATGCTGCTGCTTATGCTGCTGCTGCTGCTGATGCTGCTGCTTATGCTGCTGCTTATGCTTATTCTAATGTTGCTAGGAAGGCATATATTCACAATATACTGATGAAGGATCTAAGTTTCTTCATTAAGTATAAGCTTGAAAAGAATCAAGGCTTCGGTTGTCTGGAGACAGTCTTTGAGGCCGCTTCAGACGAAGACAAAGAGAAACTGTTGTTCCTTCTATAACGGAGAGAGAAAATGGCAAAGCGAAACATCGACGATGCAATGCAGAGATTCCTTGACAACGGAGGCAGGGTGACAAAGGTTCGCCCCGCCGATCAGAAGGCTATGGACAAGGCAAGCAGAGGCTTTTATCATCGGGATAAGGCTCTCGCCGGTTCCGGCAACTCAAAGGCTTTGCTTAAGAGGCAAGCCGAAAAGGAATCGTCTCTTATCTTCTCGCGGACAGAGCGTTGGAAGACTGACGACTAATCGAAAGAGGTAGGAGAATGTTTTTCCTTGGGATGCTTCTTGGCGGTTGTTTGGGGGCGGGACTTACGATTGCAGTCTCTATGGCTGTGACCTCAAAGAACCGCGACTCCAAGGTTCCAATCACCGAAGGTCAGTGGTGGGATGTAAAGGGGATTGGCGCTGTTCAAGTTACCGGCTATAAGACCAAGAAAGATTACTATGGAAGAGTAATCTCAACTGATTGGCACTATAGCGCGGACGTGGACGAGCACACATACGCAATCACGCCCGAAGACTTGTGGAAAACCGGAACAATCATTCACAATATCAAGGCGTGGCGAATGGCTCGGGATATTGCCCTGAGTAATGCGGTTGCAGAAGAAAGAGCCTTGGCCGAAGTGGAAGCTCTTGCGTCTAGAAGCATATCCAAGGGAATTAAAGCATGAGTGGTGTTTCTGTGGTTGAAGTGATTAGGTATCGCGAAGAATACTATCGCTCGATTAAGTCAGCAGAGATTTGCACGGGATTTGTAATCTTGCCGGAAGAGGTTTCTGTAGAAAGGCTTCTTGCGATTACATTTTTCGAATCACATGATTGGGAGCAGAGAAACAAGAAGACTGCATATATCCCGATGGATAATACGGTTACTCTCTTTGGATAATTATGCCTAACTGGTGCAGAAGCTTTTTAACCGTCGAAGGCGATGCAGATACTATCGCTCGGTTCAAAGCAAAAGCTATGGGCTGCTCGTGGATCTATAATAGCAGTGCCAGTCTTTGTGATGACTATGATTGGGGTGCGTTTGATGACATTCGAATTAAAGCACTCTTCTCTGACCCGCCGCCATTGGGAGGGCCTATCGAGGTTCTGTCTTTTCACTCCCTCTATCCGGTGCCTGACGAAGTAAGGTGTCTGCCTTATAATTATAAAGACGCCGAAGAAGTCTGCATTAGGCTTGGTATAGAATACAAGATTTGTGGATTCGATTGGGAGCTTCGCAATTGGGGAATGAATTGGGGATGCTCAGACTCTATTTTGGAGGTAGACCTTCCGACTCTTTTAGGGTATCAGATGGAGACTTCTTGGCATCCTCCGTTGCTGTGGCTTGGAAAAGTTGCCATTGATTGGCCCAAGCTTACATTTAGGGTAGATTATGAGGAACCCGGTATGGCAATCCGGGGGAGAGCTAAGTTTAAAAATGGAAAGCTTACAGAAAAGGTTGAAGTGGATACTTGAGATTCTCTTTGAGAAAGTCTGTGATGCTCTTTTCTTTGCGTCGATGGAGGATATAGAAGTAATGGTTACAAAGAAAGACATTGAGCCGGTGAAGGGTGAACCTTTAGATGAGGAACTCTGGCTGACATATAGCGAAGAGTATTTGAATGACCCTTTTATTCAGTATCTGTCCCTGAAGTTTAAGAGCAACCTGAATCATTCAGAGCTTGCTATCAATGAGTCTCTCCTCCATCTGTACAAGGATGGTATGGTTGAGGTACAAATGAGTGGTGAAGGAGAGCCTGCCATTCGACTAACTAGCCATGGTGGACTCATCATGGCCGCACAAATGACGGCCACTTTCGGCCCAATCGCAGAAGCATAAGGAAATAAAGATGAACGAGCGTACTTGTTACTTTTACCATCGTCCCAATAACTCCAAGTTTGGGGTAACTGTCGCTTACAAGCGAAACCTCGTTGAGAATGCCGTTATCTTTGGTGCTGCATTCTGTCGAAAGGGTGATCAGTTTTCGAAGAAGCGTGGGCGCACTATTGCTACCGGGCGACTGTCGACCGTTCCGTCGGCTATTGCCCTGCCAAATGACCCAGAGGGAACTCCTCGGTTCGATGTTCATTCGATGATTCTCTCGTACCTTGAGAACGTGTGTGACTACGCGCCTCAGACCTTCGGTGATGAGGCATAGCAGAAGTTTTTAATAGGAAATATCCCTGGACTATACAGGGTATAAGACAAACCTTCCTTAAAGGGGAAATGTAATGGGCCGTTGTAATCAGCATGGTAGTAAGTCGCAGCGTCAGAACCAGCACCAGCGTGGACTGATGCGAAAGATTGAGAAGCACACTAAGCGCGGTTGGAAGACCGATGGTCTGGAGAAGGAGCTTGCTCTCTCTATGGGCGAGACAAAGCGTTCGGGCTTTAAGACTGGTCGGGTTGCGGATAGCCGTTTCCAGAAGCAGTATTCCGGTAAGTAGTCGCACCGCTTGCGGGTCTTAACCCGGAGAAGACGATTGTAGTTACTGTTTGATTCCGCTGGAGTAGCTAGTAGCTCTTTCCCTCTGCATATCGCTTACGTCGATATGCTCTGCCATTGCCCTTATTCCTATTCTTATAGGTAGGAGTTTGGGCATGGCAGTTGGGACAAAGCAGACGAAGATTAGACAGACTATTATCTTTGGAGTTTCCATCTATGTGGTCTAGCTCAATGGGGATTGGCTTGTTTTGCCACTCAGAGTTATTGCAGGAGCTACATTTGTTTCCGTGAGTTTGTAGAAGATACTTCTTAGCGGTGATATGAGAAAACTTTCCAGAAGCTATCCTTTTGAGTGTCTTGTGGTTTGCGGAACATTCCAGAGAGCAGAACTTTTGAGGACGTTGCCGAATAACCTTTTGTGAACATTGAATACAAGTTACTTCGTAGCTACCTCTTGAGGGCTTTAGCTTTCGTCCATCTGGGGACAGTTTTGGTTTTAGAGTAGAGCCTTCGGCATACCATCCGTGTTTATATCTTGGACTCTTAGTTCCGCTAACGCAGTTTACTGTTGCGGCACACTTCTCTGAACAATACTTTCTGGAGCGTAATTTGTAATCGGTAAACTTCTTCCTGCATACGGAGCAAGAAAGGTCTTCCTTGTAAAGAAATGATGTTCTACATGCTCGACTACAATAGGCTTCATTGTCAATTTTTGATGCTTTTTTAATTTCTCTTTTTCTGCGCTGAAAAGTAGAATCACAGTTAGAGCATTCTAAACTCAGTAGGTCTCTTGTCTTTGCATTGATAAATTCATTTGATGTTAATAGTTTTTTAAGTTTCATTTTAATATTCCTATGCCGGATTAGCTGAATGGTCTAGCAGAATCTTTGTAAGTTTCAGACGCGAGTTCGATTCTCGCATCCGGCTCCATATCTAATGCTACTTTAGTAATAGAATCTCACACTCAGCTCCAAATTATTAATAGTTTTCCACCACCTCTAATATTTAGATACAAAGGATACTTATGCACAGTCACAGGGAACCGCCTCTGATTAGCAATACTGGAGTTTTCACCATTGTTGTTGCTGTCGTCTTCGCACTTATCGTAGGAATTGCAGGCTGTCCGCAGTATACGGTCTATCAGCGCGGACTAAAAGGAAAGGCTATGCTCAGGGAAGCTGAGTTTAGTCGGAAGATTGCAATCGAAGAGGCTCAGGCAAAGCTTGAGTCTTCTTCTAAGCTAGCAGAAGCAGAGGTAATTCGGGCCGCTGGAGTGGCCGAAGCTAATGCAATTATTGGAGATAGTCTCAAGAACAATGACGCTTATCTTCGTTACCTCTGGATTAATGGACTTCACGATGGTTCTTCGGAAGTGATTTATATTGCAACCGAGGCTAACCTTCCGATTCTGGAGGCGCGAGACAACCGCAGGTAACACTTTGAGATACCACATGGACGTGCGGTCTGCGAAAGGGGTCAGACTATCTCAAAGTGTTATCTCTTGTTTGTCATAGTCCGAGAGATAAGAAAAGACGGGCTGGGCTCCGGTGCAAGGATGAAAGCGCCGGAGCCCACTTCCCTAATTAGACGACAGATTAAGGTGTTCAGTTGCATGGCAGTTTGGACATAGAATTTCAAGATTAGAGAGAGCGGAATTTGTTTTGTCTCTGTCTTTGTGGTGAACCTGAAGAATCTTTGGGATAGATTCAAAAGAGCAACGATTACATATATGAGGCAGATTCCTAAGTGCCACCTTTCGATAGCTGGTTACACTCTTTGTAACTCCATAGTGCGGAGGCATAATCTCTCTGATACCCCCAATTCGTTGAGCTATATCCTTGCAGGCTCTTGTACAAAAGAACAATCCGCTCCTAGACTGACTTTGTTTTGCTATGCTTTTGTAAAATGGTTTAGAACATTGAGCGCAAGAAACATTGGGTTTGTTTAGTTTTTCAAACTTCTCTCTTCTCTTCTCTCCGTTGTGCTTGCCAGAACATGCTCTAGAACAGAAGAGTCCAAATCCTCTGTTTAGTTCTTTAGTCTCTGCTAGAAAAGATTTATTGCAAAACTTGCAGGGTTTTTGTATAAAACGCATAGTATAATTCCTTATGGGGACATAGCTAAATTGGTAAAGCACTTGCTTTGCAAGCAAGAGATTTGGGGATTCGACTTCCCCTGTCTCCACCATTATACTCTTAAAAATTAATAGGTTTCGACATAATTCTTTTTAAAGCCAGTCATGCAAACCTTCGTCACTCCACTTGGCAGGATAACACATGAAGCGACTGCTATTGATTCTTCCGGTCATTCTTCTGCTAACCGGCTGTAGTATGGTAGTGAAAAATAAGACGCAAACAGAAGAGTTGTGCCGAAAGACCACTGACTACATTTGGACTGATGCAGAATACATCTGCACCGAAGAAACACTTGGAGTCCAAGGAAAGTGTTATATCACAGATAAGAGCGGGAATGTATTCGAAGTAATTGTAACGCGCCCGATTGGAGTCAAGCTTCATATTGAGGCGCCACTCATTACAGAGGGATAGAGAATCTTATGTGGAATAAAGATAAAGATAAAATCGCAGCCGAACTTCGCAAGCATTATAATGGTGAATGCTGGCTCGGTGAAATCATTGAAGCTTTTGAAGACCATCACGAAGGCATGTATATGATGTTTATTAATCAGCATAGGCATAAGATTTCTGGTCCTATTGCTGACATTCTTAGTTCTATTCTGGAAAAGACCGCCAAAGATGATGTAGTAAGTATTGAAAGTCGATGCCATAACTGCAACGACTGCAAGCATCAGTAAGTAAAAAAATAAAATCGACGCCGAAGCTTGGGTCTATTTCGCTCAATGATTCTCGTTATCGCTATACTTGAACTAAGGGCGCGGCGTGTCTTGAGCGTGTGGAGGGCAAATAATGATTGCACCAATTATTTATGTTAAGAGTCGTTTTGATGGACACCTTCTCCCGGTAGTCGAGTTTCACAAGGACAAAGTGATTGCTCGGTCTTCTTCGGGACACGAAGTAACAATTCCACATAACTTTCTAGTCTTGGAGCATGCTGGTGGAAATCCTCAGTGGTATGTAAGAGAGACTATTTCGGGAAATTACTTTCACTTCATTAGCCGAGACTTTCGTTTTACCAGATGGGAGCATATCGACCGCCCTGTCGGCTCAGGCTGTAGCACTAAAGCTTTTGACTATGTGGAGGAATAGATAATGCTTGTACCAATCATCTACATTCAGAATCGTTATAACAGAGAGTTCTATCCTGTAGCTGAATTTTGCAATACAGCCGTAAAGTGTTGGGTTAAGGTTCCTTTTTCAGCCGATGGTCTTCGCAAAGCATCGGTCAGCCATAAGCTTCTGACTCAGTCCAAGAATGAGGACGGGTGCCCTCAGTGGTTTGTGAAGATTAAGACGACAGGTGAAGCTGTCTGGTTTGTTAAGCGCACTTCGGACAGCGTACACTGGCAGAGAGAATTTCATCCGGTCCACTGCAATGATTATTCAATCTTTAAGTGTGCAAAGGAGTAAGGATGCTTTATCCAATCATTTATGTTTATGACAAATCAGACGGTAGGTTTCTTCCGGTTGCAGACTTTTATAAAGATAAGGTAACTGTTTGGTGTTCACCGGAGTCCTACCCTGCGCCTCGACTATCAAAGACTCCTTGGCTTTCTTCTCGACGTCACAACCAGCCTAGTTATAACTCTGAGGAGCGGCGACCTAAGTGGTTTGTCGAGACTGTCGCCAAGAGTCTGATTGGGCCTCGGTTTCTTGAATTCATTAGCTGGGAGAGTATGCTTATGTGCTCCTCTACAGTCACAGTGATGAATCCTTTTCCGAGAAGTTATTTCTTGACGAACTTTGAGACTGTAGAAGGAGAGTAATTATGTCTATCGAAGAAGCAATTGATGACCGCATTAAGGCATATCTTGAAGAGTGTGAAATCAACCTTGAGATTGAACCCGATATTTATAATCGAAATTCTCTGGAACTTACAATTCGAATTGATGCCCCCAGAGAGGGGGGCTACCGGAGAAGTGATACTCTAATGGAAGCAACTGTCACCTTTGAGGTTGGCGAAGAGAACGAGGAGGACTAATGCCTACTGGTTACACAGCAATCATTGATGAGAATCCCAACACAACCTTTACAGAGTATCTCTGGGGATGTGTCCGAGCTTTCGGTGTCGCTCTTCATATGAGAGAC